>JYMV01020681.1_pt1 | contig 19459 bp, 21 predicted proteins | sample 338911 | NCBI WGS metagenome assembly JYMV01 (sample SAMN03354496, study PRJNA234377) | hydrothermal vent metagenome | biome: Deep sea; feature: Hydrothermal plumes at the Eastern Lau Spreading Center, Western Pacific Ocean; material: Seawater | place: Tonga | collected 2009 | depth 2000 m m
CCGAAGACCTCCTGCTCTCTTTAGGATTCACCCAGGTCCGTGTCCGCCATCTAGGAACCCTGGCCCGCATAGAACTCGACAAAAACGAAATGCCCCGTTACCAGAATGATAAATCCGTCCAGAAGGCTGTTGAGGAAAAATTAAGGGCTTTGGGATTTAATAGTGTGGTACTGGACCCGGAGGGATACCGAATGGGAAGTTTAAATTCAGCCTTACTAGAATATAAAAACCATGTTTAAATATCAACTGCGGCCGGAAATAAGAAAACAACTTAAAGACCCGGATGGGTTTGAAAAAGGATTGACCGCCGTCTTCCTCGGGCTGACCGTCGCTATGGCGGGCGTGGCAATGATGCTGGTCCTGTACTTCAATAAACCGGAACATGTCCTGCATCCCACTTGGATTTTGTTCCTCGGTTTCGCCATCGTCGGCTACGGCGAATACAAAAAATTCCGTTGCAAATAGCTGCCACTAGCAGGGTGCTGAAAAACCCATAATTTTATAAAGTGTACCCCGTCATCTGAATGTGATTTTTAAGAATCATTGATCGACTGACTTGGATGCGAGACTTCCAAAACTAAACATTCTTCCTCGCAAATAAATGGCCCGTGCACTTCACCCGGAGGCCGACTGGCAAAATGTCCTGCCTCCAGCCACATATCGAAAGCTTCATCATAGAGACGGCCAGAAATTATATAAATTTCTTCAGGATAGTCATGCGACTTGGCACCAAAATTTTTTGTATCAGCGCCAGTTTGAAATCGAGTTAACCGTGCGTAATCACCCGTCACATCATCCATAGCCAGAGTTAATTGCTCCAGCATTCCCTCTGTACCTTCAATCGGTTCCCACTTACTGGCGTTTTCCGCATTCAGCACGTTTCAATATGTCGTTGTTCTTTTGCTCATACGTTTTCTCGGCCCAATGGGCCATTTCAATTTGGCCCTACGGCTAGTACTTGCTCATTGTACCTCTGCGGGGCAGGAAAGCTGAGGAAGAATATCACCGCCCCACACCCCGAAGATTACTCTTTGCCTCCGGCCGCTGGCCGGGCGTTGAGAGCAATTTGGCCGAGTTCGCGGGAACGCAGGGTGGCATCTTCCACAGCGTTCATCAGGGTGGTGCGCAAACTCCCTTCTTCCAGGGCATGCAGTCCGGAGATGGTGGTGCCGCCGGGTGACGTGACCATGTCTTTAAGTTCGCCAGGATGTTTTCCGCTTTCGCGCGCGAGTTTGGCGGAACCCAGCACCGTCTGGATTGTCAGGGTAGTGGACACTTCACGCGAAAGACCCATTTTGACTCCCGCGTCAGAAAGCGCTTCGATCAGCATAAAGATATAAGCCGGCCCACTACCGCTCAAACCTGTCACGGCATCGAGTTGGTCCTCTTCAACATCAACGGTGCGGCCCACTGCTTCAAATATACGGTGGGCGATTTTCACATCCGTTTTGTTGACATGTTTGCCGGAAGCGATGGCTGTCACCCCTTCCTGAACCAGCGCCGGAGTATTGGGCATGGTGCGCACAATACTGAACTTTTTATTTTTGTCTCCACGCAGAGCATCATCTATGATGGAAATGGGAACTCCCGCAGCAATGGATATAACCAGCTTGTCACTATCCACCAACGAACAAATGTCAACCAGAACCTCTTGAAAAATCTGCGGTTTGACCGCGAGAATGAGGATGTCGCATTTCTTCACAAGTTCACGGTTGTCGGCGCTGACCTTGATTTTGTACTCCGCGTGCAAGGTATCTCGTTTCGCTTCCGACGGTTCCGAGACAAAAATGTTTTTCGCTTCAATGAACGAGGCGGAAAGAAGGCCCTTGATCATGGCTTCTGCCATGTTGCCGCCGCCAATGAATCCGAGTTTTTTGTTTTTCAGCAAAACGATAACCTCCTTGAATACGGCCTTTCCGGGAACAAAGAAACCTCTTTCTTTTTAATTGTCCTTTGGCCGGGGACCAAAAATAGCAGTGCCGACACGAACCAGCGTAGCTCCCTCTTCTACCGCAACCTCAAAATCGTTAGTCATGCCCATGGAAAGCTTGTGAAGGGAAAGCCGGTTCTGTTTTTCGCATTGGTCACGAAATCCTCGCAATCGTGAAAAATGCCTGCGGGAATTTTCTGGATTGGGATGGTAAGGTGGAATGGTCATCAGCCCCTCAACCCGAATCCCCTTCAAACGGGAAAAAGCAACCATCTGTTTTTCCAGTTCGCCCGGTTCCATTCCGAATTTTGCAGTTTCGCCCGAAACATTGACCTGCAATAAAACCGACTGCACTCGGTTTTCTGTCTGGCACTGTGCAGCAATTTTTTCCGCCAGTTCCAGACTATCCACCGAATGAATCAAATCAAAGTGTTCACCGAGGAACTTGACCTTGTTCTTTTGTAAGTGACCGATGAAATGCCAGGAAATTCCTTCCGATCCCATTTGATCTACCTTGGGAACCGCATCCTGGATTTTATTCTCCCCGAATATCACTGCCCCGGCAATCCGGGCTTCTTCAATTTGGGCCATACCCACCTGTTTGGAAACAGCAACCAGGTGAACACTATCTGGATCTCTCCCCGACTTTTGGATGGCCTGGCAAATCCGTTCCCAGACCTCAGCGAGATTTTCAGCGATCAACAGAAGCTTGCCTCAAGCGGAAAGATTTCAGGGGATCTCTATTTATTCGGAAATTTTCTCTAAGGCAACTCGCAAGCCCTTTTTTTAAAAGGGCCGCTCATGGCCAAAAGCAATTTTTAGAGATGCCCTTCAATCAGTAGAGTGCCTGCTTGCCCCGCTCCCCGGTACGGACACGGACCGCCTCTTCAACCGGCAGGACAAAAATCTTTCCATCGCTCAAGCTGCCGGTCTGCACCGTCTTCACGATCATATCCAGAACTTCATCCACTCCTTCGGCTTCCAGAACCACGGAAATTTCCACACAGGGATGGAATTGCGGAACTTTCAAGTCGGAGTCGGATTTCAATTGGCTCATCGGTTTGCCAATGCCTTTGGCATCGACAACCGATAATCCGGGCACCCCTAGTTCAAAAAGTTTTTCCCGGACCACTTCCAACTTTTCATACTGAATGTAGCATTTGATCATTTTCATGGCGTGGAACCAATTTAGACCAAATCAACGGCGTTTGCAAGATGGGTATCAAGCTATCACCGGTTCGGCGTTCTCGACGGAAGGAAGGAGTAAACGGTGCCAGTTGTGCTTTTCCCAGTTGCGGGCATCCTTGAAATTCTTGTACTCCCGTTCCTTCCGTTTAAATTCAGGGTGGTGGCTCTGCCAGGTTCCATTCCTTTTATAGGACGGGGCAAACTGGTGGCACATTTCATGGTAGACGGTGAGTTCCAGGACGCACAGGGGCACAAAGTCCTGCTTCAACCGAGGATGAACCCGGATAAGTTTTTTTCCCTCATCATAGGAGCCATAACGAAACCCGCTTTTGTTATGCGATTTCACATCGCGTCCCCACATGATCTGCGCCTGAACCCGGTTATTGAAATACTCTTTATTCAAACACTCAAAAATTTTATCCAGGTCCCGCTCGTTGATGGTTTCCGCGACTTTTCCTTCCTTTTCTTCCTCCCGAGATTCCTGCTCTGCAAAATGTTCGCGGATCAGGGTTTTCAGCGTCTCCGGTAATTCCTTATCCTTTGACACCCGTCCAAGAACTTTCCGGGCCAAGTTGTCCAGCACAACAGGTTCGGGTTTATCAAACTCCTCAAAATAATTTTCATTGAAGATCTCAATTCGGATGGCTGGGTCTCCGGGGCGCACCCAGACCTGCCCCACAAAATCCATTCCGTTTTTCTTTAACGTGAACATCCGGGTCAATCCGGCAGATTCTCCCACGTCCAATCGGCATTTTCCAAGCGAGAGCGTTCCTAGATTGAGGATTTTAACCAGAGTTTGAACAGGTACTTTGAATGAATTCATCAGGCAGGCCATAAGAAGAATTAAGAATCGTACTACGCAACTAAACAGAAATGAATTTTACCGCATGGCGATAGAAAATTCCAATAAAATTAGCTACTTAGAGCAATCCTAAAACCTTTACAAAGATTTTAAAGTCCGATACTGTGTAAGCCATGAATATCCCGAAATTTTTTTTAGTTTTCCTGTTTGCCGTGTCGTGTTCTACGTTACAAGAGTCTGGCACAGTGCAAGAAGACGTTAAGTCTGAAGTAGGCTTGTTTCTTTCCACTCAGGACCCCGAGGTGGAAACCCAGGTGCTGGAGCGTTTGAAGTCGGCTCAAGTCTCAAACGAAATGGTCAAATCCCTCCTCCGTGCACAGGCAAAAAAAGGCACGGGCCCTGTCGGATTGCAAAAAAATTTACAGGTCAGGCACAATGGAAAAGACTACCCTTATGCCTTGTTTCTTCCTGAGTCATTGAAACAAGATGAAAAGATCCCGCTCGTTGTTGTCCTGCATGGGCTGGGCGGTAGCGGGGCCAACACCATTCCGGCCTGGGTCGAGCGTTTGCAAAAAGAGTTCGCAGTGTTGTGTCCCACTTATCCGATGGGAGCCTGGTGGGCACGGCCCGCCGAGGAAATGGTGCTCGGTCTCATTGATCAGGTTCGCGAACAATACAATATAGATTCGGATCGGATTTTTCTTACCGGGTTGTCCAATGGCGCTATCGGTGCTTACATGATCGGCATGTTTTATCCGGACCGGTTTGCCGGGTTGATCCCCATCGCCGGAAGCATCACTCCCCGGTACATGCATTTTCTGGTAAATCTTCGCAATACGCCGATTTATATGATCCAGGGCGCGCACGATCCTATTTTCCCCATCCAACTCAGTCGGCGGATTCATAAAATTCTCTCCGACATGAAATATCCCGTCACCTACCGGGAACATGGGGAAAGAGGAACGGCTCACGGAGGCCATTTCCTGCCCGAATCGGAAGTGCCCGCCATGGTGGAATGGATTCGCAAGCAAAAACGCCGGCTGAATCCTGACGTCGTCCGCATGACCCGGGAAGGCAACCATATGGGAGCGATCCACTGGGCGCGGCTGGTTCAAGGACAGAATCTCGCCTTGTTGGAACTGCCCGGACCGGAAAGCCCGAATCCAGTTAAACGGGATGGTAAAATCGCCACTCTGTTCGCTACCCGTAAAGGCCACAATATTTTTGAGGTGATGGGACAGCATATCATTGAATATGATTTGTATTTCAATACCGAAACCGTTGACTTCGATAAACCGGTCACCATCACCACCCAAAAAATCCAGGTTCAAAGCAAAAAGTTGGTTCCCGGAGAAAAAAAGACCAGCTATAAAAAGAAAGTGGAAAAAGACCTCGCTGTGCTCTTGTATGGATATAAAAATTTTCGCGATCCCAACCGTCTTTATGATGCCAGAGTGAGCATTCTTCTCGAGTCCACTCTGGTCCACTCCTCGCCGGAGGGGCAACGAGCAACAGCTGTGTCTGCCAGCAAAGAGTTGTCTCGGCTGGATGAGCCTTTATTATGAGCAACACATCCCTGATTGAAAAATCCATGAACCTTCTAGGCTGGGACAGAGTGGTCTCGGCGTTGGCCAACCATGCCTGTTCTCCCATCACCCAGGATCAATGCCAGCAGTTAAAACCCGAAGACGATTTTGATTGTGCAAAAGTTCTGCTTGAAGAAACTGCCGAGATGGTTGCCTTGCTGGCTTCTTTGCATTCCTTCCCGATGGATCGGTTTGAAGATATAAGCCCGATTTTCCGGGACGCTGAGGAGCAAAAGATGATCGAGCCGGGCCAATGCCTGTCTCTCATCAAACTTTTGCGACTGTGCCGGAACCTTTGCCGGGAAAGGGATAAAAAATCCGCTTATCCCCACTTGCATACCTGGCTGGAAAGACTCGACCCCCTCAGGGAGTTTCTGGAGGAACTAGCCCGTTGCGTGGATGATGAGGGAAACATCCGGGAAAACGCCACACCGGAACTGCGCCAAGCCATCCGCAATACAGAAACCGCAAAACGCAAACTGGAAGAACGTCTGCAACGTCTCTTCAAGACGGACAGTATCCGCGAGGCCCTGCAGGACTCCTACATCACCGAACGTGAAGAACGAATGGTCATCCCGGTGCGGGCAGAGTTCAAATCCCGGGTTGACGGCATCGTGCATGACAGTTCCGGAACGGGACAAACTCTATTCATAGAGCCCACTTCCATCGTGCCCCTGAACAATCAATTGAAAATAGCCCGGCTGCAAGTTGTGCAGGAAAAAATTAAAATCCTGCAATCGCTTGCTCTGCAAACCCTGCAATTCCAGGAACAGTTGGAAAGGAATCTGGAAACCCTGATATCTCTGGATCTCATTTTCGCCAAAGCCCGTCTGAGCAAAACCATGGCGGCGGTACATTGCCCCATGAACCACGACTCGATCATGGAAATTAAAGAAGCCCGAAACCCGGAACTGGTTCTGGATGGAGAAATGGTGGTTCCCAATACCATTGAGTGGGACGCCTCGGTCAGGGTAGTAATCATTTCCGGCCCCAATACCGGGGGCAAAACGGTGACGCTAAAGACCTTGGGCTTACTGGCCCTGATGGCCAGAGCGGGACTGCATCTTCCGGTCAAAGAAGATTCCAGGATTCCATTTTTCCCGAAGGTTTATTCCGATATCGGTGATGATCAGAATATTCAATTAAAGTTGTCAACCTTTTCCGGGCACTTGAAAAAAATCATTCATATCCTGGATCATGTTGACGCAGGCTCACTGGTACTTCTGGACGAATTAGGAATTGCCACCGACCCGCAAGAAGGCGCGGCACTGGCAGAAGCCATTCTTCTTGATCTTAAAAGCAAAAATGTGATGACATTGGTCTCTACCCACTATTTTACCTTGAAAATTTTGGCGCAAACGCATACAGGTTTCCTCAATGCCTGTACCGAGTTCAATCTCGATACGCTGAGCCCCACCTACCGTTTGATTTTTGGCGCACCGGGACAAAGCGCCGCCCTCGATACCGCCGAGCGGCTGGGCCTGCAAAAAAGTATCATCGACCAGGCACGAAATTTGTATCAGGCCAAGGAGGATCGTGCGGAAAATCTACTGGAAGATTTAACCCGCCAGAGACTGGAGTTCCACCGCGATCAGGAAGAAATAAAACGGCAGAAAGAAGAAACTGCAGCTTTGGCAAGGGAGCAGAGAATCCTGACCCAGCGATTACGAAATGAAGAAAAAGATTTCCAAAAAAACAAAACTAAAAAACTACAGTTGGAAGTGCGTGCCGGTAAAGATGTAATTCGAAAAATGATCCAGCAGATCAAAGGCGAGAAAGACCTTCCTAAAATCCGTAAAGTGGAAAAACAAATACAGTCCATGAACCAAATGCCCTTGTCCTCCAAAGTGGAAGACCTCGACGAATGGACCCTGCCGGCAGAAAATCTGAAAACCGGCGACACGGTTTTGATTTTGAACCTGGGAACGCTCGCCACCCTACTGGAATCTCCTGAGGGAAAGAAAAAACTACGGGTCAAAATGGGCAATATCACCACGATTGTTGAGGCCAGCGCCCTTCGCGGTAATCCACGGCAAAAAGGAAAAATACCCGAAAAGATATTTTCGATAAGTATTCATACCGAGTCAGAGGGCGGCCCGGTGTCCTCCTGCGATTTAAGGGGCATGAACTGCGAAGAGGCAGAAGTTGTTATGGAGGCTTTCATCAGCCGGGCCATTGTGCAAAAAGTGCAGAGGGTACTCATCATTCACGGCCATGGAATGGGAACGATCAAGACCATGGTGCGTAATTACCTGGAAAAAGCCGGGTTATGCAAGCAGTTCAACCCAGGCTCGCGCCACGAAGGGGGCGATGGCGTCACCGTTGTTGAATTTTGATTTTCAGGAGAGAACTTCACCTATCTTTTTTTTCAATTTCGGCACCAGATTTTTTTCGAACCACGGATTTTTCTTAAGCCAGATATTGTTGCGAGGTGAAGGGTGCGGCAAAACAAAGTAATCGGGTAGATATAGCTTCCAGTTTTTCACCGTTTCTGTCAGCGTCGCTTTCTTACTGAATTTTAAAAACCAAGCCTGGGCATATTGGCCTATTAAAAGTGTGATCTGCCTTTGAGGCAGTTTATCAAGAATAGGCGTCATCCATTTTTCTGCACATTCGGGACGGGGAGGCAAATCACCTGATTTGCCTTTTCCGGGATAGCAGAATCCCATTGGCACGATTGAAAAGTATTTCGTGTTGTAGAATTGTTCTTTCGAGACCTGCATCCATGCACGTAACCTGTCGCCGCTGGCATCGTTCCAGGGAATACCGGATTCATGCACTTTGATACCCGGAGCCTGGCCGACGATGAGTATTTTTGATCTTGCGGAAAAGGAAAAAATGGGTTTTGGTGGGAAGGGAAGATCGGCCTCGCAAAGAGTGCAGGCTTTAACATGTCTCTTTAATTCGGAGATGGTGTTGAGTTCGACCATGATAAAACCATGTATTAGTGGATTAGTCCGATCTTATCAGACCTAGACCTTTTTCCTGAATCAAAATGTGGGTGTTAAAGTCGTCGATCTAAAATGCTAAGATAGGGCAGAAAAACCCAGCTGATAAGGAGAGCTCATTATGCTTCATAAAATATATGGGAGTTTAATCCTGGTCCTGATTTTTGCGGGATCGAGTTGGGGGCAGGCAGTTACATTAAGAGGAAAACCGCTGACGTTGATTGGAGAAATAACGCAGGTGGGTCAAACACTTCCGACTGTCCGCCTTCCTGACCTGGGATTGAACATGATTGATCTAAAATCGTTCAAAGGCAAGGTGACAATACTGAGTGTCGTTCCCTCCCTGGATACTCCCACCTGCGAAAAACAAACTCACATCCTTAGCGAAGAGAACAAAGGGCTGGACCAAACCGCCAATCTGGTGACGATCAGTCGGGACCTGCCGTTTGCCCAAAAACGTTTCACGAAAGAAGCGAACATTCACAATATCCTGTTCCTTTCGGACTACCGGGACGCTGAGTTTGGCAAATCGACCGGGCTTTTGATTGAGGAAAATAGACTGCTGGCTCGGGCCATTATGGTGCTCGACCGTGAAGGGGTCATTCGGTATCTGGAAGTGGTTTCAGAACTGGCCCGACTGCCTGAAATGGAGAAAGCCTTCGAGTTTGCCCGATCTCTACAACCGGATTGAATGGCGTGTGAACCGTTGGTCTTCCCGCTTCTGCCGCTTTTTGAAATTAGTTTCGTAATCGCGGCAACCGTTCTTTAACTCGGACATCTGGTTCACTCCAAATGACCTTAAAAGGTCCAAAATTTCTTTGCGCTTGAGCTTCATTTCTCACCTGTCAAAAGGAGACTCTTCTCTATCTCCCATCGACAAGAAATACCGAAAACTTAAGCCCGGCCAACGCCACTAGGCGTGGGGCCAGCATGCAATAGCCTGTCAAGCAACCAAACATCTTTGCGCGCAGTTTGAAACCAGTTTCCTGGCAGAAAAGGCAACTGGGAAAGGGCCTGTTGAGCCAAGATAGCTCTTTGCTCGCTGGTTAGTTAAACACTTTGACCAGTTGGCTGAATATAGACTTGGATTTTTTGAGTTTGTCTTCGTTTCCCAGGGCACAGATATGGCCTCCATCCCTGATTTTTTCGAACAGGGGGGCATAGCCCTTTAAATCCTCAATCCGGGTGGATAATAGTTCTTCACGGAACTTCTGTTTCATTTCGTGAGTGCGTCCGGTGAGATGGTCGATCATCGATGCCTTGCCTTTAAGATCCGGGGTTAAAGGCGGATCCATTTTGCCGACACAGCCGATGATGATTTTGGTCAGTTCTTCAGAGGGCAGTTCCAGGTGATTCAGGAAGTCAGCAACCTCATCATAAACCTCTAAGGTTTCGGCAAGGTTGGGGTCCCGATAGGAGAGCAGACTATAATCGCCGGTGAAAAAATCGAATGCATTGCTACTGCCATATGCACCACCGTGAACACGTACCCTGTCCCATAAAAACCCGGTTCTAAGCAGGGCTTTGAGGACCTCAAACTTTCCGGAATATTTAAATCCCAAGTTATACAGGTTGGCCCCTTTGCCAACATGTTGAACGTTGCTTGCAGTCAGAAATCCCTCATTCAGAGGTACCGCTTTCAGGTTCCATTCCTCAACATTCCAGTCCTTATCGGAAAGGATGCCCACCGTTCCACCGATTCTTTTTTCTATTTTGCGGTAATCCTTTTGCGTTGCGGTGATATTGAAAAAGGCATTCTTCCGGGTAAACACTCGCTCCGCGACCTGTCGGAATCGGTCTGCAACCTCACCCGGGTCTTTCTCTACACGCTCCAGCAACTGTTCCAAAAACCGGTAATACGTGATTCCATCCGTAAGCTCATCAAACTGCCCGAGTCGGGACTGGTAGGACTGGAGCCGGGACAGCACATAATGATTTCCATGGGGGACAATCGAATCTTCCATATCGGACTTGGCGCTACGAATGATTTCAACCAGCCGCTTGTGGTCATCAAAACTGGAATCGCCGAGCAGTTCATCAAAAATATCAAACAAACTGTCCACTTTTTCCAGCAACGCCTTGCCACTGAAAAAAATATAGGAGAGGACTTGATGACGATCTTGAACCGTTGCCGATGAAAAATGGGAAGTACGGATTCCGCCAGTATGCATGCCGATCAACTTTGAAATTTCTGTGTAGCTATGCCTGCCGGTACCCATCCCCAGCACTAGAGTTCCCAGCAAGGAAATATAAGGAATCATTTCATCCGGTACTGAGTGCGTATTGAATCCTATTTGGATGTAAGCGATATCATTGGTAAACAAATCGTGGAACAATATTTTTGAATCACCTTGATTTTTTATTTCCAAGGGATACTTCTCTATTTCTTTGGGCACATCCTGAATTTCCAGCGAGGGAAGCGCGGCAAGCGCCTCAGGGGAGTCTGGGGTCAATTGCAATTCCTGCAGTTTTTTGGTTTCCGCGATCAGGTTGTCAATCGCATCGGCAGACAGTTTCCCTTTAACCGTTTTTAAAATTTTTCTCTCCCGGGCTTCCAATTTCTTGCCCAGGCCCGGTTTAGGAACTGCCACCAAAATACTGCGATGGTTATTTTCAATCAGGTAACGACGAATCAAATCCTCAAAATATCCTTCGTGCATGCGTTTTTTGATTTTCCGCATTACCTTTTCAAACCTGAGATGAGTAAAAGGATTTTTGTCGTATAACCAGGAACCCAAGGCCTGAATGTTATAAACAATGCCTTTTGGGAATCCGCCAAAATTGGCTTCTCGAAGCCTGAAGTCTATGGAATTGACCGCGGAGCGGACCATATCCTCCTCTATTCCATTTTCCGCCAGGTCAAGTAGGGTCGAATCTATGAGTGCAAGAACTTTGTTTTCATGCTCGGGCTCTGTTCCTTTCAAACCCACGGCAAATATCGTATCCGCACGATTGTCATCGAAGCCTCCGCCAATGACTTCACTGCCAAACTCAGAGGTGATGAGTGCTTTTCTTAAAGGAGAAGCGGAAGACCCCAGCAGGAGATGGCTCAGTATGCTGAACCCGAGACAATGTTCATGGTTGATGGCCTTATCCAGCTTGGTGCCGACCAGGACATAAGTCTTCTTCTCCAGCGACTCATGGCTGGAAATCGGGTAGGTCAGAGTTTTTCTTTTTGGTTTTCTGAAAGACCTCTGATGAGCGATGGAAGTGTTGACATCCATGCGCTCAAAATCCTGCAAATATTTTTCCTGCAAAAATTCGAGGTAGCTTTGGGTGTCGCCATCACCATACAAAAACAATCTACTGTTGGAAGGATGATAATGCTTTTTATGAAAATCCTTGAAGTCGGCGTACGTCAGGTCGGGAATACATTTAGGGTCTCCCCCCGATTCATATCCGTATGGAGTGGAAGGGAAAAGGGAATGAGCCAATTGGCGGTCAATACAACTTTCCGGACTGGAGAACTCGCCTTTCATCTCATTCAACACCACCCCTTTATAAACAATTTTATCTTCCGGGGTGTTCAGTTCATAATGCCAGCCTTCCTGCTTGAAGGTTTCCTCTGAAATATTGGGATAAAAAACCGCATCCAGATAGACATTCATGAGGTTGAAAAAATCTTTCCGGTTCCTGCTGGCAACGGGATACATAGTCTTATCAGGAAAGGTCATCGCATTGAGAAAAGTCTGCAAACTGCCTTTCATGAGTTCCACAAAGGGTTCCTTGACCGGAAAATTTTTAGATAGAGCCACATAATACGCTGTGCTCAAGAATATGGGCTATCCCCGTATCATTTTCAGGTGGAGTCCTGAACGTAGCGCTGAACACCTTGTTGTCATCATCATTTTCAAGAACCAGTAATTCAGCGCCGGTAACATCATGTTCAAAAAAAAGGCCAAGAGATTTAAGTTCGGTAATCTCCTCCTTTTGGGTCAACCTGAATCCGCTATAACTTTTGTTGAGTTCAAATCCCATAAAATCTCCACTCCAATTCAAAATGATTCTCTTCACCAGCGTAACGCTGGACCCAGCTAGCAATATCTTTGTTTTGCGGGCAAACGTTTACTCGGCCCAACGAGCTATTGCAAGTCGGCCCCATGCCTAGTGGGCAAATTATTAGATGCCGGAAATCCGGAAACGGTCTGGAACACACCCCATTATTTGGCCTTGATATCCAGGCCTATGGGGCAGTGGTCCGAGCCCATAACATTGGGTTGAATAAAAGAGTCTTTAACCTTTGCCATGAGATTTTCTGTGACAAAAAAATAATCAATGCGCCAACCAATATTTTTGGCCCGCACGTTAAACCGGTAGCTCCACCAGGTGTACTGATCCGGCTCCGGGTGAAACACCCTGAAACTGTCGACATACCCATGCGAAACGAATTTATCGACCCAAGCCCTCTCTTCCGGTAAAAAGCCCGAGTTTTTTGCATTGGCTTTTGGGTTTTTCAAGTCAATGGCCTTGTGGGCGGTATTCACATCTCCGGTAATTACCAACTCTCTCCCCTCCACCCGCAATTGCTCACAATGATCCAGAAACGCGTCATAAAATTCCATTTTGTATTCCAGTCTCTCCGAACCACTGGTGCCGTTGGGGAAATACACATTTAAAAGGTCGAAATCTTTAAACTCGATTCTAATAACACGCCCTTCTATATCGAACCGCTCGATCCCTATCCCCAAATGAACCGATTTCGGTTTCTTTTTAGTAAAAACAGCCACGCCGCTGTATCCCTTGCGCTGAGCTGGATTCCAAGTGGCGTAGTATCCTTCTGGATTCAATATAGACTCATCAAGGTCTTCGGTTCGTGCTTTAATCTCCTGCAGGCACACAACATCCGGAGCCTCAGAATTCAACCAGTCAAAAAATCCTTTTTTGACAACAGCACGCAGTCCATTAACGTTCCAACTTAAAATTCGCATATAGTTTTATAAGTTCAAGAGTTTTCTCCGGGTGTTTATCTTAAGAATTCTTATGTCCATATTCCGACTTCGTAAAGCTAGTCAGTATAAACAAATCAGGGGAATATCTATCGAAAAAAATCTATACCCAGTTTATAGGATAAATAAGAGTTGCCTATTGGGTCCAGCATTACGCTGACCACTGACTGAGGTAAAAAGCCGCAAGGTATGCTAAAAACCCCAGCCAAAGATTTCTGCACAGGCTTTGGTAATGTCTGAAAGTTTTCAAATCCTCCTTTTCAGCATCAAACAGCAGGCCGTATTCCAGAATGAACCAAACCGGCGGTCCAAGTGCCCACCCCGCAAAAATCACATAACGGGGACAACCCGTAACATGAGAATGATAGGTGTAGGCCAACCCCACCACTACCAGAAGAGGCCCAAGATATTTTCTTATCTCCGACTTTGTCCACGAATTCATGAAACCACCATTTCAGGTTTTGGGAAATTCAGTTTTCCAAATATTAATAAAAGCTTTACATAACTGTAACATTTTTAACGATTTTTACAGGTACAATAAAATTATACTCAATTTTTGAAAGAGCTAATTTTTTCGGATTATTTCCCGATATCAAGATTATCTGCTTTCATCTAATATTCAATCCAGGGAACTTGAGACATGAATGATACAATTTTAATTATTTTATTGGTATTGATGGCCGCCACTTTCGTAAAAGTGGTTGTCGGAGCTATGCGCAGTAAAAAAACAGAAAAGGGAAAACAGGAAAGTTGAGTTTATTGTTCAACCGACTGCCAAATCCTTTCCCGAAAAATACCTCTTAGCCAGTTCGTCAGTACTTGTCCGGCCACCTTTCGCAAGTTCCTATATTTTCAATAATTTGAACACAATCCGTGGTTTTTCCCGCCGAAATAGGGTATCCTTGCAACCATCGTTTTATTGATTTTAATGTTTAATAGGTCCTTTGGGAGGATGATTGATATGTCGATTAACAGGGCTATGGGATGGTTGGTAGTATCATTAGCTTTTTTCGTTGGGGCTCCACTCTCCATGGCGGCTGAGGTTGCGGATACAAAAGCTTGCGATGAAATTACCCAGGAAGTTCGAAAGGGACGCCCCGGTGTAAATCCGGTAACCGTTTTGGATGGGAAAGGCCCCATGGAAAAAATGTCGAGGCCAGGTTTGTTCTCGTCTGCGGCAAAACCAACAGGCAAGCTTTCAAAAGAAGACGAGCGAAATCTCTGTCTCGCCCTGACCCCAATCTCAAACCCCGAAAGTCGGTACAAACATAAGGACCACAGTATATATTACTGTACCCTGATCCTAAACCGGGATAGCCAGGCATATTGTTATGGGGTGGTTCAGGGCGATCCCAAAAAATGCGACAATATTGTAAGTAAGGGGCTTGAAAAGGAGTGCCTTGTAAAATCCCAATAGCCTTTTAAGGAAATCTCTCTTTGCCCGCGGGCGTGAAGCTTAATGAAGAGGATACCACGCGTGCCCCGAATGGGGTATCACGCTGGCAGCGGCTTGCTCGCCCTTTTTCGATTCAAACCTCATTAAGCTTAAACAACTCACGAATCTTCCGCTTAAACATTTCAACATTAATGGGTTTCACAATATAATCCCGGACCCCTGCCTGGATAGCTTCCTGCACCTTTTCATGGTCTTTTTCCACCGTGATCATCAGGAAGGGAATATCCTGCCATAATTCCTCTTCTCGAAGGGCTCTGAAAAGATTCAGTCCATTCATGTTCGGCATATGCCAATCTGCAATCACCAAATCAGCTTTTTCCTTTTTTAAATGCTCCAGAGCCGAGTTTCCGTCCGTGACTTCTGTTGTATTTTTGAATCCCATCATTCTAAGATGATAAATTATCAGTTTTGCAGAAGTGGACTCGTCTTCAACCACCAATATTTTTGCAAAGGGATTCATTTGTTTTTTGTTTAAGAACAATTAAAATGCTGAGGAATGACCACTAGGGTTTATTATAGCATCGGAATCCCGAAAACCTAGTTCATGCCCGAAAGGGTTCGTTTCAACCTGTTTATCACGAAAAAACAAATGTCATCCCCTGAGTTGGAAATTCAAAACCTGACAGTTTCTTTTTCCACTCCCAGGGGAAAGCTGACCGCTGTCAATGGCATCAGTTTTCATTTAAATCCGGGAGAAACCCTTGCGCTGGTGGGAGAATCCGGTTGCGGCAAGACCGTCAGCGCCCTTTCTATTCTCCGTCTTTTGCCAGAGCCACCTGCGGAAATTTCAAGCGGGAAAATTCTTTTTGACGGACAGGACCTGTTATCCCTCAATGCAAAAGCGTTACAGGACCTGCGCGGCCGCTCCATTTCCATGATTTTTCAAGATCCTATGACCTCTCTCAACCCAGTCTTGACTGTCGGAGAACAAATTGCCGAAACGCTTCTGCGCCATACGACTATGAATCGGCAAGAAGCCTTACAAAAGTCGGCAGACCTGTTGCGTCGCGTGGAACTGCCCTCACCTAAAGAAAAACACTATCCCCATCAACTCAGCGGGGGAATGCGGCAACGCGTCATGATTGCCATGGCCCTGGCCTGCTCTCCCAGGGTCCTCATCGCCGATGAACCCACGACCGCTCTCGATGTTCTTATCCAAGCTCAGATTCTCGAGCTTTTGAGAAGTTTAAAAAAAGAAACGTCCATCCTCATCATTACCCACGATCTGGGAGTGGTCGCGGAAATCGCCCAAAGGGTGCTGGTCATGTATGCAGGAGAAATCGTGGAATCCGGCCCTGCCAAGGCCCTTCTAAATAATCCCTTTCACCCCTACACCAAGGGTCTCATTGCTTCTATTCCCAAATTAGGCACTAAAAAAAAACCAGGTGCAAGACTGGAAGAAATATCGGGCAATGTTCCCAGCCTGGACCAGCGTCCACCAGGATGTTCGTTTCACCCTCGTTGCGCCTGGGCTATGGAAAAATGTAAAACCCAAAATCCGCAACTGCGCCAGATAGAAGCCCAGCGACAAGTTAGTTGCCATCTGGAGCCAGGGTCATTATGAATACAGAAAAACTACTGGAAGTCCAGAACCTCAAAAAACATTTTCTGCCAGAAAAGAAATTTCTCGAAGACCCCTCGCCACCGGTTCGCGCGGTAGATGGCATTTCCTTCACCCTTCACAAAGGAGAAACGCTGGGACTGGTTGGAGAGAGCGGATGCGGCAAAACCACTGCGGCCCGAACCTTGCTCCGCCTGATTGAAGCTACTTCAGGACAGGTGAGCTTTTGCGGAACCGATCTGTTTAATCTCAAAGAGGCTGAGATGAGAACCATTAGAAAGGAAATGCAGATTATATTCCAGGACCCCTATTCCGCTGTCAACCCGGCAAGACGCATCGGCCATATCCTGCAAGAACCTTTTGAAATTCATGGTTTCCGCAACAAGAAAGAAAATGTCGAAAAAGCAAAACAACTTTTGGAGCAGGTAGGCCTGACGCTCGATTATTTTAACCGGTACCCCCACGAATTGAGCGGCGGCCAGCTACAACGCGTGGGTATTGCCCGGGCCATCGCTTTGAACCCGAAACTGATCGTGGCCGATGAGCCGGTATCGGCCTTGGATGTTTCCATACAGGCTCAGGTCATCAATCTTTTGCTGGACTTGAAAGAAAAGCTGGATATCTCCTACCTGTTCATCTCTCACGATTTGGGGGTGGTAGAATATTTCTGTGACCGGGTCGCAGTGATGTATCTCGGAAAAATCGTTGAGCTTGCCGACAGCGAACAAATTTATAATTCGCCCCAGCACCCCTACACTCTTGCCCTGCTGAACGCAATTCCCAGTCTGGAGCCGGGACAAAGCAAAAACAAGACACTCATAAAGGGAGATATCCCCGATCCCGCTAACCCGCCAAAAGGTTGCGCCTTTCACATCCGCTGTCCTATCAAGGAAAAACAATGCGAAGAAAAAATACCTGCTCTTAAAGAAATCGCCCCCGGCCATCATGTCGCATGTTTTTTAAAACATTGACTCAGGGGCATCTCTAAAAATTACTTTGGGTCATGAGCAGGCTCTTATTTTATAAGAGCCTGCAAGTTGCCGTAAAAAAAATTATCGAATAATTAGAGATGTCCTCAGGTTTATTCTTTAACTGGAACCCCGATCATATCTGACCTCAGTCTGGATAACCTTCAGTTCCTTGTAACATCTTGTGTTTCCCGGATGTCAGGAACAGGCGAGGCATGATGCATGACCATCTTCCAGACATCGCCTTCAAGGTGAAACAGGTTGGTGGCAAAAACCTGAGAGGCCAGTACCCCGCTTTCAGCAATGGTATAAAGTTTCTCGATGCAGGAAACCCATGCCAGATCTTCCGAAGCCAGGACTCGCACATCAGAAATCTGAATTTCCATATTTCCTGAATTTTTAAAAATTCCTTCCCAGCTATTCATGATCGGCTCGAATCCTTTAAGAGGGGGCCAGCCGGGGTGGACACAGGTCACCCTTTCGCCATTCCTCCAAACCTGTTTCATCGCCTCGATATCTCTTTTATTAAAGGCTTCATAAAACCGTTTATTAGCAGACTGAACTTTATCTTCATTTATCATTGAATGTATCCCGATTTATTTTAAAAGATATTCTATCGCCTTGAATGTTTCTGGTGACTCCCAATCCTTGGCACCATCGATTCGGGCGGCAACCCTTCCCTGCTTATCGATCACGTAGGTAAACGGAATGGTAAAAGACGGGTAGAGTTTTTCGGCAACCCCTTCAGTATCCAGTAAAACTGGAAAAGATAATTTATACTTATCCACAAATTCCTGGACTTTAGCAGAACGGTCTTTGTCAAGGCTGACTGCGAGAACAGTCAACCCCTGCGAACGGAAGCGGCGGTACAGGGTTTCGAAGCTTGGCATTTCCTTAACGCAGGGGGCACACCAGGTTGCCCAGAAATTAACAACAATTACCTTCCCCGCATGATCGTCAAGCCCTTCAAGATTGCCCCTGAGATTTCTTAAAGTAAACTTGGGGGCCAGATAACCTTCCTTCGGCTTAAGCTGGTTAAAGTTGATTTCCTGCTGCGGATTGCCCATTTTTTGAAAACGGAGAACAAGGAGAATCAGGGCCACAATGATTAACAGGCCCAGCAGTCCGTCCTTAAGCCGAATAAATCTTTTCCCTTTTAAGGCGGTCGATTTCATCTTTCAATTTTTCCTGCCGCACCCGCACTCCCATCAACAGAAAATAAAGCAGGGTGAAAGCACACACAGATATACCCAGCGTTGCCAGCATGGTTGGGTCCATTCCCTTGCCAATCCCTTCGTTGGTGATGACCTTAGGCTGGGGATGGAATGTCCGCCACCAGAGTACGGAAAAATGGATGAACGGAATATTCAGAAACCCGACAATGCCAAGTACTGCAGCATAACGGGCTCGCATGGAACCGGCATCGCTTTGCGTCCGGAGCATGAGGTAGGCCACATATATGATCCAGAGTATCAGGGTAGAGGTGAGGCGGGCGTCCCACACCCACCAGGCTCCCCAGATAGGCCTTGCCCAGATCGGCCCGGTGATCAATACCAGTGAACAGAAAATCACCCCGATCTCTGCCGAGGCATGGGCATAAATGTCCCACTCCCGCTCTTTCTTCCAAAGAAACAGAATGGAACTGATAAAAACCACAAAGAACGCAAAAAATGAAAGCCAGGCGGAAGGCACATGGAAATACATGACCCTCTGGACCACACCTTCGGTCCGTTCAGTGGGAACATAGATAAAGATCGCAACCATCGCCGCAAGAAATGCCAGGCCGGTCAACCAGACCAGAATATTGCCTTCTTCCTGATTTTCTTCTACCGCGTCGGGATTCATCATTATCCTTCCTTGCTCAGAGTTTCTTTCAGCAATTCCAGATCTTTTTCAAGAGCACGGTTGCGTTGCCTGATCGTGTACACATAATAAATAATGCCGCCCCATACAACCACATTGGCCGCAAATAAAAATCCCAGATTATCCATTCCGTCACTCCTCCAGAATATGGTCGATCGTCATAATGGAGACACCAATATAAATGATATCGAAGGAAGCCGTCAAACCAATC
>JYMV01049378.1_pt1 | contig 19458 bp, 13 predicted proteins | sample 338911 | NCBI WGS metagenome assembly JYMV01 (sample SAMN03354496, study PRJNA234377) | hydrothermal vent metagenome | biome: Deep sea; feature: Hydrothermal plumes at the Eastern Lau Spreading Center, Western Pacific Ocean; material: Seawater | place: Tonga | collected 2009 | depth 2000 m m
TTATCCCAAAGTACATAATGAGCAGAAGCTCAAAACCTAACCCCCATAACAAGGATATCATCCACCTGCTCGGTATCGCCTTGCCACTCAGCCATGGTGGTTTCTAAGATGGTTTTTTGCTCGTTCATGGTTTTGTCCTGGATAGTTAGCAAGAGCTTTTTGAAGTTTTTCATCATGAATTTCTTGTCCTTTGGCCCGCCGAACTGGTCGGGGTAACCGTCGGAGAATATATAGATCGTATCTCCCTTTTCTAATTTCAGCTCGTGGTGGGTAAAAGGCTTCTGTTCTCCTGTATGGAAGCCTACGGGCTGGCGGTCGGGTTTGAGTTCCTTCATTTCCCCAGCCTTAATGATAAGCACAGGGCTGTAGGCAGCGGCTAGCTGCAGGTTAGATTGCTTGTCCCAGGCAATGAGGACTGCATCCATTCCGTCTTTCTGTGTATCTCCTGTTTGCTTGAGTGCGTTGATAAATCCTTTCCTTACTTCAAAGAATATTTCGTTAGGTTTGGTGATGCCTTTTTCTACTACAGCCTCATCCAAAAGTGAAGAACCTATCATGCTCATAAAAGCTCCGGGAACTCCGTGACCCGTGCAATCACAGGCAGCGAGGTACACACGATCGTTGTGGTGCTGCATCCAATAAAAATCTCCGCTTACAATGTCTTTGGGCTGGAAGAGCACAAAGCCGTCAGGAATTAAAGAGAGCTCCCGCGCAGAGGGCAAGAGCGCCTTTTGTATGTTCTCTGCATAGTGGATGCTATCGGTAATATCCTTTTTCTGCTCTTCTACCAGCTCTTTCTGCTGTTCTATCACCTTCTTCTGCCTGCGGGTAATTTGCAAGCGGTTTAAGATGAAAAAGGCAAAAAGGAGTACCATTACAAGGCCTCCTCCTGCTGAGTAGGCAATGAGCTGTTGACGCTTTTCCCTTTCTGCTGAAAGGGCCATCTGTTCCTGGTGCTTGGCTTCTTCCAGTACCTGCTCTTTTTCGTATTTGTACTTGAATTCTTGTTGTATGATGGCTTCCTTGTTTTCTATACTAAGCATGCTGTCGCGCATTTCAATGTATAGCTCGTGCATTTCAAGGGCCTGGATGTGCTTTCCCAGCTTTTTATTGGTCTCCCATAAACTTTTAGAAGCAGCTTTGATTTGTTGAACATCACCTATTTCCTTTGCAATGCTCAGTGCTTTTGTGCTTTTCTCCAGAGCTTTGCCGTAGTCGCCCTGATTACTATAAATAAGTCCAATGTTATTCAAAGACATAGCAATGCCTCTTCTATCTCCTATCTCCTCCTCTATTTTTAAGCTTCTTCTGTAATAGTCTATGGCTTTGGCGTAGTCGCCCTGATTATTATAAATATTTCCAATGTTATTCAAAGAGATAGCAATGCCTTGTTTATCTCCAATTTCCTCTTGTATTTTTAAACTTCTAGTGTAATAGTCTATGGCTTTGGCGTAGTCGCCCTGATTATAATAAATGCCTCCAATGTTATTCAAACTGGTAGCAATACCTTTTATATCTCCAAGCTCCTCTCTTATTTTTAAGCTTCTGGTGTAATAGTCTATGGCTTTTGCGTTATCGCCCTGATTAGAATAAATAAGTCCAATGTTATTCAAAGAGATAGCAATGCCTCTTTTATCTCCCAGCTCCTCACCTGTTTTTAAGCTTTTAGAAAAGTAGTCTATGGCTTTGGCGTAATCGCCCTGATTATAATAAATGCCTCCAATGTTTATCAAAGACATAGCAATGCCTCTTTTATCTCCTATCTCCTCCTCTATTTTTAAGCTTCTTCTGTAATAGTCTATGGCTTTGGCGTAATTGCCCTGATTCTTATAAGTACTTCCAATGTTACTTAAAGAGGCGGCAATGCCGCTTTTATTTCCCCGCTCCTCTTGTATTTTTAAGCTTCTGAAAAAGTAGTCTATAGCTTTGCCGTAGTCGCCTCTTATTGCAAATGACACGCCTTGTATATTTATAGCATCTGCCATCTGTTTTTTATTGTTTACAGATTTAGCAAAGTCATATTGAACTTGCGCAAAATAAAAAGCGCTGTCGGGCTGAGAAAATAAATAACCATACCAGGCTATCTTATGCATGGCTTTCAGCCTATTGGTATCAGGCTGGCTTGTATCGTTCCACACCCCCCAGAGCGAGTCGAGGTTAACAGCTGAGGCTGCGGTGAGCCAAAGGCAGAGGGAGCTTATGAGGGTTAGGCGTAGCATAGTCAAATTTATAAAATTCCTAGGAAACATTTATCAGTATTGGTTTTTTGATAATATTTATTTATTGAATTACGAATCCAGCCTCGTTGTTTTTGATGCTAAAAGGCTAGTATGGCATTTAATGCCTATCTTTAAGTCTATTAACTTTACAAGCAAGAAAATAAAAGCAAGCACATGAAGATCAACTCAAGAACATACCTTCTTCTCCTTTTATACTTGTTTCCGATTTACGGCTTTTCGCAGCCTGCTGATAGTGCTATTGTAAAGGCCAGGGCTGTAATTGAAGCATTTATAGAACGAAACCAGGTTCCTGGCCTTTCCATTTCGGTTTCAATAAAAGGTGATATGGTTTGGTCGGAAGGTTTTGGCTATGCTGATCTAGAGCATAAGATACCGGTAATGCCCGGAAAGACCAAGTTCAGAATAGGCAGTGTATCCAAACCGGTAACTGCCTCAGGAATCGCATTATTATACCAAAGGGGGACAATCAGTCTTGATGACACAATTCAAAAGTATGTGCCCTCCTTTCCAAAAAAGCGAGGTCCTATAACTATTCGACAGCTCACCTCCCATACAGCGGGAATACGGCATTACCATGGAGATGAATTCTTTATGGACAAAAAGTATAATACTGTTACACAAGGATTAGCGATATTTCAGGAGGATACACTACTTTTTGTTCCTGGGTCAGAATTCCGGTATTCCAGCTATGGATGGAATTTGGTCAGTGCGGTTATTGAGGGGGCCAGCAAACAAAATTTTCTTGACTTTATGAGAGAGAACATATTTGTTCCTTTGGGAATGACCAATACCCTTGCTGATTATAATGATAGTATCATAGCGCATCGCACGCAGTTTTATATGTATGATGAGCAGGGGAAAGTCTACAATGCACAACATGTGGACAACAGCTATAAATGGGCAGGCGGAGGCTTCCTTTCTACTACAGAAGACCTGATTAAGTTTGGCAATGCTCATCTAAAAGCGGGATTCCTGAAACGTGAGACCCTGGATACTATATTGTGCAAGCAGCGTACCACAGCGGGTAAAGAGCTTGCTTATGGAATAGGTTGGCGGATCAAACAGGACGACAAGGGAAGAAGCTGGTTCGGACACAGAGGGGGCTCTGTAGGCGGATCTACCCAATTCATTATCTACAAAGAGGCAGAGCTCGTTATTGCCATACTCACTAATGTATCAAAACTAAAATACGAGAATACACATTATAGAATTGCAGACTATTTTTTGAAAGAATTTAAGGCTTATGATGGGCAAAAAATTGTACCTGGTTATGAGAGTAAGTGAAGAAACAGACAAGTATATGCAGGCTGCTATAAATGAGGCCAAAAAAGGCCTGAGTGAAGGAGGAATACCGATTGGTTCAGTAATGGCGGAAAATGGAAAATTGATTGGGAGAGGGCACAATCAAAGGGTGCAACAATCGGATCCCATGGCCCATGCCGAGATCGATTGCCTGAGGAACGCTGGAAGGGTTAAGAATTACGGGGACACAATTCTCTATTCCACCCTAATGCCTTGTTTCCTCTGTGCTGGAGCTGTGGTTCAATTTGGGATCAAGAAAGTTGTTGTTGGAGAATCCAGAACCTTTGCGGGTGCAGAACAATTTATGAAAGACCATGGCGTTGAAATTGTTAACCTGGACAATAAGGAATGCTTTAGGATGATGCAGGATTTTATTAAAAAGAATCCCCTGCTTTGGAATGAGGATATTGGTAAATAAGCAATAAGTTTTGGCATATTTCTTGCTCAGGCACATCTTATATTTTTTACCTTTGCATACTTTAGAACCAAATTAACATATGAGAACAGCAAATCCTGCATTAAGTAGCAAATCGTTTGAAAACTTGGTAATAACCGATGAGAAAATGACAATTAATGGCACGGTCAATAAGACGGCGCTATCATTACTCATTTTAATTGTTGGTGCCTATTATACCTGGAACTTATTTTATGAACAAGGGGATATCTCGGCTGTCTACCCCTGGATGATCGGAGGTGGGATCGGAGGTTTTATCGTTGCATTGATTACGATCTTTAAGAAAAAATATGCCCCAATAACAACACCTATTTACGCTTTTCTGGAAGGCCTGCTCTTAGGCGGACTATCCGCTGTTTTTGAAAGCATGTATCCCGGTATTGTGATTCAAGCGGTTGCCTTAACATTTGGAACCTTGTTCAGTCTTCTCTTCGCATACAGGTCTGGCTTGATAAAAGTTACTGAGAACTTTAAGCTTGGTGTTGTCGCAGCTACTGGTGGAATCATGATTGTTTATTTAATAAGTTTTGTTATGAGTTTTTTTGGTAGTGGCCTGGCAATAATGGATATCAATAACAGCTCCTGGTTTAGCATTGGTTTCAGCTTGTTTGTAGTGGTTATTGCTGCCATGAACCTGGTGCTGGACTTTGACTTTATTGAACAAGGAGCTGAACGAGGAGCTCCCAAATACATGGAATGGTATGGGGCCTTTGGGCTTACTGTTACGCTAGTTTGGTTATATATTGAAATCCTTAGGTTGCTTGCTAAACTTCGCGGTAGATGAGAATTATATTTATAAGCCTGTTTCTTTTAGCTTCCCTGCATATTTCCCTTGCACAAAAAAGGGAGAAGAAGCCCTTAAGTTCTACTATTAAAAACGTAACTGTTTATCAAGCCGGTGCAGAGATCAACAGGACTGGGAATACCACCATAAACAATGGCACCACCTATTTGAAATTAAAAGGCTTATCGCCAAGTATTGATCCCAACAGCTTACAGGTGAAGGGAAAGGGCAATTTCGTGATTCTATCGGTATCGCATAAATTAAACTACCTGGATATAAATGATAAACCCAAAGAAGTCCTGGTTTTAGAGGATTCTATAAAGTCTATCAACAAGCAATTAGCTATTTTGAAAGGAGAAGAATCTGTTTATAACCAGGAAGAGTCCATGCTGCTTGCGAACAAATCGATTGGCAACAAGGAAATTGGGGTGGATGCCCTGGATTTGGAGGAAGTCGCCAATTTATTTAGAAAAAGACTGCTGGCGATTAATTTAATGAGAATCGAAATAAGGATAAAGCAAAAAGAATTAAAGGAAGAACATATCAAGATCTCTAAACAGCTTGCTGTTTTAAATGCAAATAGAAACAAATCCACCGGTGAAATAGAAATTGCTGTTTCAGCAAAAGAAAGAACACCGGCAAAGTTTAGCATCTCCTATTTTATACATACAGCTGGATGGACACCAACCTATGACCTTAGGGCGGAAGATATTAATAAACCTATCTTATTGGACTATAAGGCTAAGGTGTATCAGAACTCTGGAATTTCCTGGAGCAATGTAAAACTGACATTATCTACATTAAACCCCAAAAGGAGTGGCACCAAACCCATATTAAACCCATGGACATTAAACTATTATGTGCCAAAGCCTTACTATTCAAGAGCTACATCAGCTCCAAGTTCATATAAACAGGAAAGTTCTATAGCATTGGATCTGCCAAGTATGGGAAGTGGCAGTGCTCCTGAGAAGTATAAAGTGGCGGAAACTACAGCAAGCTATACAAAGACAGAGACAAATCAATTAAGTGTTGAGTTTATCATTGAGATACCCTACACCATACCAAGTGATGGTCTACACCATGATGTTAACGTGGGCCAGCATGAGCTTCCAGCCAACTTTAAGCATTTTGCCGTACCAAAAATGGACTTACAAGCTTTCTTATTAGCAAAGGTCAGTGGCTGGGAGGACTATAAATTGTTATCGGGTAATGCAAACATCTATTTTGATGGCACCTATGTGGGCAAATCTTATATAAACACACAAACTACCAGCGATACGCTGGACCTTTCATTTGGAAGGGACAATTCTGTTATTATAACCAGGGAGAGAATAAAGGATTTTATGAGCAGAAAGATCATTGGCGTCAATAAAAAAGAAACGCATGGTTTTGAGATCTCGGTGAGGAATAATAATAAAAATGCGATTTTGATTAGTGTTGTAGACCAGATCCCCCTTTCATCAAACAAGGAAATTGAAATAGAAATCGAGAATATTTCTGGTGCCCATTACAGCAAAGATTCCGGTAAATTAGTTTGGGATTTAGAAATCGCGGGAGGAGCAACAAAAAAGCTGAAGATGGTTTATTCTGTGAAATATCCCAAGGAAAAGAAAATTACGAATCTATAGCCTGGATAATTCAGGGGTTCCCCTCACCTATTGTTTTAATCTAATTCTTCTTCTCTTTTTTAAATACAGATTGATATAGCTCTCCCAAATAGATCTTGAGCTTAATGGCCCAGTTGGGCTCATCACTCAAACTCTATTTGTGACTGTTGCAAAAAGGCGATGCTTTTGACTATATCTTCATGAATTACTTTATCCTCATCCAGGAACGGAACTACCTTACGATAGGCATTAAGCCAATTCTCAATTATGGGTGAAGACTTCATTGGCTTTCTGAAGTCCAGCGCCTGTGCTGCAGCATAAAGCTCAATGGCCAAGACCTTCTCGATATTATTGACAACCTGAAAGCCTTTTGTTGCTGCATTGGCACCCATACTTACATGATCCTCTTGTCCATTTGACGAATCAATGGTGTCTATGGAAGCTGGAGTACAAAGCTGCTTATTCTGGCTCACGATGGATGCAGCTGTATACTGGGCGATCATAAATCCAGAATTCAGCCCGGGATTGGCAATAAGATATGGTGGCAATCCTCTCTGACCAGATAATAACTTAAAGATTCTACGCTCCGAAATACTCCCAAGTTCTGCTAATGCAATACTCATAAAATCCAGGTTTATTGCCAAGGGCTGTCCATGAAAATTCCCGCCAGAAAGTATCTTATCTTCATCCGGAAAAATAGTTGGATTGTCTGTTACCGAGTTAATCTCAATTAAAAATACATCAAGGATATGGTTCAATGCATCCTTGGAAGCACCATGCACCTGGGGAACACAACGGATGGAATATGGATCTTGCAAGTGCTTTTTTTCTGAGGCCATGATCTCACTTCCCTCTCTTATCTGTGAAATCAAGGCAGCTGAATTTTGCTGGCCTTTATAAGGCCTGATCTTATGCAGTAATTCATCAAACGGTTCAACACTGCCATTAAATGCCTCAATGGTCATCGCTGCTATCATGTCAGCTTCCTTTGACAATCTCATTGCCTTTACCAGACACCAGGTACCATAGGCACTCATAAATTGTGTTCCATTTAGCAATGCTAGCCCCTCCTTTGATTGCAAATGGATTGGCTCCCAACCCAAATCCTTCAAGACCTTACCTGCAGGCAGTCGTTTTCCTTTATACTTGACCTCCCCCTTACCTATCAAGGGTAAAGCGAGATGAGCCAATGGTGCAAGATCTCCTGAGGCACCTAAAGATCCTTGCTGGTAAACTACAGGCAAAACCTCCTCGTTAAACAAATCTATCAGCCTTTGGATGGTACTTAAACTTATTGCAGAATACCCATAAGAGAGGGACTGTATTTTCAGGAAAAGCATCATTTTTACAATTTCTTCAGGCACCTCATCCCCAATGCCCGCAGCATGCGATTCTACCAGCTTAATTTGTAATAGCTCCTGATCATCTTCTGGTATTAGCTGATCGTAAAGGGAACCAAAGCCTGTAGTTACACCATAAATACTCGTATCTGATACTGCAATTTTCTCGTCGAGATAGTTCCGGCACTTTTCAATTTTGGCAATTGTTTTGGGGGCTAGCTCAAGCCGAATATTGTTCTGCAACAGCCTTTTTAAAAGATCGAGATCTATTCTCTTTTCAGATATTTGATGGATGTTTTTGCTCATGTACTGATTTTCTTGTCGCTGGTTATGATAAGGTGCTTAATAAGTCTTCCGGCGTAATAGCAGCTTGTTCACCAGTTTCCATATTCTTTAAGACAAACTTTCCTGATGTAATCTCATCAGACCCTATAAGTGCCACATAGGTAACACCTCGGTCATTCGCATAGCTCATTTGCTTTTTCAGCTTCACCGGATCCGGATAAAGTTCTGCACTAATGCCATCTTCACGCAATTGCGATACTAATTTCAATGAATAGAGGGCTTCTGCCTCTCCAAAATTCACAAATAAAACTGTTGGCCCTTTAGACAATTCCTCTGGAAAAAGATTTTCCTGCTCCAATAGATCAAAGATCCTGTCAGCTCCAAAGGAGACCCCCACTCCAGATAGCCCCTTCATACCGAACAAGCCTGTAAGGTCATCATATCTGCCACCCGCACAGATACTTCCTGGAAATTTATCAGATTTTACCTCAATGATAACCCCAGTATAATAGTCCAGGCCACGAGCAAGAGAAGCATCAAACTTTACATTCTTTAGTTTAAGTTCATGGGCTTGCCCTAAAATAAATTCCAATTCGTCAATACCTTCTTCGGCAGCAGTACCTTTAAGGTGACTCCTTAGCTGCTTCAGATCGGTAATTTTGGTATAAGCAAGAATTGAATCTATTGAATCCTTGTGAATTGACCTGGACACAAGTTCCTTCTCTACCCCTTCAATGCCTATCTTGTCCATTTTATCCAAGGCAATAACCATATCTTCAAACTGCGCTTCTAAACCGAGTTTTTCCGCAAGTCCACTTAATATCTTTCTGTTGTTAATACCAATGCTTATTCCTTCCAAACCTAATTTTGAGAGAACCTCCTCAATTATTTGCAAGAGCTCAAGTTCGTTCAGCAATGATCCTGAACCAATAACATCAATATCACATTGGCAGAATTCACGATAGCGTCCTTTTTGCGGACGATCTGCTCTCCATACAGGTTGGATCTGATATCTTTTAAAAGGAAACGTGATATCATTTTGGTGCTGTACAACATACCTGGCAAAAGGAACGGTCAGGTCATATCTCAGGGCTTTTTCCGAAATATGCTTCACCAGATTTTTAGATGCTGCATTTCCCAAACTTTCCCCAGGCACCTTTGACAAGAAATCTCCTGAGTTCAGAATATTGAAGATCAGCTTATCCCCCTCGTCACCATACTTGCCACTGAGTATATCCCTATTCTCCATGGCGGGCGTTTCAATTTGCAAATAGCCATACTTTTGAAATGCATTACTGCAAGTATCAAAAATAAAATTGCGCTTCACCATTTCTGCTGGTGAAATGTCTCGCGTTCCTTTTGGTGTAGCTGGTTTCATGCTCGTTTCTAAACATCAAATAATAACGCTGACAAATATCGCAAAATGCTGGGATTAAAAACCCACTATTCTAATTTTACTTAATTTTGCACCATGGCATTGGGCACTACTATATCCAAGTATCTATCTCTGGTTAAATTTAGCCATACAATTTTTGCTCTTCCTTTTGCCATCATAGGATTCTTTCTGGCAGTCTTTGGAAAGAATGGTGGTTTTCAATGGGAAACGCTGCTGCTGGTTGTGCTCTGCATGGTATTTGCCAGAAGTGCTGCCATGGCTTTTAACCGGTTCATAGATCGTTTTATTGATAAAGAGAACCCACGAACATCAATCAGGGAAATTCCATCTGGACTGATATCAGCAAATTCCGCCCTGGTCTTTGTAATCATTAATGCTTCTTTATTTATCCTGACAACCTACTTTATCAATCAAATCTGCTTCTATTTGTCACCTGTGGCCCTAATAGTAATTCTAGGCTACAGCTACACAAAACGGTTTACCTTTTTGAGCCATGTGGTTCTCGGACTGGGACTTTCGCTGGCGCCTATCGGTGCCTATCTGGCAGTTGCAGGTGAGTTTGATTGGATACCGCTGCTCTTCTCCTTTGCAGTTTTGTTTTGGGTTAGCGGATTTGACATTATCTATGCACTGCAAGACATTGACTTTGATAAATCACAAAACCTCAGGTCGTTTCCGGTCTTCTTAGGGCTAAAGGCATCACTAATGCTGTCTTCTGTTTTTCATTTACTTACAGCGGGCTTTATACTTTATGCTGGGATCTATGGAGAGTTTGGTATCTGGTACTGGGTAGGCTGTGCCATTTTTATCTTGCTCCTGGCCTACCAGCACACCTTAATAAAAGCAGATGATCTTTCCAAAATAAATTTAGCTTTCTTCACGACTAACGGCATAGCAAGTGTCGTCTTTGCCCTTTTTGTCACGCTTGATCTTATGTTATAATGAATGCTGCGGTAATTGCCTTGATATGTTTGCTACTACTATTCATCGGATATCGCTTTTATTCAAAATTCCTTTCCTCGTATATATTTAGAACTTCTGATTCGGATGAAACCACACCTGCTGTTGAATTCAATGATGGAGTAGATTATGTTCCGACAAAGAAGCATGTCTTGTTCGGTCATCATTTCTCTTCAATAGCCGGAGCAGCCCCTATTCTTGGTCCTGCAATTGCCATTATTTGGGGATGGGTACCTGCCTTGGTGTGGGTGGTAATAGGAAGTATTTTTATGGGGGCAGTCCATGATTATGGCGCTTTGGTCATTTCCGCCAGGAACAAGGGAAAGTCAATCGGACAGATAACAGAAAGTATAATTGGGAAGCGCTCCAAGATGCTGTTCCTTACAGTTATTTTTCTTCTGGTATTCATCGTAATTGCCGTATTTGCCTATATTATTGCTACTCTCTTTGTAAATTATCCAAGCACCGTAATTCCCATTAACTTTCAGATCATTATTGCCATATTTATTGGGTGGTGGGCCTATAAAAAGAAAAAAAGCCTGCTCCTTCCTTCCTTAGCTGCTTTGCTCCTATTATATTACATGATCTATGTCGGATTTCAATATCCTGTACACCTTCCTGAATATATGTGGGTAAATGGTTCGGAGGTCATGACCTGGATCCTGTTTCTCCTGGTTTATGGATTTGTAGCTTCGATACTTCCTGTATGGACTTTGCTTCAGCCGAGAGATTATATTAATTCCCATCAGCTCATCGTAGGATTGATCGCCATATATCTGGGAATCATTGTTGCACAACCCATAATGGACGCTCCCGCATTTAAATTGTCAGGGAACCCTATTCCCTGGTTTCCCTTTTTATTTATAACTATCGCATGCGGTGCCATATCCGGTTTTCATGGATTGGTATCTTCCGGTACCACCGCCAAACAGCTTGCCAATATGAAGGATTCAAGGTTTATCGGTTACGGAGGCATGATCGGAGAAGCTACCCTGGCGATTGCCGCAACAATTGCTGTTGCTGCCGGATTTGAAAATTCTGCTGCATGGCATAACCATTATGATAATTTTGAGCTTGCTAAAGGACTTGGCCCAAAGCTCTCTGCCTTTGTAAATGGTACAGCAGGATTTCTTTCAGAAATCGGTATAACCCAAACCATGATTGATGCCCAGGGAAATTCCCGCTCCTTGGCTGCGGCCTTTATTGGTGTAATGGTGATCAGCTTTGCTGCAACCTCTTTAGATACAGCAGTAAGAATCCAGCGGTATATTATTGGTGAAATTGGGGAGGCAATCAGGGTCAGGCCATTAGCAGAGAACAGGTATTTGCAATCTGCAGCTGCTGTTTTGTTTTCCCTGGTATTGGTATTGTCAGATGGAACAGGTGCCGGAGGATTAAAATTATGGCCGCTCTTTGGCGCTACAAATCAGCTGCTTGGTTCCCTGACCTTATTGGTAATATCATTGTGGCTTTATCAACACGGCCGGCAATATTGGTATACCCTGGCCCCAATGCTTTTTATAACAGCAATCACATTTATAGCCACCTATTTCAACTTGTTAATGTATTTAGATGGTGAAAACTATTTGCTCGTTACTATTGCATTAGTAATAGGAGTTTCACAACTTTGGATAATATTTGAAGGGATCAAAACCATAAGAGAGCAAAGAATTCAGATTAAAGAATAAATGGAAGCTATTAGAAAATTTATTTTAATTGGGCTGGTACTTTTGGTATTCCAGATGAGTAATGCCCAAAAAATTGAATATTCAAAGCAGGCAATCAAGGTCGTAAAAGCAGCTCAACTAAATGTTAAGGATATAAAACATGATTACCAGCCTTCCTTGCAGAACCTGGAGATGCCTATGCCGGGTTCTTCAAGATTTGCACTGGAACAGCTTAAAAAGAAGTCTGCCAAGAAGTATCCCCAGACTCAACAAGCTGAAAAAACATGGCAAGGTGCATCAGTACTGAACCCTATAATCGGAGAAAGCTTTCCAGTTGCTAACACCATTAAGCTTCCAAATGGAGATACCCTAATCCAGTATTTAACTGGAGGACGGCCCAATGACAATACTTTGGCTATTTCCAATAACGGCAAGCTAGTGACTGCCTATAATTCAAGTGTTTTCACCTATGATATAAATATAGATACTGTAATCATGGCTCCAATAAGCCTGCACGCATTCTCCTCAGAATTCACCCTTAACGATAAATATGATCCCAAGGTCATGTATGACCCCATAGCAGATCGCTTTATACTGATATTCCTAAATGGCAGGTTAAGCAATGAGAGTAAGGTCATCGTCTGCTTCTCCAGTACTAATGACCCTTCTGACCCCTGGAGCCTGTATGCGCTGTCAGGCAATCCCTTAAACGACACCACCTGGACAGATTATCCGGCCATAGCCATAACGGAGGAAGAGCTTTTTCTGACGGTTAACTTATTAAGAGACAATGAGCCCTGGCAAACTGGATTTTCCCGCACCATTATCTGGCAGATAGACAAACAGAATGGTTATGATGGAGATTCCTTGCTAAGTACAAGCCTCTGGAGCGATATTAAATATAACGATCAATATATCCGAAACTTAAATCCAATTCAAGGTGGCTCCTACCCTGTAGGACCTGCTATTAATCTACTTTCTAATAAGAATTTTACCTTATTGAGCGACTCTGTATTTCTCTTAAATATTTCGGGAACACAATACGACACAAATACCGTATTGGATATAAAGCTGGGACATTGCAATGTACCTTATGGGGTTCCGCCCAATGGACGCCAAAGCCATGTTGATTCTATGGCCACCAATGATGCGAGGATCTTAGGGGGGTTTATTGAAAATGGTGAAATTCAATATGTTTCCTGCACCATTGATACGACTTCCGGTCTTGCTGCCATCTACCATGGTTTTATCAATAATCTGGATTCAGACCCTGTTTTTACCGCTACCATTCTTGCAGATGATTCTTTGGATCTTGGTTATCCGAACATTGCGTATACCGGTACGCATGACTGCAGCCGTCAAGCCATAATAGGAATGGACCATACCTCACCAACAAGGAACCCTGGCATATCAGCCTTGCTCTACAGCTCAAACAACACCTATTCTGAACTTGTTTCCCTAAAAGAAGCAGAGGGCTATGTAGATCGTATTGTTGGTTATGAACGATGGGGAGATTATTCTGGCATCCAGAGAAAATATAACGAAGTTGGCAAAGTGTGGACAGCAGGATTCTATGCAAGAGGCACTACCAACTTCACTTGGGTGGCAGAACTTTTAACAGAAGAAGAGGTTCCGCTAGCAGCAGCTATAAGCACTTCAGTAAATATTAGTAAATTCGGATTGAATGATGGTAGTGCTACGGTAGATTTTAGCGGTGGCATGGCTCCATTTGAAATTCAATGGGATGATGAGAGTACACAATCAACAGCAATGGCATCCGGCCTTGGTCCTGGAAGCTATAAAGTGATCATAGAGGATGATGCAAATTGCACTTCATTTGATTCAATTGTGATTACTGAACCCCTGCCAGGGGCTACCCTTTTTCCTAATCCAAGTATTGACTTCAGCTATGTGTACTTTGAAATGGAAGCAGCAGAACTTATATCCATATCTATTTTTGATATTCAAGGTAAATTAATTAAGCATTTGTATGAGGATGTGGCCAAACAAGGTTCCAATGTTTTTTCTTTCTCCACTACACCATTAAGTTCAGGCTCTTATATTCTGAAAGTAAATACTAGAGAAAAAACCATTGTCTCCCAACAATTTATTAAAAGTTAAATATTTATGCTTCTAATAAAGTTCTTCTAATAACCTTAAGCATATTTAATTAATTTTGCATCTTGATGAGTTTCTTGTATCCAGGATTTCTTTTTGCCCTCTTTGCAATTGCAATTCCAATAATCATCCACCTGTTTAACTTCAGGAAATATAAAACAGTTCGATTCACCAACGTCCGTTTTTTAAAGGAGATCAAACAGCAAACCCAGGCAAAATCGAAGCTCAAATATCTGCTGGTGCTTGCCACAAGAATTCTGGCAATCTCTTTTCTGGTATTTGCATTTGCCCAACCCTACTTTCCGGAAAAAACAAAAAAGGTTGTATTAACAGATAATCTGGCAAGCATCTACCTGGATAACTCATTCAGCATGGAAGCTACAAACAGCCAAGGCAGGTTGTTTGACCAGGCAAAGAACCAGGCCATTGAAATAGCAAAATCCTATAAACAAACAGACAGGTTTCAATTGCTGACCAATGATTTTAAAGGCAAGCATCAGCGCCTTGTAAACCAGGAAGAGTTTATTGAATTGGTGGAGAATATTGAGATCTCATCCAGGGTGAAATCTATCTCAGAGGTTATCGGAAGGCAGAATGATGCATTGAGTACTGAGAGTAAGGAGGGAAAAAGATCTTTCCTAATCTCTGATTTTCAACGGAGCAATACAAATTTTGAGGAAATCGATCCAGATTCTGCAATCGCATATACCATGGTGTCATTGAGCTCCCAATCCAGGAACAACCTATATATAGACAGCTGCTGGTTTGAAACACCAATAAGGCCATTAAATCAGGCAGATAAGATTATGGTTAGGATCAGGAATATTTCAGATGAAGAATACGAAAACATTCCTTTAAAGCTAATGATAAACAATCAACAAAAAGCTTTGGGAAGCTGTTCAGTTGAACCTAAAAGCTATACTGATGCTTCTTTATCATTTACAATCAATGAACCAGGAATTATCAATATGGAGGTCTCATTATCAGATTACCCTATTACTTTTGATGACCAGTTTTTTATAAATTATTCAATAGCTGATCACCTGATGGTACTGAGCATTGACGACAGTACCAAGAGTTATACGGAGGCCTTGTATCAAAACGATCCCTATTTTGAGTATGAAAGCGTAAACTTTCAGGAGGTAGATTATTCGACAATCAGTGAAAAACACCTGATCATCTTAAATGGCCTCACCGAAATATCAACGGGGCTTGGAGGAGAGCTGATGAAGTTTCTTAGCTCAGGTGGGTCCTTAATCATCTTTCCAAATAGTGATGTAGACCTGGATTCATATCAACATTTTCTCAACGACCGCCTTTCCATTGACTATTTCAAGAAACAGGATACTGTCCAAACAAAAATTGACAAGATCAACCTGGATCACCTTGTTTTTGCTGATGTTTTTGACAAGGTGCCAGAGAACATCAACCTTCCTGAAGTTTATATGCATTATTTAATACAAAGTGACAATCCTGCTGAGAAGAATGATCTTCTTCTAATGCAAAATGGAGCCTCCTTTTTAAGTCAATATAATGTCCAAAATGGCAAGGTTTATCTTTTTACCTCACCATTGGATGAAGAAGCAAGCCGTTTTCCTCTTCATGCTTTGTTTGTTCCAATTATGTACAAGATTGCCATCAATAGCCAAAGCACATCGAATATCTTTCATACAATAGGAAAGAATCAAACCATCACAGCACCTCAAACTGCTTACAAATTAGATAATGAGATAAGTTATCACCTTGTTAACAATAGCAATTCTAAAGAGGACAAAGAGTTTGACCTGATTCCGGAAGCAAGGCAAGTGGCAAATAAAACCGAGCTGGTTCTACATGACAATCTCAACAAAGCCGGAAATTATATCCTTACATCAGGATCATACTTATTAAAAGGCTATGCTTTCAATTACAATAGGAAAGAGTCTGATCTACTATGTATGAGTAATGAAGAAATCAGTGATGCCATAGAAGAATTTGGCTTGAATAACTTTAACCTTGTTTCTTCAGACAATTTAAAAACAGGGTACAGCGCAGCTTCAATAAATGAAGATCAAGAATTATGGAAACTTTGTATTATCTTTGCACTGGCTTTTTTGGGAATAGAAACCTACTTGCTTAGACGATGGCGTTAAATCTTAAATTGCTTTGATTATTGTTTCAAACAGCAAATGAGTTTACTGGTAAAACAAGCTAAAATCATTGACCCTAATTCCGATCTGAACGGAAAAAGAATGGACATCCTCCTCGAAGGTGGCAAGATCAAGTCCATTAGAAAAAATATTTCATCCAAAGGAAAGACCATCACCGCATCCAACCTTCATGTTTCACCGGGATGGTTTGATATGCACGTTAACTTCAGGGATCCAGGAGACGAGCACAAAGAAGACCTTAATTCAGGATGCAAAGCAGCAGCTGCCGGAGGGTTTACCGGAGTTGCAGTAATGCCTGGTACCAATCCACCTCTCCATAGCAAAGCAGAGATAGAATATATAAGAAATAAAGCCAGAGGCAATATTGTTGATGTGCACCCAATAGGCGCGCTCTCAAAAAATCTGGAAGGAAAGGTGATGACAGAAATGTACGACATGTATCAGTCCGGTTCGGTTGCATTTTCAGACGAAAAAAACCCTATCCCCAATGCTGGATTTCTATCTAGAGCTATGCTTTATGTAAATGGGTTTAATAGCTTGGTTATCACTCACTCAGAAGATAAAAATATTACCTTAGAAGGCATGATGAATGAAGGTGAATCCAGTACTTCCTTAGGCTTGAACGGCATGCCTTCATTGGCTGAGGAGGTCATGGTAACCCGTGATGTTTACCTTGCTGAATACACGGATGCAAGGCTGCACTTTGCAACCTTAAGTTCAGGAAAATCTGTAGACTTGGTACGCAATGCCAAGCGAAAAGGGATCAAGGTAACTGCAGAGGTTGCAGCTCACCAATTAGCACTTGATGATACTGCCCTTGCTGAGTTTGACAGTAATCTCAAATACAACCCACCTTTAAGGACTGCTCAAGATATTGCTGCACTTAAAAAAGGCTTGGCCGATGGAACGATAGATAGTATCTGCTCTGACCATTGCCCTGAAAACGTAGAAAATAAGGCCAGGGAGTTTGACTTGGCTGAGTTTGGTGCCATTGGCCTGGAAACAGCGTATGCAGTAGCAAATACTTTCTCCGGATTAAATCCTGAGCAGCTGGTGGAGAAGCTGTGTATTGCTCCGAGAACCATCCTTAAGCTGAATGTTCCTGTCATCAAAACAGGGAACAAGGCCAACCTCACCTTTTTTGACCCGAAAGAGAAATGGACCTTTTCCCAAAAGTATATCAAGTCCAAATCCGCCAACTCTCCGTTTATTGGCCATGAATTTGTTGGCAAGGCGCTTGGTGTTTATAACAAGGGGAAGTTATATTGGGCCGGTTAATGCCCTGCCATTTACTATCAGGTTTTTGAATACCCTTATTATTGCAGATGCAAATAGGCCAGCGAGGTATCACCGATGTTCTTAAGGTCGGCAAAGCTTGTATCATCCAGATAGAATTCATTCAAGGCAGTGACAACCTCTCTCCATCCGTAGTCGTGCCAGATGATAACACCTTTTCCATTTTTCAATAGTTTCAGGGCCTTTTTAGTATCGCTTATCACATATTCATAGGTATGTGAGCCGTCAATAAAAACAAGATCGATCTTATTGTTATAAGGTTCGTAATCAAACTGTGCAGAATCTGCATAGATCTGTGTGATCCTGCTTTCGAACTCAGTGCCAATAAACCTTTTCCCTGATACTTCTTTATCAATAAAGGTGAGATCCCCCTTTTTGATCCGAAATTTTGTTCTGTAAGATTCCTTTTGCGGAAGGTCAAGTGTAAAGAGCTCCGACTCCTTAGCATTTATGGCCATATTCATCGTGGTGCGCCCGTCAAAGGTTCCGATCTCGAAAATTGTTTTGGGTTGGTGATACCTCACGATCTTAGCGATGCACCTCAGCTCTTCCAGGGAGACATTTCCGTTATGATGCTCCGTCTCAACAAGCTCCGGTTCTGATTCATCGGTAAGATCTCCTATGGTCAAAACTGGCAAGATCTTATCTGGTATCTCCTTGTATTTTGACCTTTTATGAGAAGAAAGTGCACCTAGGAACAGAGAATTTCTTAAGAGATAAATAAGTCTTTTAGCCCAGTAGTGTAGCATGAATGAAATTAAGGAAGAAAAATTAAGCGATCAAAATCTGTTTTAAGTAGACAAAACTATAAAAAATCAATTGCTTAACGCATAGAAAACAAACAGCTGAGTTAATTTTTATCTATGTTCCCAAATCTGAGATTATCAGGGTGCCAGCTTCTGTTCATATTAGCAACGGCAATTTGTTAGCAGGTTACACCCGCACTCCCATCACGCAGATATCGTCTATCTGTCTTTGGCTTCCCCTCCAGTTTTTAAAGCTGCGATAAAATGCTTCTTTTTGCGCCTCCATGGGCTGGTCTTTGCTGTCGCTGATCAGCTTTTTGAATTTTGCATAGCCAAACATTTTATCATCCTTGCCTCCAAATTGTTCGGTAAAGCCATCTGAAGTCATGTACAGCATGTCCCCTTTCTGCAGGGCGATCTCCTTGCTTGAATAGGGCTTATGCCTGCCAAAGAAATAACCTACAGGATATGGGTTGCCCTTTTCCTCCAGGATGTTTCCATCTCTTGCTATGTACAGCGTATGGCCAGCACCGGCAAAATGGAGCATTTTCTTGCTTTTATCCATCAAAAGCAAGGTCATGTCCAGGCCATCCAAGGCCTCCGCCTTGTCTTTATCCTGCTTCAGCGCTTTTATGATGCGGCTGCGCATTTGGTCCAGCACCTGGTCTACCTGGGTGATGCTGTTCTCTATGACAATCTCGTTTAGCAGGGAGGTGCTGATCATGCTCATGAAGGCGCCGGGTACCCCATGGCCCGTGCAATCACAGACTGCTATCATTACCTTGTCGTTGTCAATTTCATAGGCCCAATAGAAATCACCGCTCACAATGTCGCGGGGCTCGTATAAGATGAAATATTCGTTGAGTATCTTGTTCAGGTAACCTATAGAGGTAAGGCTTGCTTCCTGTATGCGCCTGGCATAGGTTATGCTTTCGGTGATGTGCCTGTTTTTCTGCTGTATGACCTCTTTTTGCCTTTGTGTCTTTTTAAAGCGGTTGTATATTAAAAAGGCAAAGACCAATACCAGCAACAACCCCCCACCGGCTCCGTAGGAGATGAGCTGCTGGCGTTTTTCCCTCTCTGCGGAGAGGTTCATTTCTTCGTTGTGTTTGG
>JYMV01015349.1_pt1 | contig 19444 bp, 14 predicted proteins | sample 338911 | NCBI WGS metagenome assembly JYMV01 (sample SAMN03354496, study PRJNA234377) | hydrothermal vent metagenome | biome: Deep sea; feature: Hydrothermal plumes at the Eastern Lau Spreading Center, Western Pacific Ocean; material: Seawater | place: Tonga | collected 2009 | depth 2000 m m
ATTTTATCTTTTGTCTTTGAATAAAGTTTTCTCTCCCAGACTGTATCAAATATCTTAAAAAAAAAATGACCAAAAACAAAAAGCAAGGTTCGTTTAGCTATTTGACTTTATTTGTACTTTCCAAAGCGTGCAGAGATCAAACACGATTAATTTCCGAAATAAAATCAATACAATATTTTCTCGGGTTACATATATTTATACCACGAAGAGCTTATTTATACCTGCAACGATGGCGAATATCTAATTTATTTTGTAATAATAAGCCAGCATTCCCTATACATGTATCACGATTAGAAATAGCGTAGATAACATATGATAGATGAAGGTAATTTACTTGAAATAACGAAGTGTGTCCCGCCCACGCTACCAGCGGAAAGATGAAACGAAAATTGTTAATATTGTTTTATAATTGACATTACATTACTTGAAATGTACATGAAATGAATCTATAAATTCTTAATTGGGAGTGAAATTGATTTGAGGCGTGTGCAACCAGTCACTAGATTTTGTAAATCTATCTAGTACAAAAATAACCGACTGTGTTTGTAAGCTAATCGTTTTGACAATTAAAGACTCGACCATTACATTCATTTTGAAGAATATATATACCTTTTTATGTCATTAAAATAATATAACAGAGCAAGTGTGTTGTTGCCATTTAAAGGGGCATTAGCTACGATTTTGACCAATAAAATTATGTTTTGGAAATTGGTAAATAGCTTTAAAATGATGAAATAAAGGTAAATATTTCACATTAAACAGCTTATCGTACCAATTTTCGCCTTTTGAGAACGAAAATTACCATCGATTTATTATTTCCTAGCAAGCAAATAATTTGACCTCGCTTTCTCCGTATGCAAATGACCTTACAGGTAAAATCGGATAATTTGTATTTTGTCGCTTATTAACTGCAAACTTGCATGGTTCTTTGTCCGTAATTAATACCGACTAAATGCAGATTAAAGAAAAAATATATATCTGCATTATTGCACTGATTTAATAACGACTCGACAAACTACGTAAACAATGTCGATAATTAATAAGATGGCGTTCATTTCTTGATCGATCTCAAAACACGAGCAGTTGCACGTTTTTTCTCCGATGCGCATACATTTCATACCAGTTATAAGTTACAGAAACACGTTTTATTAAGGCATCAATCATATCTCATAGTTTGTATGGGTAACACAACTTTACGATTATGGCAGGTAATGCCCCTTTAACTATCTAAGTTTAGTTTCCCTTGGCCGCTATGTTCGGACTAAACATTGGTTGTCCAAATATATTGTATGTGCAATATCAATTGAACTGCACTGCCCTTTATGAATATGAGATTGATTAACCGTTTAACTCGGAAAACCGTGGTATAAATGATCTATAAAATGAAGCCATGCAATATCACATCTAGGTAGTTGATTATTGCACGGGTTTCTGAGAGTAATGCATATACAGCCCAGATTTAAAGTGTGCAATATCTCGTATCTGCATGTATCATTTCATAGTGCCTAGCTGCTGTTTACATTCTGGTATATGAACTATACAAAGATCAAAGGAAAAGAATGCATTCATGTTACAATATAACTATATACTAATTGTAATATGTAATAGACAGGTTTGTCCATTTAGAGGGTTAGGGATTATGGTGTTTAACGCCACTTTCAACAATATTTCAGTTATATTCGTGGCGGTCAGTGTTATTGGTGGAAGAAACCGAGTACCCGGGAAAACCACCGACCTGTGGCCAATTAATGACAAACTCTATCACATAGTGTATTGAATTGTCAATGTAGAGACTAGACTGTCATATAAAATAGATACTTAAGGATTCCTTGTATGCTTTAGGTTTGCTTCACATGTGTAGAGTGATTTCAGATTTGCTAACGTGTTCAAGCTCGCATTTTGATTTACTATGTTTTGTGTCTGTACTGCAGTTTTTGCATTACGATAGTCGCACGATAGTCTCTTCGAATATACGTATATTTTTATTTTGTTGTGACGCGATAAGACAATATAATATTACCTGCATGCAGAACGGAATGCCTAGTAAAAATTGGATAATGCAGAGTACGGCTGTAATCATAACCTTTTTACTTCTTAAAAGTCTCGGATATTCATCAATCACACCGGCTGTCATTACTTCTATCGATCCAAACTAGAAAGAAAATAAATAACATCACATTTCTGGTTATTCGTCAATCATCTCAGCGTATTTTGTTGAAAAGAACAAAAGCAACATACACTTGCCTTTCACTGTTTCCTACTATGTTCTGTTTGTAGTAATCACAATCCGATGCTGTCCTCATTCATGAAGTATCAACAAATACCACTAGTAGAATAGGAACTGTTTACCATTCCAGAACCTTATGTTTCATCCTTGCGGCTTAGTGTGGTTGACGTTACTCAATCTTTAGTTTTATGTCTAGTGTTTTGTATATCATTGCTTCTCCTTTTGTCCTATTTTGTTTGACTATTGTATTGTATGTCCTTCAATTTACGGGTAACTGATTCCTTTTTTTGTATTTTCAAACTCCTCTTTGGGATACTACATGAATTATTAATCAGAAGTCAACAAACAAAAAAGGGAAGAGACAATACAACTAAAACTAGTTTAATTCCATCACAAAAGGCATGGTGTTGCTTCTGCGGATCTCAGTTTTACTCATTGCATTTTTAGATTTGATTTAAGATATATTTTGCCTAATCTTCCTGTACAAGTTACACGAGCTCCTGGTTTATTTATTTCATAGATACCAGCTTTATAAATCCTTATAACTGGCTTATTTTTTTTATAGGTACCAGTTTTAATAATCGCTATAAACAAATTGCAAGAAGAGTTTGAAGATACCAAAGGGGCAATCCTAATCCGTATATCGAAGAAGAACAGACAACACAATGGCTAAAAGAAAAAGTACAAAAGGAGAAACAACGATCAACAAAACATGCATATAAAACTAACGATCGAGTAACACGAACCACACTAAAAACCTGGGGTGAACTCAGGTGCTCCGGAAGGGAAGGCAGTTCCTCCTCCACTAGTGACACCCGTCGTTTTAATCTAGATACAAACCCGGTCATAAGTCATCAACGAGGAAAGGAACGTGAAGTGTTTACGACAAGTGGAACACATCCGTGGTCATTTGTGACACAGATATTCCATAAGTAACAATATCTTATGTTTGATATCAATTAATACCTAGATGTGAGGACAGGTATTACGTTATCCCCTGCACAAATGCCAGATTATTTAATATTTACCTGTGTATCTATTCCTACTGTAAAAAGCATCAAGAAAAACAAAACAGCCCAAAGGGGTGAAACTGGTAATCTTGAAATTGCCTCTGGGTACGTAATGAAAGCTAGTCCAGGACCTAAAATAGAGTGCGGGAGTGAGTGATTACTGATAACGCCACAAATTTACATTTTTTCAGATACATCGCTACAATTTGATGAATGATTACGGCGTCTCTTATATATTAGATCAACATGCTTAGTTGGATTTAAATAGTGCTAGCTCACAAAACAGTCCACGGGTAGACACATCGCTCCACCCCGACACATTAGTCTGATTCCGAGACAATCAGTGTTTGTTCTTACTCAACTTAGTGCTACGTACTTATCGGAGAAGCAACAAATACCAATTTTACCGTCCTTAGTGTTGACACGACCGGAATTCCAACCCACTCTTCATCTCACTAGAGGCGAGTTTGTTAACAATTATACCACCAATACGACCTAAAATAGATACGAAATATCACCCATATTTATATGTAAAGAATAAGATGTGTAATATAAAAGTGTAAACATTACAACTAACAATCAATTGCAAAATATCTAAAATATACTATTGTGAATTCATTATCATTCGTGGTATACTAATTTCCGTAGATTTCGTGTATATTGCTAAAGCACGAATTTGGGAATTCAACGAATATGTGTTTCCATAGATATATGTACTGACAAAAGCTGTAGATCCATGAATATACAATTTTTCTTCGAACCACGGAAATTGATACCCACAAATTGAAATGAATTTACAGTATTTGAAAACGACAATCCTAACAGAGGCATACAAATGATTTCTTTATAATATTAGTAACTTATCAGACAAATGATTACTTAATAATATTGCCCAATTGCCACCACCAGAAATCATTGTATGAAACATATTGTGCATCTGTTGCATATTTATGATATGTATTTCGTTGGTGTTATTGTTGATATTGCAACGAAATAATGTTATTATTGCAATACTTAGACCGTCATCTCTCCACAAATGTAATCGTCTATGTTAAATTAAAAAAAAACATCAGATAAATAATGGTACATTTTACCTTGAGTCGCTACCTCATCAACAGTCATACCCTTTTCTCTAGCCATAAATCCTAATACCGAAAAGGTAACAAATCCAGCAAAGATACTAGTTCCCGAGTTGATGAATGGAATAATCATGGCATCCCTATGAATTAAAGGATATCGTCTTTAATGTTTTATCAGGACGATTAAGATTAGAATGTATTAGAACAACAATTAAATAATCCAGTTATCAAGAAGAGAGGGTTGGAATAACATTAACCGGTTTAAATCCACCACATTGATATGCCTTTCCCAAAACAGGACCTTTATATGTCGTGGAATGCTATTGTGTTTAGTTAATTAAGGTGAGAGGTGATTGTGACCATTTATATTTTCCTTACATAATATGTACATTGTTGCATAATAGACGTAGAGCATGTTTTGAATATTAATGATTTATTTCGTATAGATCTTAAAAAGAAAGTAATATAAGGAATAAGCAATAATAATTAGTTGCAGTACATGTCCAATTATGCTTGAACTCTTTGAAGATTGTTATCCTGATCATTCCTATCCTCTAACCGTGTGGTTGCAAAGCTTTCGCGAACAATTGTCGTGCTCTTGCACGAAAATAAGTCAATCAGAGTGCGACTACACAAATTCGTTCTCCAAAGTTGTATGGCCGTCAGACCTGACTGAAATGAATTCTAACTTGAACAATATGTGATTATAGTAAGGGCCGTCTCTAGACGTGTTTGTATGGTATGTATATTCACTTCTCCCTATGCAATAAGTATTAATCATCACGACAGTCAGGCGTTCGATTTCAGCAGCAACTAATGAGATGTACCTACTATAACTTTGGCATTATATGTATTAGTAATTTGGCGCAGTTCGACGTTGTTTTATTCTCAGGCACTCCGGTTTCCACCACCAATATAACTGACTATTGACGGTGGTAGAGTTACACATTTATAGCCACAACACATATATCTATATTTATAATTACTGCAATACTTTTACGATTATTAACGCATTCTGTAGCAAAATTAAATATTTCAGGAGAAAACAAAATAAATTATGACAAATATAAGGAAAACCTGCAAGAGAAACATTTTTGAAGATTGATGCACATATATTTCAATGTAGTATTTTATGAACGATCGATTATCTTTTCGTCTTTTGTTTCTGTTGGTCATGGTCTTGTCTGTTCTACTCAGGGCCCGGATGGTTCAACGAGTTAGGTAGTTGGAATACCTAACAACTCATACAAGACTATCACCAATACGGTGTGGGTTCGCACCCGGCTTTGTATATTACAAAAAAGGTGCACTCGACTCGCATTCGCAAGTGATACAGATTACCAGTCTGTGGTTCTCTCCGGATACTCCGGCTTCTTCCACCACTAACACTGGTCGCCATGACATAGCTGCAATATTGCTGAAAGCTACGCTAAACACCAAAAATCAATCAAATCAATCAATCCTGTCTGTACTTAATGTATGGCTTTTGATTATCCGATTGATATCCTCAAGCTCTTCTAGTAGAAATATATTTCTAGAATTTTTATATATAGCTCTTAATACTGTTCGCTGTTAACTTCCCTTTGTCCAGGTGTGATGGTTAAGTTGAGCACCCAATCGTGAAGTGTCGCAGACATTACAGGCCAACAATATTGAGATATAGCATAGGCCGTTATATACCTATCTGATTATAGGATATTTATAAACCTGTATGCAATGCTATGGTGTTTAACGCCGCTTTCAACAATATTTCAGCCAGATCATGGTGGTCAGTTTACTAGTGAGGGAAACCAGAGTATCATGAGAACAAAAAAAACAAACAAACAAACACAAAAACATCGATATGCGCCAAGTGACGGATAAATATTTATGACATTGATATACCAGGTGCAACCCACTAGCAGCGGCTGGAATCGAACTCTGAACCAACGACATACCGCAAGTCACTGACAAACTGTATCACTTAATGTTGTATAGATTACTCCTCGCTATGAGTGGGTTTCAAACTGACAACTTTAGCAAAGATCACGATGGCCCCTGAACATGTATATACAAACTACTTATGCAATACATAATTGAATATACAAATGCATATGCATGCTGCGTGTTGAATACCTCACCTATACATGTTATGGTGAAACTTGTTATAACTAGCAAAAGTAAGAAGTCCGCCCCAACCCATAGACGATGAGAAAAATATCTGCAAGGCAGCTTCACCCCACACCTACATGAAAATAAAAACTTATAATTATCCGATGCATGAGATGTACCTATGCATTTCCTCTTCCGTCTGGCCGTAAGTCAACATAATTTAGTACTGTGAATTCGTTCTTATTCGTGGTATGGCAATTTTAGTGGTTTTGTTGGAGAGTGTCAAACCACGAAATAACACTTTCAACGAATATTTGTCACTATATATGTATGTACTGACAACAGCAGGTAATTCAAGAATTTACATATCCACGAAAATACATTTGTTTTTAAAATAACCACGAAAATTGGATTCCATGAATTTAAATGACTTCACAATATGATAATACATGATTAAGATACGCATCCATTAATCTACAAAAAAAGGAAAGAAATATCAGTGTTGACTCGTAATTCACGTTATATCTTCCGCCTGTGAAAAAAAAGAAACCCGATCACTGCTATTATCCTTATTCTCTTTACATCATTGCACGGAGAGAAAATAGTCCGTCATCCATCGAGTATGTGCATCCAGGTTGTCTGTTTGATCACACCGTCTATTTGCAGCCACTTCAGTTCTTAAGATCTGTAAACACCATTTCTATGGAAATTTCCTAATACTGTACTGAGTTTCCACTCCCAGCATGTCATGAGTACAAAAAATGAAAATTTGCTGAATGCGCAAATAAACAAACTTTATCCAATTAAAATACATTACCCTTGTAACAATATTTAAACTAGACAGTAAAAACTTAATAACACAGTAACCTCTGAATCCATATCATGATGTCCAACAAAAGTATGTACACATGAATTCAATTATCCGTATGTAATAGAGATGCTTCCAATGGTTATAATACAATTACATTTCTTATATAAATCATGCAAATATTGCAGGGACTTCCACTTCTACTTCTACCAAATACTCACCGCCTTCAACATGTAGAAGAGTATGTCAGAAGTTGCACATGACAATGAAAAAGGTTAAAGCTATTTACCGGTTTCATAAATTAGTATTTGAAATATAATATAGTTATGAGTCGCTTGGTTGAAACATTCAAGACTGCTGTTTTCATTATACTTATCAATGGAACTACAACAAAATAAACAGACTATGAAATATTCGAAATTGGTGAATCTTTGGAGAATCTTACTTGTTTTCAAATGTATATTAGTCAATTAGGTAATATAAAAGGTAACAGATAAAAATCTTACTGATGATTATGAAAGTAATGCATGTGTGAAGTTTTATTGATTAATGATCACGCATATGGGTGTATGAAGCAATTAATAAGTATTATCTGACAAATGTTGTGAGCAACCACATTGTAAATATTATTATCTCCCTTTATCAGTTAATGACTTTTGCAACTTCCGGTGTGACGTATTCTGAACACTTTCATGCAAATACAAATACAATGTAGGTGAACGACTGTAATTTGAATGTCTTTATCTTATTCTGATGACGAAATAAATGTTATTGCAACATTGCATATTTCGGAGTGTAAGTCATTACCTTGGTGGATAACATTTTCTCCCACTGTGGAATTACGAAATACTTGATTCCGTCAGAAGATCCAGGCAGTGTTACTCCTCTGACCAAGAAAATCAGCAATACAATGTACGGAAATATTGCTGTGACATACACTATCTGTAAAATACATTGTTTATATACATATGTGCCGCTATGAAATATTAAAATTAAATTTAAATGTAAAATATCATTAAAATGAGAAAATTAATTATCACACTGTCGAAAAAGCTTAAAAATATCAAAGTGTCTTAATCGTATTCTATCATGTTTAAAGCTATTAGAGTTAGGATTCCCGCAGGAACAAATCCAATTCGAGTGTTCCTCGTTTTAATGTTGTATTATTATTCGGTACAATTTCATTATGTATTTCCGTATAATAAATTTCTTACAGATGTGGAACGTTCGTTTTAATTTTGGATATATCACTCTGGTAAAGCAATCGCACCCTAGTTGACAACTATGTTACTCCACAGATAACATATGCGCCATACTTGAATAAAAATACTACAATGTTGACATAGCGGAGACATAATGTTTCATATGACTATGATATGTTGCTTCTATGCCATCTTAGTTTTTGCGACGCGTTTTTAGAAAATAAATAATCCTCCTGTTAATTACTAATTGTAATTATAATTATAATGTACCTTTCCAGACACCTTGATTCCTTTACACAAACAGATAAATATTACAACCCAAAATATGAACAGACACAATAACAGCTCCAGTCTTATATTTCCCATCTCCTCCAAACCGGAAGTAATTTGAAGAACATGGTTCCTAAAAACACAGCTAAAAACAATCAATATGGCGAATACAAGTGTTGGAGTCTAAGGATTTCCGGTTTACGAATATAATGAACACCGTATGATAATGTCTGTTGTGTCTGACTATGATAAAAGGGAATGGTATATCCATTAAGCATGAATGGTCGTGGAACACAATGTCTAGTGTGGTCTGTATCACTGTATGTATTCAAACGAGTGGATTGTTGCAAAATGTCTACATTTCCTCTGTGAATAGCCAACAATAACATAAGCGGGTAGAGTACACTTTTTTCATTTCTCAGTTATGAATAAAAAAAAATTAAAAACATTCAAATCGGTTATTGAGTTCAGAATATTTCCTCATGAAAAAAAGCATTCTCGGGGAACTTATGGCTCATTTAGTATTATATTTCTTTTTATTCGGTTTTGTTGAGACTAGCAACCCTTCCTGGTGGCGTAATAGACGACATATTTACAAATGGGAAAGCAGTAAACCCAAAGCGATTACTACATATGTGATTATGTGATTAATCAAACGTAGCGTCGACAAACACATGTTCGTCATTAACATGTTACTCGATATTTAGTTTTATGTTTTGTAGATCGTTGTTTGTCCTTTTGTCACTTTTCCTTGGCCATTGTGTTGTCTGTTCTTCTGCGATATACGGATTCTGATTACCCCTTTGGTATCTTCACACTCTTCATAAACGGTCAATGCATTTTACATCATCAGAGTAGCTTTGATTCTATGTCAGATTCGTCTTTTCTGCCATTTGTTTTGTATAGAGTTCATGTTTTATTCATGTTAGCTGTATTTATTTACGCATACTGGTGTGCAGCACGATTGCCATATCATATGATGTTTGTATCGTTTAGCAATAACAGGACTGGTGTCACTAGTGGAGCGGAAGCTAATATCCGATGGAGAACTGAGTTCTCCGTCGGATATTAGTGGCGTTCGTGTTTCTTAATCTTTAACTTTCTGTGCTGTCTGACTTTCTGTGATTTACGGCTCCTGATTATCTATTTGGTATCTTCATACATTTCTTCTTTCACATGTTTGAATGCTGAAACTCCTTTTAACCTTGACCTTTGGTAGCACTTTATAGTACATTTTCTAATGTTGGTGATTTTGAAGCAACAGGCGCATGCCCGCAAATAATTTACATTAAAAATTATAATAGAAATATAATATTTATTGTTACCTAAAGAATTCTTCGCTGGCTGTTTTCTTATTTTCAGTGATGTAAGTGTCATTGAGCAATGATGAATTTGCTTGCGACGTATTCGATTGGTCACTGGAATAGCAAAATCTGGTATTCCAATGGTTATTGCATGTGCTCCATGGCAGGACAGAAGTGAATGATTGGTACAAATAAAATAAAACCCATGCCATCATGACGTTGAAATAAACATTGGTAATCCCTGACATTATTAACATACTGTAACCAACGCCTATGCAATAAAAATATGATGGACAATTAAAATAAACGTACAACAATTTACATTATTAAAAAGATATCAGGGAAAATATGAAGATGGTACCATCAATACAACTATGATAACAAAGTTCGCCCCGTTTTTTGTGTGGTTCATTATGCTCATTTGTTTAATTTTCTGTGTAGTGTTTTGTAGATCATTGTTTGTCCATTTGTCTTTTTTCTTTTTGGCCATTGTATTGTCTGTCATTCGATTTACGACTTCTGATTTCCCCTTTGATACCTTCAAGCTTATCTTGTTCAAAACAGTGACGGTAAACAAGTCCACTAATAGCAACAAAAATAATAAATACATCAGAATTTAAATCATTTTTAAAATACGATAAATGTCACTGGCGACACATTGATGATGTTCTTTATTTTTCTTACATGAAGCAATAAATTTAATAAAAACATCTTCACTGGTACAAAAATTAAATCTGATTTTTATTTTAGAATTTTCTAGTTAATGTTTTTTTTACCATTTTAAATCGTCTGCTGATTTTTATTAATGTCATTCATTGTAAATATTGATGTAATCTTGACATTAGTCTTTTTGATTTATATAAGTAAGTTATTACTAAACATTGGTGGATGACACGTTAAGTCGCTGACTGGATTATTATGACATGACATACATCTTAATTTCAGACCACTTTTAAAATTAGTTTACGCTTTGTACATTTCCACTCGTTTTTAGACAAGCGGGTTTTTTTGAGTGATGCAGGTTTTTTTCAGAGGCATCAGGCTTCAGGGGTTCCATAGTATAATAACTGTTTTCAGATATGTCAGTGTTCGAGGTTACATTGCGTGATGTAGGTTTTCAGAGGTGTCAGTTTCCGGGTTTCATTGTGTGATGTAGGTTTTCAGAGGTGTCAGTTTTCTGGGTTTCATTGCGTGATGCAGGTTTTCAGATGTGTCGGTCTTCGGGAGTTCCACTGCATGATAAAGGATTTCAGAGGTGTCAGGTTTCGGTTTCATTGCATGATGTAGGTTTTCAGAGGTGTCAGGTTTCGGGTTGCATTGTGTGATGCAGATCTTCAGAGGTGTAAGTTTTCAAAGTTCCACTATATGATAAAGGTTTTCAGAGTTGTCAGTTTTCGAGTGTTCCACTGTATGATAAATGTTTTCAGAGGTGTCAGGTTTCGATCATCGTTGTGTGATGTAGGTCTTCAGAGTTGTCAGTTTTCGTGTGTTCCACTGTGTTTTCGAGTGTTCCACTGTATGATAACTGTTTTCAGAGGTGTCAGATTTCGGTCATCGTTGTGTGATGTAGGTTTTCAGAGGTGTCAGTTTTCGAAGTTCCACTATATGATATAAGTTTTCAGATGTGTCAGATTTCGGGGGTTCCAATGTATGATAAAGGTTTTCAGAGTTGTCAGGTTTCGGGTTTCATTGTGTGATGCAGGTTTTCAGGGATGTCAGTTTTCGAAAAAGGGGGAGGAGCACTGCTTGACACAGATTTTTAAGGTGTCAACTTACGGTTGTTCCACTGTAAGATACAGGTTTTAAGATATTATATCCTTGTTCTTTCCTTTATAACCGACAGGAATTTTACAGCACTCGACTGTATGAATAACGCAGCGGACGTCCTATAAGAAACATGAATTGCTTACCCTTCGCGGACACTTGTGCTTACTTCCGGTTTATTGCTGAAGTCCGTGTTGCTCATCTTAGTAGTTTTCTGTATTGCATTGTTTACTTTGTTTCTCTTCGATCTGTGTCTTGTTCCCAATATTGTCTGTGTCTCTGGATTGTCCATTGTTGATCGCCCTTCGGTTTTCTCTAACGTTAATTGACAATTAATGGCGCATATCCTATGAGGTGTCAGTTTTCGGGTATTTCATCGTATCTGTATTTCATAGCCAATTTCATCAAGTAATGTTCTTTTTGGATATTGATTTTTTTGTGAACTATTTTATGAGCCTGGGGAACAAATAATTATCGAACCTTTGAATAGTGGACAAATATTCCAAACGCTGAGTGCAGTACTGCTAGAGAACTGGCTAATGGCATATTCCAGGAAAAACAGTGGTAGTGCTCCTATTACCAGAAATGATAGATATGGTATCAAAAATGCTCCTGGAATGTAAAGAAAGGAATACTTAGCTGATAATTGTTGTATGATGAAGAACAGATGCACTAAATTTATTTCTCACCTCTTGATCTTTATTTCCGAATTCCATATGGATTTCTGTTTACTTGGCATCTGGTCAAATTAGATGTGGTGGTCACCGATTACCAGTAGAGACGCGAAGATGGCACAATGTGTCAAGAGCTGAAAGATTGTGTCACATTTGTGACTCCTCTGTGATGGCAGACGAATTTCTGTATATCATGGAACACTCGAATGGCTTACAGTTTAGCTATGATCTGGTGACCGTACATGAAACAGAAAAGTCAACTAACGCTAAATATGTCAAGACAAGTAATAAATATCAATTATTATGCTATTCTTTCGCGTTCCTTCTCTTTCGATTATTACGAATTTAGACTTGGACCACATTTTTCATTAGGGGAACGTCGTAGTCGTAACCGTATGGTAGTTGGATTCACGACTTCCTGTACAATCAGTGCCTATCACCACTAAAAGATGTGCGTTCGAATCCCGCTCATGGCGAGGTGTACTCGAAACAACATTATGTGATACAGTTTGTCAGTGACTTGTGACATGTCTGTGGTTTTCTCCGGTACTCTGGTTTCCTACGCAAATATAACTGATCGCCACGATATAAAATAAATATTGTTGAAAGTGGCGTTAAACACCCTAAACCATAAACCAAGCCATATTTTGCACCATTGACTAACAAATTACAATTCATACCTCCTCCATTTTTATAGCATAGATATGGGAATCTCCAGATATTGCCGATACCAACTGCATAGCCTACATTTGTCAAAAAGAAGTCGAGTCGTCCTGACCAATTTTCACGCTCGTATTTATCATTATCTGTGTCTTCTGTAGATGATTTCAAGCTGTCTGTGTTTGTATCCTGAAAGTGCGAGATAATATATACATTCTCAAGGTTAGCGAAAAATGGAAACTTCACTGTTAGAAAAGTTCGAACATATCAAAGGGGTAGTCTGAAGCCATGAATCCGAGGACGTCTTTGCAATGATGAAAAGAAAAACGTACAAAAGGACAAACAATGGTTTACAAATAAGAAAACACACAGATCCAGCAACATGAACCACACTAAACACAATATTGAACTTCGGTTAAAAAGTTCAAATACCAAGTACATGCAACAGTACAAAGGCATAATTCGGAATATTAACAATATTGTAATAGAGTACATTATTTCGATTCTTGGTCATATTTAGATATTTAAGTGTGAGAAATATTCACCAAAGATATATCTGATATGTTATTAAAGTCGGTCGGTCCGTTCGTTGTTTGCATTGCAAGATTATAATAAATTATGTTTTAATTATGTTGAATCATAGTGTGATCAACGTGGCCGAGTGGCTTTAAAGTAAATTGTGAAAGTCCAGACGGAGTTCGGTACCCTAAAGTACCAACATATTGATAACACGTTTAAAGGCTAAAATAGTAAAAGGTTGAAATTCAAATATGCAAGAACAGAAAAAAAACTATGGATTCTGAATTCGGAAAATGTATTACATATACTGAACGCATATATTTTACATGTTATACTAACTTTAGTTCTACATGATTACCAAAGTAAGATTTTTACATAATTTAAACATTTACTTTGTATATTATTTACTTATGTAACTTAACTTTATGGTGCTTGGTTTTAAACTACTACACATTTTTTTTTTACATTCTGTTTACTTCATTGACTTTATATAAAACAAATTATGTTCAAGTACAGACAGTGCTTTTTACATGATGATGATGACTTCTTTGTACTTAGCACTTGGACACGGAATACTGTGTACGAGGTTAGATAGGCTGGTTTTACTAAATAACGGATGTCACTTTGTTCTGACTTCAATTGTTATTCATAGTCATTTCGGCAATGAATTTACTATTGTTGTCATTTTGAAATTGATCACTTCTGTTACTTTCGGCGTACATAGCATTTTTGGTTTTGTTTTACGCCCTTATTAGTCAAAATAAATAGTACTTGAGCTGATAATAAGGAGAGATCATGTGTATACATATGCATTTAGTTACTCCATCAATAAGATGCCAAACAATCATATACAAAATACTACACAGAAAACAAGGGGGGAGGGGGAACTTAGGTGCTCCGGAAGTGTAAACAGTTCCATCTCCACTGGTGGTACCCGTCGTTTTACTCTTTTAGCAAACCAGGTTAAAAGTCATGAATGAGTGAAACACCGCGGATTGTGATTACGAAAAACTGCACAAGAACCCGCATATGTTGCATACCAAAACAATTTTGCATAAATTTTAACACCGCGGTCATAGCGTAAGTTCAGTAATATCAAATCGACAAAACATAAATAAAACTGAATTGACATCAGCAGTATTCTACAATAAAAAAAAATGTTTAGTTAAAAAAAGACATAATGGAACAAAAATTGTCCATCTCCCACCTCCCTCTATTTTCTATGATTTGTTCTAGTCTTCTAACCCTTTTCTTGCTCCTACGATATGCTTTCCTTACTCACTCTCGTTTTCTCCATTTATAAATCCTTACGACAATTAACTATTTAAATGCTGACACAAAAATGTAAGAACAACGTGGTAATACCAAAAGGATAACCAGAGACCGTAAATTAGAGAAATTCATGTAATATAATGGCCAAAAGAAAACGGGCAAAGGTACAAACAATGGTCTACTAAACACTACACAGAAAACTAGATTGAGCAACACGAACGCCAGTAAATAACGGGGGAGACCTTATGTGGCGCCCTGTCGTGTTACTCTTGTTACAAACCCGGTGATAAGTCATGAATGAGGAAACGACCGGATTGTGATTACGACAAACGGAACATATTCGTGGTCATTTGTGACACAGATATTCCGTAACGGTTAACCATGTCATGCTGGCGGCAGTAAATATTTTTAAGTGATGACTTCAACTTAACCACCAGGAAGCCTTTGTTCGGTAGCTTCCTTGTTAGCAGCAATCTACCATTGAGGAAATCATAATAGGAACCGCAAGCTTTGGAATATTGTATTACCTGAGAAATATATACTTCATATGCAGGTGTTGTTTGAATGTTGCAGCATATAAATGGACAGTTGACAATGGGAAATTAGCAAAAATGTGTAAAGTAACACACACACACACACACAAAACAGTGAAATACATTCAATTTAAAAAAAAAACACTAAAATAATTTAATTTGTACAAAAACAGTAAAATGCATTTAATTTGTTAAAAACAATAAAATACGTTTAATTTGTAATTTTCGTGTAATGACTATATCAGTTGTAAAAGCTGTGGATTTTCATTGAAACCAGTTATATATGTATTATAGATCGTATGTCACGATGGCATTTATATGTAATAAGATTTATTTGTCATTTGATATCAAAATAATTTAGAAATATTGGTGATACACTTGCACACAAAGTAGTACCATGGAAAAAATGCCTCTGTTAAAAAAAAATAAAATAAAAAATTCATCGATTTAAAATCCAACAAATATTGCTTGAGATATCAAGGAGAAATGGGATTCGAGCACCGGTAGAGTCAAACTAAAGACTATCAAATTGGTACTTGCTTTCTCCGCCATGCTTATGTATTATTTTTCTAGGATATATTTTTCCGAATAATAATAGAAAAGATAGATATGCGTTTGTTCCTCTCCTACAACATCCCCCACCCTACCCATCACCAGCCGTCCTTTTCCCCCAACACTCCTCCTCAAAAAAACTTGCTGGTCGTTATATAGATTTTATTTTTAGAAAAAGACGGTGAAAATAAATAAATTAGTGTTATTATTTCCTGAAAATATTATGCTTGCATTCCAATTATCTACAATAGTATATTGAAACTATCAAATCATCGTCCACTTACCATCATTCGATTATGTCCACGATATGAGTAATAGTCAAGCTTTTTTTTTAATTCAAATATCCAGTGTTTATTCACTCTAGAATTGTTATGTTAAGATATTGCTCTAGTTAGTTAATACATATATGTGAATTACTTGCTCCATCTCACATGACTGATTCTAGATGTTGTTATGGGTCAATAAAAGTAGATAAAAATATAAATGCATACATATAGAAAACATTAAATAAATGAATGATACGTGACAAACACATGCCATTTGAAATAAAACATCGACGTGGAAAATTACAGATCACAATGTAAACAGTCGTTCAAGAATTCCATGGAAATCCGATGATCTGAAGTCCATACCTAAAATTACAGAGTACTCCCGACAATATCAATCTTTCGAAGAATGCCGAAACACTGACTGCTGGGCGGATGATACCCTCGGGGACTAATGGTCCACCAGAAAATACAACATTTTCAGTGTAAAGGCGTTAATAAATAGCGATGAGAAAGATATGATGAGTCACTACTAACAAAACTATCCGTCATTTGTGTATACAATACAACATAGCAGTCACCCAGCATCATTCTCCATCTTGCTTGCAATCTAGTAAATGTTGTGTTTCCTGCTTAATTAAGACCCATTACAATATTTCTTCACTTAGTACAAATAAAGATATAAAATGAAACCACCCCTTCACGTTCGTTCGTCACTTATCCAAAAAAAGGTCATTGTGAAACGATTTTGTTAAATATAAGTTAGAGTATTATATACTTTATTATTATCATTAAAACAGGATTGTTTAAGTATGATTGTTTAAGTCATGGTAATATTTAATTCATGTCAACTCAGAATGAATGTGTGTAAGAAATAATACCTAGTTTCTCCGTTATTGTGTACATGTACAAGTTTAGCGAGACGAAATCATCTATCAAAGTAGGAGTGGTCGTTCATAACCCGTTACAAGGCAAAATGTTCTTTATTCATCAACAATACATCATTTACTTTTTGCAATTAAGGACATCAATCAAAACTCCACTTTTTTGCACACATGTGTATTTTAAATCTTCTGTTGTTAGTTTTGGTTTTATGTTACTTTGTGTTTGTTTTGTTTTTGGAGTTTAAGATTTGCCAACGGAGTGAGTTATACTGCTGGTCAGGACTTTTTAACTTCTTATAAGAAACCAAGAAGAACTGACATTTATAAAAACCAAGAAGGTTGCCAGGTAGCATTAGGCCAGCATTATAGGTCTTAATAATCACTGACTGAATAATTTCTGTCAAATACCCAAGATGTATATTATTTCATACTAATTTTTTTTTAAAGTATGCGATTATAATATAAAGTCATATGAAGAAGAAAAAATATGTTACCTTTTTCCCAATATAATATACAGAAGCATCCATTATAGTAAGATTAGAAGTTATTTATATAATTTTTCTTTGTTAGATAACTGTTTCCGTGAATGTACATATATTAAGAAAATGTATGCAATTTTAATATAAAATTAAAAAATGACGTGACAGGTGGATTGTAAATACATATATATTTGCACATATATATTTTTACTCGTAGAACAAAGTCATTGACGTGGAATTACTAAAGAGATAACAGGCGCTTATGGCACGGAATTGACCCATTTTTTCTTTAACTTTCTGTATATCATCTTGTTCCAGCTTCTCCTGCATATGGTGTTTACATCTCGCAATTGATTCGCTATGCAAGGGCCAGTAGCAATTATTCTGATTTCCTGAAACGTCATCCAGGTCTGAGAGACATATTACCCGACCGAAGGGTAATATGTCTCTCAGACCTGGGTAATATTTTGGCATATTACCTGGGCAAGACCACATTATTATATAAATATTAATTATCGAGTGTTATATAAATGGGAAAATGACTTCATGAAAAGAACTTAAACACATCTTCAAATGTATGTATTCATAGCACACACTTCCGTTCAAACCCATTTTCAGAAAAAATACTTAGACGTTACCCTGAGCAAATTTGTAATATGTGATTATTGAATGTCACCACTTCACTGTTACATGATATTCAAATATATATTGTACGTTATCAGTCTGAAAGATCAGGTATGGCGCAATAGAGGACAGTTGCACCTGTTAAACGAGTCGAGACGACCCACCTAACCGCTATGCGATTTTTGGTTTTCTTATAATCAGGATTTATGTAGTTATATTAGAACGATCAGGAAAAATGGATATGGTGCTTGAAGGACATGTGCACCTGTTAGATATGGCTACCGCCCGAGTACTGCATCACCGCTTCACCGGTCCATCTGTCCCCAAAGCGCCACATCAAACTTTTCAGGACTGATAACGTACATTAAGTGTTTGTACTTTAAGCTACATAATTTGAAATGCTCATGCAACATATCAAAAAGCGAATTAGCACTATTTCACGTGTCGATAGCTTTTAATTAAATGGAAATTCAGAATTGCCTACAGGTCTATAGAAATCCTAATGACTGATTCGATTCAATCAGGTATGTTATTTGTTAGTCCCTTTTGGTTCTGTTCCAAATCTGAATGAATTAGAGACACAATGGATTGCTTATTATGCAAACGAGGTTATTACTCCTCTTTGGTAAACTATTCTTACAGAACAAAAATGGGGGAATAATCAACAAATTATACAATATCAGACAAGGTAGTTAATGTTTATTCTGCCATTTTACCAACAAAATAGATTTGCTATACCGATCTGCATTAGAAAAATAAATTCACGATAGTTTCAATGTGACATAATAATCCCAGCTTTTAAGACTTCCTAGCAGAGCCGAACATACATTACACGTACTATTATTGTTGTTGTTAAATAAATTAAAGTAATGTTTATTCACATAGAACGTGTAAACCATTTATTTATTCCGAAAGTAGTAGTATCACATTAATTGTACGATGTTGCATTTATTTGACGACCTATGATTGGATAAAATCATTCCTAAATATAATGATAGAAGGCAGAGCTATATATGGAAATCTTGAGAATAAGATTAATACGCTTTACTGGCCAGTGGAAAATTCCATTCCTAAAAATAACGATAGAAGGTGTGCAGTTACGAAACGATGCAGACGGAAAATTACAGAAGGTCATTGGGCGGTGCTTAATTTTGTCTAGTGACCATTACGTCTTTTGCCTTAGAACTTCCAAGAAAGTTCGTCAAACATCGTTCGTGGAAAACACT
>JYMV01012466.1_pt1 | contig 19433 bp, 17 predicted proteins | sample 338911 | NCBI WGS metagenome assembly JYMV01 (sample SAMN03354496, study PRJNA234377) | hydrothermal vent metagenome | biome: Deep sea; feature: Hydrothermal plumes at the Eastern Lau Spreading Center, Western Pacific Ocean; material: Seawater | place: Tonga | collected 2009 | depth 2000 m m
ATCCCAAGGAACCTGAGGGATTTGAAGAGTGGGAAAAATCTCTTCATAAGACTCTTGATGAATCATTTGCAAAAATAGCCACGTTTTCAAATAATTAGTCATTAAGAATAAGAATTCTCTAAGAAAGAATCTAGTCAATTAGTCGGAGTTGAGTTATTTGACAATGTTAAATATGATAATACTGTATTGCGTACGATGCCAAAAGCGTCAAAATCTATCAACGATTAGATGAGTGTGACCACGCAAAACAAAAAATAATGACTTGTAAAAAGTAGATGGAGGTAGTCTCCAAAAGAAGTTTTGCTTGAAGTGGTCACACCTAATTTTTTGTAATCAGATTTAGCCTCAGATCTTATGTATAAAAAATACTGGGCAGAATTAGTCTTAAATAAAGTATCTATACCAAAGATGTTACTTTGTCAGACCAAAGTGAACGATCAATGGAACAAAATGATCAGTCAGCTTATCTTGATTGGAATAACTCAATTGATGTTATAGACAAAGCATTTGAAAAAGGATTATTTGTTTTGATTATAGGGCCAAAAGGGACTGGTAAAACTTCATTGGTAAGAGAATACGCAATACAAAAATCAAAAGAATTACAATCAATCAACTTTAGTCTTAGAACAAGGGAAAGTCACCTAGTAGGAACCAAGACCTTGATCGATGGAAACATTGGTTTTGATGAAGGAATTTTGGTAAAATCAATGAAAGAAGGCAATATTTTATACCTTGATGAAATTAATGCAGCAGAAGCTGACGTATTATTAAGATTAGATGAAGCGCTTGATGATCGTAGGCAGGTTGTACTCAAAGAATCTTCCGGTGAAATAATCAAAGCAAAAGATTCATGGTTTGTAATTGCAACAATTAATCCTCTTACACATGTTGGAACAAAGGAACTTCCACCTCAGCTTCTAAGTAGATTTCCAGTTAGAATAAGATTAGATTATCCTCCTGAGGATGTTGAGTATAAAATAATCAAAAAGCATGTAAAAAATCCAAATGAGTCTGATGTTTTACAGGGAATTAAACTTGCAAATACATTACGTCAAGCATCTGCTGTTGAAGAACTGTATTACTCTCCATCCATTAGAGAAACTATTGCATATGCAAAATTATTAGAGGGAGGAACTTCAGCAAAAAAATCGGCTCAGATTGTTTTTGGAAACGTATACTCCCAATGGGGGAATGTAGAATTTCAAAAAGTAAATGACATTATCACATCAATGTTTGGTAGCTAATGCAATCTCTTCAACTAAGAAATGATATTTTAATTGACATTGCAACATTTCTTGTAAGACGATGGTCTGGAACAGAAAACGTAACTGTAGAATTCTCAAAAATCAAACAAAGCGAAACTAGATTAAAAGAAAAAAGAGTGTTGCTGATGCCAAATGATCAGTACTATGGGGATAATTTTCAAAAATACCGGCAGTTTAGGACTTCAATTTGGTATGAAGCAATGCGATTGAAACATTGTAAAAAAATTCTTAGCAACGATCACGCATACGGCTTTATTTTGAACGCTATTGAAACTCGTAGAATTGAACTGCTGGGAATAAAAGTTTGGAAGGGGATGACTGAAGAACTGGTATTTAATTATACGAATATGTGGCTGTCTAGAAATAATCTCAGTTCTATTTTTGGAAAAGCTAGACTGGTAGAGGCTTTCTATCAATACTTCCTGTTTGGTGATATAAAGGGCGAAATGCAACCTAGTCATTTTAACAAGGTTGTAAAAGCAGTAGAATTCGCAAAACATATTCTTGATGAAGTAATCAAAAAAAAACATGATACTCTGTGGATTGAGGCAAGGATTCCAGAGATATTAAAAATTTTAGACCTAGATGCCCTGATTACAATTCCGTTATCAGTTCCGTTAAAAGGACCTGGGATTGTAATAACTCCTAATGATTTTGTCAAAGCAATGAAGCAAGTCACAAAATCAAGGGGGAAAGATTTTGGTAAAGTTGATCAAGAAAATACTATGGATGGAAAATCTGTTTTTGAGGAATTTAAAGTAATAAAAGTAGAAAATAAGAAAAATGAGAAAAAAGGTCTGGATACAGGATCAATTGGTATTCAAATACCAGATCAGACAAATGTTGATGAAACTAGAATTTATGACCAAGATTTAATCAATAATTTGAAAACCAAGTTTAAGGAATGGAAAACCGGATGGAAAGAATATCATTTTCGTGTAGGAGATGAATTTGATAGTGATGCATACCTTGAAGGGTCTGATAGACCATTTATTTCAGATTTGAAAAAATCGATTAAAACCCATATTGTGATTCTGCTTGATCATTCATCAAGTATTGCTGACCAACAAGTGGATTACAAAAAAGCTACATTAGCTCTGTGTGAAGTTTTGGCTTTTCTAAAGATCAAATTTTCAGTATATGCGTTCAACACTACTGAAAAACAGGTGGTGTGCTGGTTAATCAAACCAGAAGATCTTAAATGGAATATTTCGTGTGCAAAAAGACTTGCACAAATTCCAGCAAACGGTGGAACACCTCTGGCTGAAGTTTATGATAAGATGTATCCTATTTTACATTCTAGAAAACCAGATATCTTTTTGACACTTACTGATGGGGAACCATCAGATCCATTTGCAGCTCGCTCCATGGTTAAATCACTAAAATCTATTGGAATCAAAATGGTTGCTATAGGTGTTGGTAGAGATACACCTAATGCAACAATAATTGCAACTAATTTGAAATACTTGGGTTTTGAAAGGGCATTAGGAGTTTCTAGACTCAATGATATTCCTAAAAAGGTGTTAAATGTACTAGGTGATAGTTGACATGGAATTTGTAAATAAATTAGAACTGGATATAAACAAACCTCTAATCATAGCTGCAATGCAGGATATGGGCAACGTTGGAAGTATAGTTGTTAATTTTATTAACAAAGGCTTAAGCACTGTACCATTTCGTTTCGTAAAATCTAATAGACCTCCATATGTCTTTGATAAAGGAGGTTACATTGAGGTACCCGAAGAGCATTGGGAATATAGATACGGAAATGACATTATAGTTTTTGGAGGAGGGAGGGGGCAACCAGAACAAAGTGATGAATTAAATGAATTATGTCAAGATGTAATTGATACGGCTAAAAAATATGATGCAAAATTCATCTATACTGTTGGTGGATTCCATACAACCAGACAGTTTGGAAAATATCCAACTACATATGTTACAACTACAACCAAAACCTTACTTGAGCAAGTCCGTAGTCTTGGTATAGAGACTACACCACATGAATCCGTTATCACCGGATTCAACGGACTCATCTTAGGATATGCCAAAATGAATGGAATTAATGGCATGGGATTATATGGAGAACTTTTGAATCCTAATATTCCACAATACAGAGCGGCAAAAAGCATTATTGAAACTTTGGAAAAACTGACATATCAAAAATTAGGAAATTTAAGCGAACTAGATGTTAGAGCTGATGCAGTAGATAACAAATTAAAAGATAATACTAATGATGATTATTCTTGATTTTTTTATTAACAGGTTATTAGAGGTTTAAGGTAAATTGGAGAAAAAATGTTCTGAATGCGGAAACTCATTCACCTGTGAAGAAGATGCTATTACTTGCTGGTGTTCCAGTTTTCCAAAATTATCAAAGGATCAGATCAGTGATGATGATTGTATGTGTAAGAAATGTCTTTTAACAAAATATAGAGAAAAACTATTCAAAACAGATGAGGTGACGAAAGATCTATTTGAAGAAGAACATAGATACCAATGGAAAAATCGTCACTAGTGTGTTAAAAGAAAAATTTATTCCTATCTATATATAAAGGGGTTATTTAAAAAACCTGAATGCCTCAAACAAAGCCTGTAATAAGTGTGGAAAATGTTGTTGCGTCTGCCTCAGTTGATCAGAAAATAGACCTTAATGAACTGACAAGAAAATTTCCAGATACAGAATATCACCCAGATCAATTTCCAGGATTGGTTTTTCGATTAAAGTCACCTAGAACTGCAACACTCATCTTTAGAACGGGTAAAATGGTTTGCACCGGTGCAAAATCAGAAGAGATGGCACATAAGGCTGTAAAAACTGTAGTAAACCAACTTCGTAAAGGTGGTGTTAAGATAAAAAAAGATGCTGTGGTAAAGGTGCAAAATATTGTGGCAGCAATAAATCTTGGTGGCAAGATCCATCTGGAGCAAGCAGCAAGAAAATTACCTCGTAGTATGTACGAGCCGGAACAATTTCCAGGATTAATCCACAGAATGTTGGAACCAAAGACTGTAATCTTGTTATTTGCATCAGGCAAACTTGTTTGTACAGGAGCAAAAAAAGAGGCCGATGTCTATCGCTCTGTACATAATTTACATGCATCACTTGAAGAAAAAAAATTAATGTCTTACGATCAATAATGTTTTAAATTTCAACATTTGGGTTTTCTGTTTTCAGCTTTTCCCAGTCAGCCAAAAATGCTTTCAAACCTTTGTCAGTTAGTGTATGAGTAAGCATCTTGCCAAGAACTACTCCTGGAACTGTTACAACGTCAGCACCAATTTTTGCAGCATCTACTACATGTTGTGGGTGTCTGATACTGGCAACTAAAATTTCAGTTTTAAAATCATAATTTTGAAAAATCCGTTTAATTTCCTTGATAAGATCCATGCCGGTATGGCCGATGTCATCTAATCGTCCAATAAATGGACTGACATATTTTGCACCGGCTTTTGCAGCTAACAAAGCCTGATTTGGAGAAAACACTAAAGTAACATTCACCGGAATCCCTTCTGCTGTTAAACTCTTACAAGCTTTGAGACCCTCTCCTGTCATTGGACATTTAACTACAACATTGTCACCGTATTTACGAAGCCTTCTTCCTTCTTCCATCATCCCGTGATAATCAGTACTAACAACTTCTAGGCTAACATCTCCTTTGATAATCCTTGAAATTTCTTCCATTGTTTTTTGTGGATCACCGCCCTCCTTTGCTAGTAACGAAGGGTTCGTTGTAATGCCATCAACAAGACCCATGTCATTATACAGTCGTATAATCTCCAGATTAGCAGTGTCGAGGAAAATTTTCATTGTTTCTGACTCCTTGCTTCTTTCACCATATTTATTATATTAATAGGTGTTATTCCGTGTTTTTCAAGTAATTGTGCAATTTCATTATCTCGTGCTGATTCTCCAAACTTATCCTGTACGCCAATTCGTCTTATTGGCACAGGGTAAGATTCTGAAACCACTTCTGAAACCGCTGAACCAAATCCGCCCATAACGTTATGTTCCTCACAGGTTACAATTGCTCCCGTTTCTCTTGCAGCCTTTTCTAAAAGTTCCTTGTCAATTGGTTTAATAGAAAAACAATCAATGACTCTACATGATATTCCATCTTGATTAAGCAAGTCAGCTGCATCTAATGCCATCTTAACAGTAATTCCACATGCAGCAATCGTACAGTCTGAACCTTCACGCATTGTTATTGCCTTCCCAATCTGAAATTCTTGTGAATCATTATGAATGATTGGTGTTTTTGATCTACACATTCTCATATAGAATGGTCCATATTGTTGAGCGATTATCCAAGTTAACTTTGAAACGGCAACTGAATCAGCTGGTAAAATAACTCTCATGTTGGGAATTACTCGCATGGTTGCAATGTCCTCAATCTGTTGGTGAGAACCACCGTCAGCTCCAACCGTTAGTCCTCCATGAGACACAACTAGTTTAACGTTAAGGCCTTTTTTATTGCCGGGTGATGGATAAGCAATCGCATTCCTTATTTGATCAACACATCTACCTGGAAGAAATATCGCATATGTGCTTGCAAAAGCAGTCTTTCCAGAATATGCAAATCCAGCAGCCACTGAAACTAGATTGGCTTCTGCAATTCCAACGTTGAAAAATCTTTCAGGAAATTTTTTTCCAAAACCTGCTGTTTTTAGAGAGTCAGTAGTATCAGCCCCCAGAACTACAACGTTTGGATCTTGTTCACCAACAGCAATTAGTGACTTGCTGTACTCGGTTCTCATATCACCAAATTGTTCTGTACTCATTGGAAACCAAGCTCCTTCGCTATCTGAACCAAACTGTCTTTTTTTTTGCCAACAATATGTAAGTCAATCCAACTGTTAACAAGCTCTTTTCCACCAATTTCGTGAGCTTTCTTAATCAGAGAACGTCTTCTTGATTCAAGTATATTATTTCTAAACTCCTTTATGATTAGTCTAACATCACTTTGTCCAACAATGGCGCTTCCACCTACAAATGCTCTTGCACCATCTTCAAAACATGAACCAACATTTTCCAAGTTAACACCTCCATCCGCCTCAATATATCCCTCAAAATTATGCTGTTTTAGATCCCTGCTGATTAGTTGTGTCTTTTCGTGTGTAGACTCGATGAATTTTTGACCAGACTTGCCCGGAACAACTGACATAATGATTACCTGGTCTAACAATGGTACAAATTTGTAAGACCATTGGGGCAGCTCTGTATCTGGATTTATTGCAAGACCAATACCAATTTGGTTTGATTGCAATATGTCACATATTTCTCCAAAGCTAGATTCATCACAAACTTCTGCATGAACAGTGACAATATCACTACCAGCATCTATATACTCATGAACATGTTTTACTGGCTCGTTAATCATAAGATGAGTGTCAAAAGGAATCAAAGTGAGAGAACGGAGGTCCCTAACCTTTACATGATCAAATGTTTTGTTTGGAACAAATTGACCGTCCATAACATCAAGATGTATGTAATCGGCACGTCCAATTTCACAACGCTTCACTTCTTTTTCAAGATTTGACATATCACCGGCAATAATAGATGGTGCAATCATAAACTGCGATTCTAATTCTTGTTCAATAATTGGAACCAATTCTGGTTTGGGAGCCTTTCCATGCCATTGTGGATTATCCTCCATATGTTCTACTCCTTTGCCTTTGATAGTTCGAGCAATGATAATTGATGGCAGACCTTTGGTTTTAGCAGCTCTTCTTATTGCGTTTGAAATCTGTTCAACCCTATGTCCGTCTATTTCAATAACGTTCCATCCGAAAGAAAGCCATTTCTCACCAGTTTTCCACCTACTTGCATCTTTCCACATCTCTGACAAATCATCACCGATTAGCTCCTCATCAAGTGGCATGACTTTTTCCGTATAGGAATCCTGTTGTATGAAGTTTCTGTCAAGTATTACAGTCATATTGTCAACCTTGTATTTTGCAGCTGTCATTGCAGCCTCCCAAACTTGACCTTCATCTGATTCACCGTCTCCAATAATTGTGTAAATTCTCTGGTCTTTACCATCAAGTTTTGCAGCTAGTGCATTTCCGATAGAATATGAGAGACCGATGCCTAAAGAGCCTCCGCAAAACTCAACGCCAGGACATTTTAAATCTGGGTGACCTTGTAGTCTGCTACCAAACTGTCGTAGTGTTTTCATTTCAGACGTGTCAAAATAACCTGCTACTGCCATGTTTGAAAATAAACCAGGTGATGCATGTCCCTTTGAAAGAATAAATTTGTCTCTTTCTTCCCAACTTGGATTTTTTGGATCATATCTCAAATGCTTGAAAAATAAGCAGCCCAAAATTTCAGCCATAGAAAAAGACCCACCGGGATGGCCAGAACCAGCAATAGAAGTCGCCTGAATGACAAGCTTCCTAGCCTTGAGAACTTTCTTTTTGATCTGATAGTAATTTAATCCCATTACCGATAAAAATTAAACAAGACACATGTATAATTATATTTGATTTGCTTCATATAATGTTAAAATAATTATAATTGCAAAAATTTTAATCTGAATATAGCACAATATCACTATGAAACTTGAGAAAATGGTACCGCTTGTTATTTATGATAACGAATGCTATCTCTGCATCCAATTTGCTAAATTTGTAAACTTTTTGACAAAAGGAAGACTGCGTCTTGTGGGTCATTACACAGATTTTGGGAAGGAGATAAGAGACAATATTCTTGATACAAGTGCACTAGAGATGTTTTGGTTTATTGATAAGAAAACTGCATATGGCGGAAGAGCCGCGATTGGTCCATTGTTTTCTGCAATTTTACATGTTAATGGAAAAAATATCCGAAAGAAGAACATTGGTGATTCTTGTATTCTTGGATGTAAAAGCCCAAAAGCAGTATTTTTCCGTTCAGCTAGTCTACTAACACACAGTAAAAGAATAAACCTTAGAAATCTATAATACTGTAATTTTCGTCTATTTCATATGGATTTTACGCAAAAAAAATGTGTTTCATGTGAGACTGGAGGAGACCCACTTCCTGATAATGAGGTTCAGAAGAATCTTACAAGTATTCCAAACTGGGAACTTGACGGAAAGATGATTCACAGGGAATTTGAATTTCAAGATTTTAAGGAAGCAATGGTTTTTGTGAACAAGGTTGGAGATCTAGCTGAAAGTGAGGGTCATCATCCTGACATTACGATACATTGGAATAGAGTGAGATTGGATCTATGGACACATTCTATGAATGGACTTAGTGAAAATGACTTTATAGTTGCATCAAAGATAGACAAGATTTAGCGAAACTAATATCCCCTAGAATTTCTATCTGGCTTATCGATATTTGGATTTCTAAACCCATGCTTTTCCATCATATGATTTAGAAAACGTATGTCATCAGAAAAATCCTCACCGCATACTGAACAGGTTGACATGATCTAACTACTATATGCACCTATTTTTTAGTTTTTAAAAAATAAATGCCAGCACTGCTACTTCCCAAGAGCTCTCGCATCTTAGTAACACAGCAGCGACATTGGGTTTGACTTCCAGGTTCGGAATAGGACTGGGTCGCACCCCAACGCTATGACCGGCTTAATTGCATAAATTACAATCTTCACTATTAATGTAACTACAGGTAAATATTCAACCAAAACAAACTTGGTTATTATCTAGATGCTTGGGCTATTCGTTCTAATTCGTTCTTTCTTTTAACAGAAGGAGATGCAGGATCATTGTTAGCTGAAAGAATAAGATGTTCAGCCAAAAATTCTTCTATTGGTTTTGGATTAGAAAATGTAGCTTCTTTTACCCCATCCGCAATAAACCGCAATGCTAAATCAACTCTTCTAAGTGGTGCAACATCAACAGAGACATGGTATACTGTTCCACCATATACAATTCTGGTTGTATCTTCATTTGGTGCTGAGTTTTCTATTGCGCGAACTAAAACTTCCACTGGATTTTTCCCCGTTTTTAGATGAATTATTTCAAAGGTAGTTTTTACAATATTATAGATATGAATTTTTTTTCCTGCCATTCTACCAGTGTTTTTGGCATTTTTTTTACCAAAATGCATCATTTTGTTTACTAATCGTTCTACAATGTTTACATCAGCCTTATTGAATCGCCTTAGTGCAGAACGACCAAAGTCCATTGGCATTATTGTTTTTTTCAAAGAAATCGCAGTTTTAAGACCAATATCTTTTATTTCTATTTCAGACAAATGCCATTTTCTAAAGAGTAAAATATTTTGTGCTGTCATTTTTGTTATCTTCTTGGTTTTTCCTTTTTACCAGTTACTAATTGTTTTAAAGATATTCCATTTACTTTGAAAACTTTGTATCGTACACCAGGGATATCACCCATAGCGCCGCCTTGAGTAGCACCCATTCCCTCAACATGTACTTCGTCGTGCTCATCGATAAAGTTCATAGCCCCATCTCGTGGCAAAAATGCAGTAACAGTTTTACCATTTTTTATTAATTGAATTCGGACACATTTTCTAACAGCAGAGTTTGGTTGTTTTGCTTCTACACCCACTTTTTCCAAAACAATTGCTCTTCCCTGAGGAGCGCCACCTAATGGGTTAGCTTTTTTATCCAAACCAAGTTCCCTTCTTTTAAATACTGATATTGACCAACGCTGACGTTTTTTCTTTGCCTTCAAAATTCTGCCAGCAAACAAACCAAGTGGTGATTTTGCCATAATATTACATCTCTAATTGCGTTGCTGCTTGATTATTTATTACAACGCTGGGAATGTCAAAATATCTTTTTGCAAGCAGTCTAGCTTTTTCAGCATTACGTCCTGCACGACCAACAACTAGACCTTTATTATTAGGATTAACCAAAACTATCGCTTGTAGTGAACCATCTGCCCTTGTACTGATTTTTACTTCATTGACTAATTTTGCATTTAACAGATTTTTTAAAAATTTTATTGGATCGTTAAAATATTCAACTAACTCGATATTCCGCTTGAGAAGATTCTGTAGTGATTTTATATTAGAACCATTTTTGCCTATAGCAAGACCCATTTTACCCTCGTTTACTACAAAAATTAACCTATCTTGTTTTTCATCATCTATACAATCACGAGGAGTAACTTTTGTAATATTTTGAAAAAGTGAAATCTTGCGCATTTGATCCATTGTCAGTTTTATAGATTGTTTCATAATTCTTCTAATTAATCCAATAATTTTTGGGTCTCATTTAAACTTAGATAGAATTCTTTTTGTAAAATCATTTTGCTTCATATTCTTTTAGAATTGCTTGCGCGTTGGTATTAGACAACGAATCAAGTGAGATTGCTGACACTCTAAATTGCAATCCACAAAGTTTTCCTAACGCTACAGACGATCCTTCAAAATTTAGTATAGGTACATTGTTGTCTTTTGCATTTTTTTCAACTTTTTTTGTTTTTTCATTAGGGACAGTTTGTGAAATTACAATTAATTTACTACTTTTCATAGAATGCATTACTTGTTTTGTTCCTATAGTAGGCTTTCTTTTTTTTATTGCATCTTTAATTGCTTTTTCCAAAAGTTTTGTCATCACTATACAGTATTAATTTTAATTTTTTGGTCTTTTATAGGTTTATCATATAATTTACATAACAATTTAAAATAAAATTATTTTTTGCTGACAGATTTCATATAGATATCTACTGTCCCACTACCAATTGGTATTTGGCTCCCAACTATTACATTTTCAGTAATTCCTTTTAATTCTTCAATCTCCCCTATTCTTGCAGCATTTGCAATTGTTGGCACTGTTATCTCAAATGATGCCCTTGCAAGAACACTATCCTTTGATCCAGCAATTCCATGACGACCAATTTGTTGTAAGAAGCCCTTATGACACATAAGATCTGACACTAACATAAGATAGCGTATATCTACTTCAAGACCCTGGTTTTCAAGAGTTGATTTAAGTTCAGAAATCAAAGCATTTCTTGCTGCTTCTATTCCCAATATACTAGTGATTTCAAATATGTTGTTTGTCCAAACAGTAGATTGTTCAATGCCCTTAACTTCAAGTACTTTAGCCAGATTTGATCCTGTTGTTTGGATTACCCACTCTCCATTTTCTTCTTTCAAAGTCGCACGTTCTATATCAGGTACTCCTTTTATGGTAGTTTTCAGCACTTTGTTTCGTAAGATGACTACAGTTGGGGCATCTAATTTTTCAACTAATTTTAGGATGATAGTGTTATCATCAGATTCAGCAGTGAATTTTTTGTTGGATTCTAAAGCAGACAATATATCTTCCATTGTACATCCTCTCCTACCTAGTTTCACTTTGTTAATACGAAGTATTAATTCAGTAGAATAATCAGTATTGGTTTCTGTAATTATATCTCGTACTTTTGTTTCTAATACATTTTGAGCTATTTCAAATGCTTTTTCTTTAGAAGATTTTGAATTATTATCAAGGTAAATATTCATTGTAGGTGTAGCAGGTTTTTTTCGTGCATCAACTAATTCAATAATTCTTGGGAGTCCAAGAGTAACATTTCTTTCCGCAATTCCTGCAGTATGAAAAGTTCTAAGTGTCATTTGTGTACCGGGCTCTCCGATAGATTGTGCTGTAACAATACCAACAGCTTGTCCGGGTTCAACTTTAGATTTATTATATAGATCAAGACCCTTTTTGCAAACAAATTCTATTCCTTCTTTACTTAACTTAGATGTCTGTAATGCATTATCTACAGTAGAGGCTAATCTTGGATTGAATGTTTTCGTATATTTTATGAACAATTCATTTATCTCTTCCTTAGTTGCTTTCCTACCAGAATCAACAATTGCTTTGGATTCTATTAACCGATTGATGTTAAAGGCCTCCCCATGATCGCTCTTTGCTACATCTATACCATCCTCACCATACAAAAATTGAATAATATGTCCGTGTGGATCCCTTACAGTACTATCATATTCTAGCCTAATGTGTTCAAGCGCATTGATTAATCTTCGTTGCATATACCCACTTTGTTGGGTTCTTACTGCAGTATCTACAAGTCCTTCTCGACCACCCATAGCGTGAAAGAAAAATTCTAAGGTTGACAAACCATCACGAAAATTAGATTTCACAAATCCATGAGAATCCGGATTATCGTCATGTTCTTTGAAGTGAGAAAGAGTACGATTGGAATAACCTGTGTGTAATCTTTTTCCACGTCTTGATTGCTGACCCAAAGCACCAGCCATCTGACCCACATTCAAGTCAGAACCTCTAGCACCAGTAGTTGCCATAATTTTACCCGCATTATCATCCGCAAGATTTGAATTTGCAGTAATACCTGCTCGTTTTCTTGCCTCAGCTAACTCGTGAGTGATTAAAGCCTCAGCTGATGCTGCAGGAGTCATTCCCCTTAGTGGTTTATGCATACCTTTTTTGAGTTGGGCGGTGATATCGTAAACTTTGTCATAAGTTTGCTGTATATCACTGATAATTGATTCTCTGTCTTTATCTGAAAGTTCCAAGTCAGAATAACCATAGCTGAATCCATAGTGGGTGATAAACTGCTTAATTATAATAAGAATAGAGTTTAGAAATTTTTTAGCCTGTTCATTACCATAGTCCTTTGCAATTCTATGCAAAATAGATGATTTATCTATTACACCACTAACCAATTCACCGTTCTTAATTACAACATCCTTTTTTGGACCTTTTGTTCCCTTGGACCATTTTGAAGTCATTACAAAATTAAAATCAGAGGGAAGAAAGATAGAGAATAGTTGTTTTCCCGTGTAAAATAAATCATTTTTCTTCTTAATTTTTGGTTGAGGTAGTTTCCCATTATAATCACCAAGCATTGCATAGTTAGTAAATTCTTGTTTTGTCAGTAAAGTATCATCCTTGGTAAGAAGATATGCTCCTGTGATAAAGTCACGAAGTCCACCAATAATTGGACCACCAAATCTAGGAGAAATTAACTGCTCTTGAACTCGCATCAATAAGATAGCCTCAGCCCTAGCTTCCTCGCTTTGTGGTACATGAAGGTTCATTTCATCACCGTCAAAATCAGCATTGTATGGTGGACAAACAGAAGGATGCAACCGGAAAGTTTTCCCAGGAAGCACTCTAACGTGATGGGCCATAATTGACATTTGATGAAGTGATGGCTGTCTGTTGAAAAGTACAACATCTCCATTCAGTAGATGTCTTTCCACTAAATATCCGACCTCAAGAGAGTCTGCAATACCAGATCTATCTTCAACAAAATCTAACCTAATTTTAACCCCATCAGGTCTTACAATATAATTTACTCCTGGAAAGTTATCTGGACCGTTAACAATTAATTTTTTTAGTTTTTCAATATTCCATTCCGTAACAATTTCGGGAATTGTAAGTTTCATTGCAACAGACAGTGGTACACCAACTTCCGACAAGTCTAAGTTAGGATCCGGAGAGATTACAGTTCGACTTGAAAAGTCTACTCGTTTTCCAGATAGTGAACCCCTAAAACGACCTTCCTTACCTTTCAGCCTCTGGGTTAACGTTTTTAGTGGTCTGCCAGAACGATGATGAGCTTGTGGAATTCCTGAAACCTCGTTATCAAAATAAGTTGTGGCATGATACTGAAGCAGGTCAACAAGGTCTTGAACTATTAGTGGAGGAGTCCCAGCTTCTTTGCTTTCTTTAAGCCGCTGATTTACTCTAATAATGTCTACCATTTTATGAGTTAGATCATCTTCGGATCTAATTCCGGTTTCAAGTATGATGGAAGGTCTGACTGTAACAGGAGGTACAGGTAAGACTTGTAAAATAAACCATTCTGCTCTTGCAGTAGTATGATCAAAACCAAGTAAATTAAGATCCGCATCGGTAATTTGTGTAAATCGTTCTCTTATTGTAATTGGTAATAATCTATTTTCGCCAAGTTCAGTTTTTTCTATAAAGATTGTAGGTTTTGTGAAAATTAACTCATATTGCACCTTTCCACAATGTGGACATTCTTTTGATTTTTTTGCCCTATCTAGTATCAGTTCTGGAATACGTTTCTGTGAGAATATGGTATATGCAGCCTTATTTTTTTTAATTTCTGAAAACTTTACTAGATCTTCTTCAGGAATTAGTAATCTAGAACAAGACCTACACGTTGACAATAATAACTTACGAATATTATCAATAAATGCAATATGTAATATTGGCTCTGCAAGTTCAATATGCCCAAAGTGACCAGGACATCTAGCTGATGTATTACCACAAGTTAGACATTTTTGCCCGGGTTCTAAAGTTCCAAGTCGACCATCCATTAATCCACCTTGTACAGACATCCCATCTTCATCATAAGTTTCCGGTGCAGTAATTTCAGCAACAGAATATTTTCTAATTTCGTTTGGAGACCAAACAGAAAATTTAATCCCATCAATAGCTTTTATTATTTCAATAGACATTATACTTTCTCCTTTATCATCAAACGTGGTGTGATGTTTAGGCTTTGCATCTCTTGCAATAGCAGCTTAAATGCATATGCAACAGATACAGAACTTATTTTTCCCTTATCGCCACAAACTCTGCAAATATACCTTCTTTGTTTAACATCATGATATGCAACAAGACCACATCTTTCACAGATAAATATATCAGCTTTATCAGATTCATCAAGCAATCTATCTTTGAGAATCATAGATGCCCCATAGGCGATAATGCAATCTCTTTCCATTTCGCCAAATCTTAATCCTCCTCCACGTGCCCTACCTTCGGTTGGTTGTTTAGTGAGCATTTGGACTTGTCCACGTGAACGTGCATGTATCTTATCTGCGACCATATGATGTAATTTTTGATAATAAACAACTCCGATGAATACTTCAACAGGTAATGGTTTACCAGTTCTACCATCATACATTATTTCCTTACCAGAATACTTGAACCCTGCTGCTTTCATAGTATCTTTTACCTGATCCAATTTTTCGCCTACAAAGGCAGAACCATCAAATTTACTACCTCGCAATGCAGCAGCCTTACCAGTAATTGATTCCATCATCATACCAACAGTCATTCTTGATGGAAATGCATGAGGATTGATGAGAACATCAGGTGATATTCCATCAGCAGTATAAGGTAGGTCTTCACTTTTTGCCAATAGACCCAGTACACCTTTCTGACCATGACGTGAAGCAAATTTGTCTCCAATTTCAGGAATACGCAAATCTCTTACTCTAACTTTAAACATTTTTCCACCCTCGTTTGACTGAGTCATAACAACAGTATCAACAACACCTGTTTCAGATGGTCTAATAGACACAGACGTATCTCGTCTATATGGTCCACTGCTTTCAAATTCACGGTATTCTTCCATAAATCTAGGTGGGCTAGTTTTACCGATGAGTATATCACCACCAACAACATTGGATTCAGCAGCAATAATTCCATCTTCTTCCAATAAACGATATGGTTTTTCGCCCTTGTAACCCCTTATATTATCGTCAGGGTTGGGAATTTCAAAATTATCACGCATTCCACCAGGATATTGTTTTGCTTCTGCTTCATAAATTCTATAAAAGAATGTACGTCCTAATCCTCTATCCACTGAAGCTTTACTTATAACAATAGCATCTTCAATGTTGTAACCATCGAATGGTAATACAGCAACTACACAGTTTTGTCCAGCAGGTCTTTTATCCAGACCTAGAAGACCCATAGCTTTTGTTGTGACAATGGGGGTTTGCGGATATAATAAAAAGTGCTGTCTCACATAAGTACTGGTATTCATCATTGGAGTAGAAAAACCAAGACTCTGTTTTGCCATTGCTGATTCATAGGTATTTCTTGGTGATTGATTATGTTCAGGATATGGGATGATTGATGCACCGGCTCCTAAAATTGCCGAAGAGAAAATTTCAAGATGAGTAGCCTTTTTTGCATGCTTTTCATCAAATATGATAAAGCAGTTTTCTTCTTCGTTTGCATCTACAAGTTCAATTATGCCCATACGAACCAAGTCGATCCAGGAAAGAAGATTTTTTAATATTTTATCAAGAATGTCTGGTGTAAGTGATGATTTGCCGTTTTTTATTATAATAAGTGGTCGTAAAACACGTCCTGCATTACAGTTAATGTATAATCTTTTTGTAGCGTCTGTATGGTCTTGTTGGTGTATGGATATTCCAACATGTGAGTGAATCTTCGATGTTCTGCGTAGTTCACGTAAGGTTTTAACCAAGTTTTCACCATCATTGAAATAACCTATCAATTTTCCGTCAACAAAAATTCTAGCGCCGTCTCTTTGCACATCAGGTTTTACATCCGAAAAATGGGATACCCCGATTTCATATAATTTTTCAACAATATCTTCTGATGATACATTGACAGAGATTATTGCAGACAAAGCCAAATTCTTAACAAGCCCACAATTCGAGCCTTCGGGTGTTTCACTGGGGCAAATCCTTCCAAAGTGCGTAGAATGTAAATCCCTAGCCTCAAAGTTTGGCTGAGTTCTGCTCAAAGGTGATTGTACACGTCGTAGATGACTTACAGTAGACAAGTAATTTGTTCTATCAAGTAACTGCGTAACTCCAACCCTTCCTCGTCCCCAGTTTCCTGTCGCAATGGCATTGTTCAATTTGTCAGATATTATTCCAGGACGAATTGCGGCGGCAACGGCATTTATTCCTCTTTTTTGACCAGAACGTTCAAGTTGGTATTTCATGTCTCGAACTAGATTCCTAAATGCAGTTCTAAATAAATCAGCCAACATTTGTCCTGCAAACTTGATAACTTTGTTACCATAATGATCTTTATCATCTGGCTCAAGCCAACCAAGTTTTAGTTCCAGTAGTTTGCAAGTTGCTTCACCCAAAAACTGTGCCTTTTCCGCTCTATCACTTGACTGCTTACCCAAGTGAGGAAGTAAGCCCCAATCCAATAGAGTTTCTGCTCGTTTAATTTGGAATTCTTCTAACATACCTGGTGCTATTCTCTTGCTGATATACACGATAGAATCTTTTGTTGTTGCAATATCTGACTTTTCAAAAGAACTTTCAAGTTCGCTTTCAATTTCATCAATTAAAGATACTGCACCTGAAATTTCTTTATCAGATTCTAATCCAAGAGCACGCATCAAAGTAATTATCGGAATATCAACTGGTGATCCAGGTATCTTCGCAACAACAAGTCCGTCGTCTTTTAATATCAGCTCCAATTTTGCACGATAACCAACAATTGAAGAATAAACTTTTGCCTTGAAAACTTTTTTGCCACCCACTTTTTCAATGTCAACCATTATTTTGTTATATGACAGATCCTCTAATCCAACTATTACTCGTTCAGAACCGTTAATGATAAAGTAACCAGCAGGATCACTCGGATCCTCACCATGTTCAATTAGTTTTTGTTCTGAAAAATTTCGTAAAATACAAGCATCTGATTTTACCATTACGGGAATATCACCGATGTGAATGAATCTAGTCTCTAAGATTTTTCCATCTTCAATAATACTTGTTTCTAACTGCAAAGGCGCAACATATGAAACATTACGTAGACGTGCTTCTGCTGGGGTAATGTGTGTAATAGAACCATCAAGTTCCATCATTCTTGGCTGTGTATGTTTAATCTTGCCTAGTTGAATTTTGTAAGGATACTCTGCGTTTTCAATTTCTATCTGACTAACTTCATTAATAATTTCCTGTAGACCATTTCGTAAAAACTCATCAAAGGAATTAAGATGTTGTCTAGCAATTCCTTCCTTTGTCAGAATATCTTGGATAATAGCCCAACGTTTGTTTGTAGTATCAGTCATGCTTCAACCACATATCTATAATACAAGCTCTCACCCGCAGTTGCGCTTTTTCTTGTAATTTTTATCATATCACCCGGTTTTACTCCAAGCCTCATAATTGCAGGATCATTAACTAAAATTAATGGTAATTCAGTTGGTTTACAATGATATTTTTCTAATACCTCCAAACTATCTTTTTTTGTCATTATCTCATGTTTGGGAACATAAGTATGACTACGTACAATGATTATTTTCTTTTTAGATGCCATCACAAATACCTCGGAAGATAACACTAAATGGATATAAGAATAAACAATACAAACACAAAATTTGTAGTCTGGGTTAATATATATTTAGCAGATTTTTTTTGAAATTTTCAAATTTTTCAATCGAAAAGAACCACATTTTGCTCAACAAGTAAAACTGGAAATGAAGGTTTATGACATTAAAAAAGCGGATCGTATATTGTGGACTTTGAAGTTTTATTATTCTATATTATGCCATATGAAAAAGAAGTAATAAAGAAACATAAATAGGACTCAATCTAAGCCTAGAATAATGAATTCTCGTGGATATACGGTGACTTCCATTGCTATAGCATTCATGGCAGTCACACTTTTATCGGTTCCCGGCTTTGGCGGCAACGCCTATGCTGCAGGAATGACACTATCCGCAGATGCCAATTACATGACTGGTCAAATTAGTATCAGTGGTGAAACAGATCGTAGTGAAGATGTTATCATTAAGATAACAGCATCAAATGGAAACGTAGTTGCTGTTGGACAAGTAACACCTTCAGGTGGTAGTTATTCACAAAGTAATGGTGTAGCAGATATGAGTGGTGATTATACCATCATGGCAAAGCAAAGTGATGGAATTTACACCATGTCAGTAACAATTACTGAATCAGAACCATCTGCCTCAGCAACCAGTATCGCTACTACTTCAGGAACAGCTGTTGCAGAAACAACAAGTGCTCCAGCAGGTGGACTAACAATAACTGCCAGTGACTCAGTACGGGGCTCTACTACAATCGATGTGAGCGGTACGACTGATAGAGATGCTGTCATAACTCTCATTGTAACAGCACCAAATGGAAATATTGTTTCCGTTGACCAACTAACACCTTCAGGTGGTAGTTACTCTACAGCAATTGGAACTGGCGGAAGTCAGTACAGCCAAGATGGAATGTATACAATCTCAGCAAAGCAGGGAGATGCTTCAATGTATAATGTATCTACTGAAATTGAGGTTGTAGATGGACATGTGATTCCAGAATTTGGAACCATTGCGGCAATGATACTTGTAGTGGCAATTGTGGCAATAATTGCGGTATCTGCAAAGACAAAACTAAGTCTAGTACCAAAATACTAGAACATCCAGTCTTTTTTATTTTAAATTTCCACCGTACATAAATAGGACTCAATCTAAGCCTAGAATAATGAATTCTCGTGGATA
>JYMV01014608.1_pt1 | contig 19430 bp, 22 predicted proteins | sample 338911 | NCBI WGS metagenome assembly JYMV01 (sample SAMN03354496, study PRJNA234377) | hydrothermal vent metagenome | biome: Deep sea; feature: Hydrothermal plumes at the Eastern Lau Spreading Center, Western Pacific Ocean; material: Seawater | place: Tonga | collected 2009 | depth 2000 m m
ATTCTTGAGTGAAAAAACATCGAGGAGGGACTCCTTAGATTAAGATAATTTAATTCTATTCGAAGACGCGGACCTGTCAAGGTGAATTCCAATTTACACACTTTGTTGGGCATTGTAGAATTACGTTAATCCATGTAGGCGTAGCAGAGGTGAAATAATACAAAGATGGAGTACTGAGGGGGGGTATAGCTATGCAATTTAATTTGCGTTTTCTAGTGATTCTAACCGGGTGGTTAATTGCTGCCGCGTTTTCGGTTGGCATGGTATCAATTGTCAATGCCGAAACCGACAAAATGAAACCTGTTAAAACTTCCTCTGATCAAAGGTATGCAAGTTTTTTGGATGGCACTACCCTTGACAAGAGGAATGGTTTGATGTGGATGAGTAACGATTACTGGCAAATGGAAAATAAATGGGTCAACTGGTATACCGCGAAGGAATATGTTCAACGGATGAACAATAAAAAATTTGCGGGATACAATGACTGGCGCCTGCCATCAGTCGAAGAAGCTAGTTTGCTTTACGAAAGACGCAAGCGGAATACAGACAAGGATGGCGATAAGATTTTTATCGATAGTATTTTCCCAAAAGGATCTGGTTGGAGTACCTGGACTAGCGAGCACAAACAAAATAAAGCTCTCCTTGTTTCTTTTAAGGATGAAGGAGGGAAATCTTTTCAAGACAAGGTTACAGCAACTGACGCGTTTTTGAGACTTGTTCGCCATGTGACGCCATAGCGGCTTTTACTGTCTATAGGGTGGTTGTGTTTGCAGCGCATCGCGGGGATGTGTTTTAAAAATTTTTAAATTTTTTCAGTGTGTAAAAGAGGGAGGGGTGAATTGTTATCCAAAGGATGATAAACAAACCAACAATGTCGAAATATAGGGTCGTATTGTTTTTCGGAATTCTTGTGTTACTCGCGTTTCCCACGGTCTCAGTAAAAGCATTTCATGAGAATATTTATTCTCCTCGGGTACCTGATGTGATTTTCGAGACTCTTCAGGACATGGATAACCCGTTTTCTTCAACCCTGGGAAATATAGAAGAAGGGAGCAAAATATACTTTGGGAAAGGGTTGTGTGTGAAATGCCATGGTGTAAGCGGAAAAGGAGTAGAAGTTCCGGGTCACCCTCCACGTAATTTCACTGATGCCAAATGGCAGGATGTTCGAACCGACGGCGAAATGATGTGGGTATTAAAAAATGGGAGTCCTGGAACCAGCATGCCGATTAGAGTTGGAAAAGTAATCAGTGAAGAAGAAGGTTGGAAGGTGATCCTTTTTATCAGGACCTTTGCCGGAGTTTGATGAGGCTTGATTTTGAGAACTTTGTGCTTTTAAGTGATGAAACTTTTCGAAAAGCGTTATATGTTAATTGTAAATTATCCAAAATTATATTTTTAAAGAGTGGGTGACATGGTAGGTAAAATTTTTAAAATCAAATGGTTGGTGATAAGTCTGTTTGTGGGTGCAGTTTTTTCGGTGTTGTTTACGTTTCCTGAGACTAGTAAAGCTGTTTCTCAGGAGCCCTATAAACTAAAAATACCATTAGGGTTGGATGAGGAGGCTTTTAAAGTTCCACAAAATAATCCGATGACTAGAGAAAAAATTGAACTGGGTCGCCTGCTTTTCTTCGACAATCGCCTTTCAGCTAATAATACAATCGCATGTGCGAGTTGCCATATCCCAGAACTAGCATTTACGGATGGGCAATCGGTCTCTTCGGGTATCCATCACTTGCAGGGTGGTAGGAGCGCACCAACTGCGATCAACAGAGGTTTTAGCGAGGCACAGTTTTGGGATGGTCGGGCTCCGATGCTGGAAGATCAGTCTATCGGCCCATTTGCAAACCCAATTGAACACGGTTTTTCTAACCATGATGAATTAGTTTCCAAGATCAGCATGTTTGACGGATATAAAAAGATGTTTAAGAACGTGTTTGGAACTGACAATATAAAAAAAGAACATGTCGGAAAAGCCATCGCTTCGTTTCAGAGAACATTGATTTCTGGCAATAGCCCTTTTGATTGATTTGACTATGATGGAGACCAAAAGGCTATTTCAGAATCTGCTAAGCGGGGGAAAATTTTATTTTTTGATAAGGCGCGTTGTAATCTTTGCCATATGGGGACCAACTTTTCTGATGAAAAATTTCACAATATAGGAGTTGGTTGGGATGGGAATGCGTTGGATTTGGGTAGATATAATGTCACCAAGGACGTTAAAGATTTAGGGGCGTTCAAGACCCCAACACTTCGAGAAATTTCCAAGACCGCTCCATATATGCATGATGGTAGGTTTGCAACACTTGAAGATGTTATTGGTCATTACAATAAGGGGGGCGTAGATAATCAGGTTATCCCGCTTAATCTTTCTAGACCAGAGATAAAAGATTTAGTTGCAATGCTCCGTAGTTTAGGGGGTGAAGGTTGGCAGCATGTGAAAGTCCCTAAGGAGTTTCCACAATAAAAAATTTAAGAAAGAGCAATTAGCTATTTAATTGCAAACCTTTGTCGAGAGAGTAGTGGTTTTCCTTAAGGCCAAAATAAAACATTATGGTTTTTCTCAGGCGTTTAGTATTTTTCATTTTATTGATTTTTTTGTTGGTTTTGGTAGGGGAGGCTTTTTCTGGTCCAAGCGTAAGGCACGGTTTGCGGCAATACCGGCAACATGACATGCACCATGGAATGGGGCACATGGGCAAAGGTAGTTGCCCACAGGTACGTTTCACGGTACCGGCTCCTGATGAATTCTTGAAATTAAAAAACCCGCTAAAATCTGACTCGAAAAATTTATTCGAAGGAGAGTCACTTTTCCATACGGATGCGCAACCGACAGCGTGCAAGATTTGTCATGGACCAACTGGAAATGGAATGGGTATGATGGCCCCTGGCCTTAACCCTCCACCAAGAAATTTTTCTTGCTCCGAGACGATGAAAGATATTTCAGATGGCCAGATGTTCTGGGTTGTGAAAAACGGATCGCCTGGTACGGGGATGACTGCTTACAAAAGTTTGACTGATGAGCAGGTTTGGCAAATCATTCTATATCTTCGGACCCTAGCTAACTAGACGTGAGGAGCATAGCTAGTCAACAGTTTGGAATATCTAAGGCCTAAGGTGATTTTCTTTAGTGTTATATCAATTCGGTAGATGCACATCTTCCATTAAAAGCGATTTGCTGATTTTCGAGCCTTGTTTTCTTGGTAAAATTTTTAGCAAAGTAATGGAACTTGAAGGGGGTAAGCTGTGAAGCTTTTTCTCTTGATATTTGTGGTCTCGGTTTTTGTATTTCCTGTGGCAAGGGTTTCGGCAGGTCAACAATTGGGTTCTTTGACTCGTCATCTGTCTCCAAAACATGAGTATCCTACTACTCTGATTGCAGCTTCTGGCATTTGCCCTCAGTCGCGCAAAACTGAAAAAGCTCCATCAAGGTACACCCTCAAACAAAACCCTTTGTTTGCTACTACAAAAAATATTGAGCGAGGAAAATCGCTTTATCAAATGGAAGCAAAAGTAAAATGTGTCACGGTATTAGAGGCAATGGGAATGGACGGTTGGCACGCGGGTTGGAACCAGCACCGAGAAATTTTACCTGTGAAGATACAATGAAATCCCTGTCAGATGGCCAGTTGTTTTGGATTATTAAAAATGGGTCCAAAGGAACCGCCATGCCGGCTCATAAATTTACCCTGAGCGATAAAGAAACTTGGCAGGTAATTCATTACTTGAAGCGTTTCGCTCGTTGACATTGCTCTCTACAAACAACTAACGTCAACGAATGGTTAGCTTTTTATATTTGGAGCGTCTGTTCTCTTCCCGCCCACCCAATTCCTCGCGACGTTTTTCTTGGTATTCCTCAAAGTTTCCTTCGAACCAGCGTACCTTGCTTTCGCCTTCGAAAACGAGTAGGTGAGTGCAGATACGATTTAGAAAAAATCGATCATGACTTATTACTAGAACACAGCCAGCAAAATTCAGAATGGCGCTTTCTAGGTTACGTAAAGTGGTAACGTCGAGATCATTTGTAGGTTCGTCAAGAAGCAGGACGTTGCCACCCCGTCGTAGTAGTTTCGCTAAGTGAACGCGGTTACGTTCACCTCCTGACAAATTAGCCACCTTTTTTTGTTGATCACTTCCCTTGAAGTTGAATTTTTAAGATCGCGAGTTGATGGAATGGCCACCAACTTCTATCTGGTCGGTACCGCCTGTGATTTCCTCGAAAATAGTTTTATCGCCGTCAAGGTCATGCCGGTGTTGGTCAACGTATGATAACTTTACCGAAGAACCAATCTCTATTTTTCCTGCATCCGGAGATTCTTCGCCTATAACCATTCGGAAAAGAGTTGTTTTTCCCGTTCCATTAGGGCCGATGAGTCCGACAACTGCACCACGGGGGATAGTAAACGTTAAGTCTTTAATGAGAGGATTGTCATTGTAGCCTTTGGTCAAGCCCGTTGCTTCAATTACCTTTTCCCCTAACTGAGGTCCAGAGTCGATTTGTATATCGAGGGTATTTTCATCAACCTCCACTTTTTGGGCTACGAGTTTTTCATAATCACTTATTCGGCTTTTATTTTTTTTTCGCCGTGCGCTAGGACTTGCTCGAAGCCATTCCAGTTCTTGGTCGACTTTTCTCTGTAAGCTGGAAGCAGTTTTATCTCTTTGCTTGAGCAGTTCGGCTTTTTGTTCTAGCCATGAAGTATAGTTACCCTCAAAAGGAATGCCTCGGCCATTTTCTAACTCGAGGATCCATTTTGTGATGTTGTCCAGAAAATAACGATCGTGGGTGGAAACGATGACGTTACCAGGGTAATTAGCAAGAGTTTCTTCCATCCATTGCACTGTTTCAGCATCGAGATGATTTGTTGGTTCGTCAAGAAGAAGAATATCTGGTTTCTGTAGAAGGGCGCGGCACAACGCGACGCGTCGAGCTTCCCCGCCGGATAAAGTTGAGGATTGTTGGTCGTCTGGAGGAAGTACCAGTGCATCCATGGCGACATTGATCTGGCGGTCTAGTTCCCACCCATCTACCGCATCGATTTGATCCTGTAACCGCCCCATTTTTTCGAGAGCTTTTTCCATTTTGTCGTCTGGTAAAGGTTCACCCATTTTTGAGCTCACTTCGTTGAACTCATTGAGGAGTTTTTTAATGTCAGAGAAAGCGTCTTCCACATTTTCCCGCACGGTTTTATTCATATCCAGATGCGGTTCTTGGGAAATAAATCCGATTCGAGTACCCTTAAGGGGCTCCGCTTTCCCGTCGAATTCTGCATCTTCGCCTGCCATGATTTTTAGTAGGGTCGACTTCCCAGATCCATTTTCACCGACGATACCAATTTTGGCTCCGTGATAAAAAGACAGGTTGATATTTTCCAAAACGGTTTTGGCACCGTAGGTCTTTGAAAGGCCGCTGATGGTGAATACGTATTCTCCTGCCATAGTTTTCCTTGCTACTTTCTTTGAAAAATAATGAAATCAAAATTATTGTTATAGCAGATTTTCATTTTGAATTCGTCTGCTACCCATGAAAACGTTTTTTGACTATAGAACGCAATATGAGTGGGGTCACGTTTATAATACCACTCACTGAAAGACTCAAGACATAAGTTGCTATCTCTTGAAGGATAAAAACGGGTCATTATAGCTAAGTATCCTTTGCTTGATATTTTTGGTATCAGGCACGCTAGTTCTTCTCCTGGATTTTTTATATGCTCGAAGGTTTCTGTCGAGATAATCAAGTTATATTTTTTTTTAAGTTCCTCATTCGGGAAAAAATTTAAGTCGTAGCCACACGTTTTATAACCTTCTCGCTCCAGTAGTGTTTTGAGAACAGGTTCGTAGCCGCATCCGTAATCTAGAACAGTATTTATTCCGGAACATATTTTGTTAATCGTGCTAATTTTTTCTTGAAACATCCTCACGTATCCTTCGTTATCCAGAGTGTTGTCATGTTCCAGGTAACGCTCAATCTCTTCTTTTTTTGAAATAAAAAATTCGGGAGGAACGAAAACGAGACAACACTTTTCACAAGACCAGTATTCCCTGCCATCACCTTTCAGAATAAAAATGGTGGGGTGGTAATTGCAAAGTGGACATTTCATTGGATATGGTTATGTATCGAGTTGTTGGTGTAGAACTTTATTTGACTTGCTTCTACTCAAGCGGTAGTTATAATCATTTAAAAAAATGTTTAGTGGGTTTCTAATTTCATCCAGGTGTTAAAGTACTCGGAGCATAGCATGGTAGCTTATGTCAATGGAAACGGGGTACGCCCTGGTTACGTAATCAAACACAACGATAAAATTTTTCGGGTCATGACCTCTGAACACAGGTCACCTGGAAAGGGGCGAGCCTTTTGCCAGGTTAAACTGAGAAATCTTTTGGATGGCTTACAGACCGAGGTGAAGTTTCGCGCTGATGAGCAGGTTGAGCGTTTGTCGCTGGAACAAGTGAAAATGGAATACTTATACAATGATCCTTCGGGACATTGTTTTATGAATTGCGAAACCTATGAGCAAATATTTCTGGACGAGGAGTTGTTGAAAGAAAGTATCAAGTTTCTTCTTCCAAATACTCTGGTTCAAATAGAATTTTATAAGGCAGTAGAATTGGAGGTAGCAGAAACTGACCCTCCGCTCAAGGGAGCAACCGCGTCCGGAAGTGGCAAACCAGCCACTCTTGAAACGGGGCTTGTGGTCACTGTTCCCAACTTTATAGAAATTGGAGAGAAAATTAAAGTATCTACCACCTCCGGTAATTATCTTGAACGAGCAAAAAAATAGTTATGTTTTGATGTTTTCTTTTGTATTTTCTCTAATATCTTCCCTTTAAATACACTAAACGGTTTCTATCACGTGCCTTTTACTTTGGATTTTAATCATGATCTCGAGGGAGGGGTTTTTGCGATTCGCAAGCAAATTTGACAATAAAGCGTTGATTTATTATATTTGTAGACAGTTAATTGGTTGAAAACAAACAATTTATAGGGTCAGTCTCGTTTTAAGCGATCTGATTTGGGTTTGCCGTGCAGGAAACCGTATCTGAAAATACTTTGAGCGTAGCCAACCTAATACTGAATTCTAGCGTTATGGCCAAGAGTGTTTTGTTGGTGCTACTCCTGTTCTCTGTTGTGTCGTGGGCGATCATTTTGCAAAAATATTTCTTTTTCAAAAACGCAAAAGATGAGGATCGCCGATTTCTCTCCTATTTTTCCAAGGCGGGTAGTTTTCTTAATATCCATAACTACGCTCGCGAACTCAAATACAGTACGGTTGCCCGTATTTTCCTAGTTGGCTACCGAGAATTGTATGTGTTTCAGGAGATGGCTCAATCAGAAAAAACCAAGAGTTCTTTTTCGGAGAACGAGAAATTCATTTCAGCAAGAGACATTAAAGGGATAAGTTTAGCGGTTAATAAAGCGATCAATGCTGAAATCAGTCGGCTTTCGCGCCGCTTGGACTTTTTGGCTACTACGGGGAGCACGACACCATTCATAGGGTTGTTCGGTACGGTGTGGGGTATCATGACTTCATTCAGCGCGATTGGATTTCAAGGATCAGCTAGTATCGGTGGAGTTGCTCCTGGAATTGCAGAGGCATTGATCGCTACAGCTGGGGGATTAGTTGCGGCAATACCGGCGGTAGTTTTTTATAACTACCTTAGTGACAAGATTCGAATATTCACCAGCGATATGGATGACTTTTCCAATGATTTTCTTTATCTGCTAGAAAAGAATTTTTCGAAAGATGTTTCACCAGTTCAAATTACTGACCTGGATCTAATCTGATCGCTGTTATTAAAAATATTTCCTGCTTTCGTCATCCTATTATGCTGAGAAAAAGGCGACCCATGATGGCAGAGATCAACGTGACACCTTTTGTGGACGTTATGTTGGTTTTGTTGGTGATATTTATGATCACCGCCCCTCTGATGCAACATAGTTTGGAGGTGCAACTTCCCAAAGAGTCCACCGAACCAGTTCAAGTCAAAGAAATCCCGAGTGTAACCCTTAAGGGCAATAAAAAAGTTTTTTGGAACGAGGATGAGATGATAAACCTGCTGGTCCTCTCTCGCAAGGTGGAAGAATACCTCAGTGACAATCAAAACGGAGGGGTGTACTTAAAGGCGGACAAGACGCTGGATTATGGATTTGTCATACAAGTGATTGCAACAGTACGACGAGCCGGGGTAGAAAACATCGGGATGGTAACAGAACCTTGAGCCCATGCGTGTTGAATTCTTACCATCAATTGACTTTAATCAGATGCTGGTCTACTCGACCTTTGCGCATCTGTTTTTTTTAACATGGGTTATGTTTCTTCCTGATCATAGAACTCAGGAACAAATTGTTGTCCCTACGTTCCGATTGGATATTATTGAATTATCCCCGAAAGAGAAACCCGCACCATCATCTAAAAAGAAACAAGCGGTTCCCTCGGCGACGACTAAGAAAAAAGCTGTGCCTAAGGCGAAACCAATTGTCAAAAAGCTAAAAAGATCGACGCTTAAACCTAAGGCTAAACAATTATCTCCTCCCAAACCTATAATTAAAGAATCAAAAGCCCGAAAAAAAATACTGGAAGATTTAAAATCCTTGGAAAGTAATTCGATAAAACGATCACCTTTAGAACAGTTAGACTTGTTGGCTCGTCTTGCCCCCAAAGTCCAAGAGGAGAAGGTAATTCCTCCTAAGGCAATGCAGGAGGAAACGTTCATAGAACCAGAAAGAGAAAAAGCAGCAGAACTTCCGGTGGAGCCAGAACCCAAAGCGGAGCCTCCGGTGGAACCAAAACCGGGAAAACTTCTGCCGCGGGTTGATGATATCGAAATTACTGCGAAGGAACGCGAATTGATCGCGTTATCGGAGCAATTAATAAAACTTGATTTAAAGAAAGAAGTCCAATCAACATCCAGTCTAATGACGGAGCTCGAAGCAATAGAGAATAAGGAAGTACACTCAACAGATATTTTGTCAGAGGGGGGGCAATTTAAAAAGTCGAGCCCCTCTGCTTTTGAAAATATCAAGGGCGAATCATTGACTTCCGTAGTTGAAAAATTTCAAGATCTGGAAGAATCTTCACAAGAAATTAAAATCGATGTTTCCCAGGGACAAATGGTTCTTAGAGAATTTAAGACATCGATTCAAAGAGGTGGAGTTCCGGTCTCTGAAACCAAAACCGAACCAGAAACATCAAATGCTCTGTCTCTATATGTGGGGGAAGTCTATAAGCGTGTTTATTCCAAATGGAAAACACCTCTTGGATCAAAATTTGAAAATGTGACGGTATCATTTACCATTTTTTCAAAAGGAAATATCAATAGCCCTGTAATTCGTAAAAGCGCGGGAGATAAAAATCTAGACTCAATAGCAGTCAGTGCTATAATCGACTCCGTCCCATTTCCTGAGCTTCCCGAAGAATTAAATCGACCAAATCTTAAAGTAAATATAATTTTTAAGTATGTTCCTGAGAAAAATTAAGGTACCCAAACAACTATTTTTTTTGACTGTGGTTTCATGCTTGACGTGTCCCTTGGAACTGTTGGCTGTTGACTCCAATGTTCGTATCGAAATGGAGCGCGCTACTCATAAAGAAGTGAGAGTGGCTCTTACCCAGTTTGTCCGGGGAGAAGGGATTGGTGACCCCCAAGGGTTGGGGATGGAAGCTCGTAAAATTTTGGAAAATGATCTTCGGTTGACTGAGATGTTTGTGCAACTGGAACCCGAGACTTATGAAGACTTGGAACAAAAGGAAAAAGGGAAAAGAGCGGTCGATTTGTGGGCCTGGCATCAGGTGGGAGCTCAGTGGCTTATCAAAACAGAATATAGTGTTATCCCGGGGGGCAAACTGTCGTTAGTGTTTCGTTTGTATGACACGGTAAGTGAAAAATTTTTACTTGGTAAGCGCTATTTCATCAGCGAAAGAAAACTTATGCGGAAAGTGGTCCACCGTTACGCAGATGAATTGGTTCTCCAGTTGACAGGCAAGCGGGGTGTGGCCGAAACAAAAATTGCTTTTCTTTCACGTCATAAAAAAGGCGCAGAAATTTACGTTGCTGATTTTGATGGAGAAAATCTAAAACAAATAACGAATGATAAGACCCTCAATTTAACACCTACTTGGTCGCCTAATGGTCGGTGGTTGGTCTACACTTCGTACGCTGGAAATAACCCAGACCTGATAATGATCGATAATCTTGGCAAGAAGCCAAAAAGAACGCTCCTGCGTTTGCCGGGACTTAACGTGGCCCCCTCCTGGTCGCCTGTCGATGATCGACTTACACTGGTTTTAAGCAAGGACGAGAATTCAGAAATTTATACTCTCAATAATAACCGAACATTACGGAGGCTTACACGGCATTTCAATATTGATACTTCTCCTACTTGGTCTCCTGATGGAAAAAAAATTGCTTTTACCTCTGACCGGTCTGGAAGGGGTGCACCGCAAATTTATATCATGGATGCCCACCATGGCGACAAGTCTGGGGTTCAGCGGATTTCATTTGGTTCCTCCTATAACGATAACCCTGCTTGGTCCCCTGATGGAGACAAGATCGCTTATACGGCACGGGTCGGGAGGCGGTTTCAGATAAAAGTTTACGATCTGGTAACGAAAACAAGTACCGTTTTGACAAGGGAGAGGGGGAATAATGAGCAGCCCACCTGGTCACCCGATGGGCGTTTTATAGCTTACAGGCATAAAGAGGGCTCATTTATGAGCACCTACATTCAGCGATTGGGAAGCGATAAGACTCGTCAACTCTCATTTGGGAATGCTAGTGGCGCCAGTCCAAGTTGGTCCCCATATTTGAACCGTTAGCTACTCTGTTGAATTTTATTGGATTAGGTGTTGCAAATTTCAAGCTAGGCGACTACAATCAGCAAGATGAGGTGGTTGTTTTATCTACTGGCAGGATTCATAAACTTCAAACATACCCATGTTTTTTTAATTTGTGATTTTCTTGAACGCAGAACATACTCCTGGCTATATGTGCAGTCAAAGATCAGTGAGGATTATCTAAATAAAAAATTTATAAAATTATAATTTGTTGAAGGAGTTTGCTCGATGATTAAAAAGAATGGCTACATGCTGATTACAGTTTTGTTTGCTTTTAGTTTTATGGCGGCTTGTTCCAAGAACCTGATGCCTCCAGAGGGTCTAGATACAACAGCGTCGGTGAGTAGTCAAATGAGCCAGTCTAGTGATTCTAGAGGTGGTGCCGGAGGTGGTGCTGGTAGTGGGTTTAATATTACCGAGCAGGGGAGTGGAAGTGGTTCCGGGTTTTTGCCCGATAGTGGGTTTAATATTACCGAGGAAAATGTTGGCGAATCAGCTAGATCGGGGGACTTTGTTACCAGTGGTCCGAATGGGACAGGTAGTGGTTCGGCTCTAGGAGGCGGTTCAGCAGGAAGATTTCCATCAGAACCATTCTTAGGTAATGACTCTGGTTCTGGTTTCGGAAGTGGTAATGATTCTGGTTCTGGAGGTTCTGGTTTCGGAAGTGGTAATGATTCTGGTTCTGGAGGTTCTGGTTTTGGGAGTGGTATGGATGAAGCCCGCACGCTGCCTTTTAAGGATACAAGTTCGTTGCAGGACATTCACTTTAAGTTCGACAGGTATGACCTTGATGAAGATTCTCGCAGTACGTTGAGAAAAAATGCTAGTTACCTCAAGGCCGATTCTTCGGCAGTGATTGAGATCCAGGGCCATTGCGATGAGCGTGGTACCAACAATTACAACGTTGCTCTTGGTGAGCGTCGTGCCCATTCAACGAAAATGTACCTGGTTTCGCAGGGAGTTAGTGCAAGACGGATTCATACCATCAGTTACGGCGAAGAAAGACCATTTTGTTTTGACAGCAATGCTGCATGCTGGCAAAAAAACCGTCGAGCTCATTTTAGGATTAGTGAATAGGTCGTTCGCCCTATGTTCCTTAGGGTCTCAATGGGTAAAAGTGTTTTGTTCCTCGAATCGACTTATAGTTTTGGATATAATGGACCGTAACAGGGTGACTCCTGCTACGGTCTTTTTTGTTTTCGTGTCACAAGAGTTTGTAATACCTAACTTTGAAAGGTCACGTTCTCATGTGGATTAAATTCGTCGTAATTTTCTTTGTAATACTGGCCCAGGTAAGTTTTATTCCAAAAGCAGGAGCAGGTGACGAGGAATTTCATCTAAAAATTCTGGAAGCATTAAAAAGAATGAACGTTCGTTTGGTGCGTATTGAGTCGAATAAGTTGAGGTCCCTCAAGGCTGTCCAGGAAAGTTTGCTCAACCAGATAATGTCATTAAGAACCAGTCTCGAACAAATTCAAGCCACGGGGGAGATGAACAAAACAGAAATGTTGGCCAGTGTCGAGGGAGTAAAGACGAAGATTTTGGATGTGGAAGGCCACCTCAAGAATGAAGTGATGCAAGCATTTGATAGACAAAATCAAGAGGATAAGAGATACCGGGCTCAATTCCAAACTCTATTCAGTCAGCTCAAAGATAGCCTAGCAACAGATATGGGGAGCTTTTCTAAAGCAAATCAACAGCAATTCAAAAATTTTAGTGAAGAAAATAATAAGCAACTTCAGCAAATTGTAAGTGCACTGGAAGAGCAGAATAAAAAATTGTTACAGACACAAGCATTGTTTAAAACCGATTTAATACCTGCGCTTAATACTCAAAGTGAAGAGACCCGAAAAGCCCTACTAACAGAACTTTCTCAAGCTCGTGCGGTTCAGAAAAATTTTCTAGAGTCAAACCATAAACAGATGCTTGCTTCTTTAGCCACGGTGGAAGAAAAAAACAAGGCATTGATTGAAATTTTAAAAAAAAGCATCTTGGTTGATGAAGCTACAAAAAGTCTGGCCGAGACCATCCAGAAGAATGTTGGAGGAACGAACCAAAACATAGATCAGGCAAGAAAGATGATAGCTATTTTGCAGGAGGTTTTGGTTCAACGAATGAAAAACGCTGCTGAGACCGAAGCGGCTTTGAAGGATCGTCTGGAAGAAGATTTAGCAGAAGTTAAAAATAATCAAAAAATGGTAACATCTCGATTGGAAACTTTGGTTAGTTTGTCTGACCAAATAAATAAACAATCCGCCCAGATGGAGAAGATGGAGAAGAGCATACAACAATCTGTGGTTAGCGCGTCCGACCAAATAAATAAACAATCCGCCCGAATGGGAGAGAGCATAAATAAAACCGTTGGTATCGCCGCAAATAACGCTAAGGCGCAAACAGACTTATCCAATGAGAAGTTATCCCGTTTGGTTGATATATTGAAGTCTTTTGCGGTTGAGCAAAGTAAAATTGATCAAGAGTTGCAGGCGCTTACGGCAAGTCAGGGTAAGGTTGACCAAGTCCTCCAAGAACAAAAAAAGTTGGATGTAGTTTTGCAAAGTCAGAAAAAGGTGGAAAAGGCGATACAAGGTCAAGAGTTAGGGTCGATTGCAACGCAAGAAACAATCCTGGCTACTCAGAAAAAGATCACAGAAGCATTGAAGGACTTGAGGCGTAAAGCTAATGTTAATATTTCCCGTAGTGATGATATTTTAAAGAAGTTGAAAAAACAGAAATAAACTTTCTATTTTTTTCTTTCCCCTGGGTTTTATTTTTTTTAATTTTCATCTTCGTCTCCTCTGTGACTTGCATGAGCACCATTGGGATATTTTTCAGAGGTCTCAGAAACTTAAAACATCAGGGCCTTTCCGAAAGCAGGTAAAATAATTTTACTATAAGTTTTTTTTCTATGGCTAAAACGCTTACAGAATACGTGTGTCAAAGCTGTGGCCACCGTGCTCCAAAATGGTTGGGCAAATGCCCAGAGTGCGAGGGGTGGAATACTCTCGCGGAAGAAAAAGTAAAGGCAACGCGTTCGAGTCGGAAAGCGGATAATGGTGCAGTTGATGGAAACTCGGCCCAACCCGTTACCTCGGTCGAGGCTCTTACACAGAATAGATTGATTACAGGAATAGGCGAATTTGACCGTACCTTGGGAGGTGGACTCGTCGAGGGGTCCCTTGTTCTGATTGGAGGGGATCCGGGTATTGGGAAATCTACCCTCCTTTTGCAAAGTATGGGGGAGATGGCCAAGTCTGGCGCCAAGGTTCTTTATGTTTCAGGGGAGGAGTCACCGGCACAAATAAAATTACGTGCAGATCGTTTAGGAGCATTGTCAGATAATTTACTGGTTTGAAGAGGTACTTCGCGTAGTCGACCAGGTACAACCAGACGCGCTGGTTTTAGATTCCATCCAAACGTTTTTTACAGCGGACTTGCAATCGGCGCCAGGGAGTATCGGTCAAGTTAGAGAGGTAGCATTTAAAATTTTCCAGGATGTGAAGAAGCGGGCCATGCCGGCGTTACTTATCGGTCATATCACTAAAGACGGAGCCATCGCGGGACCAAAATCTCTAGAGCACATCGTTGATACGGTAATATACTTCGAGGGTGAAAAAGGACATTCCTACCGAATTTTAAGGGCTATTAAAAATCGATTTGGGTCAACGCCAGAGATTGGAGTTTTTGAAATGTTACCCAAGGGTCTGGTTGGAGTTGAGAATCCGTCCGATATTTTTTTATCGGAGCGTCCAGCAGATTCACCCGGTTCGATCATTGTGTCAAGTATGGAGGGAAGTCGGCCTTTACTGGTGGAAGTTCAAGCCTTGGTGACGTCTTCCTCCTCAATAGGCATGCCTCGACGTATGTCAGCTGGGTTTGACCACAATCGAACGTCCTTGCTTGTTGCTATAATGGAAAAACGGCTGGGGCTGAATCTTCAGGGTGAGGATATTTTTATCAATATAGCAGGCGGGCTTAAAATATCCGAACCCGCTGTTGACATGGGGGTAGCCGCGGCGATTGCCGGAAGCTTCAGAAATCGATCAGTTGATCCACATACTGTTATGATTGGAGAAGTAGGGCTTACCGGGGAGGTAAGATCGGTCATGCAATTAGAGGCCAGGCTGGCAGAGGCTGAACGATTGGGTTTTAAGAAGTGCGTTGTTCCACATTCAATAAAGGAAGACAGGCTAATCAATAAGAGTAGTTCTCTAAGGTTAGTTCCCGTTAAAACACTTTCTGATGCATTCGACACGGTATTTTAACTGGAGTCGATCAGTATAACTTTTTACATATAAGCCAAGAGATGAAAGTTGGTGCGATTATACCTGCGGCAGGGCGTGGCAAACGAATTGGTGCGTCAGTTCCAAAACAGTTTTTAGAAATTCAAGGTAAACCCCTGCTCCATCATACGCTTACGGTATTTGCTTCCTGCAAGTTAATTGATTACGTTGTTCTTGTCATGCCACAAGCAGACGTGGATGAGATGGGGGAAGACTGGTTGAATAAATACGATATCGTCCGGGAAGTGGTTGTGGGTGGAGAGCAACGCCAGGACTCCGTCTATAACGGGTTCAACTCTCTGGAGGAGGGAACAGACATAGTAGTGGTTCATGATGGCGTGAGACCATTCACCACGCCCCAAATGATAACCGCCACGGTGGAAGCGGCACAGCAGCATGGCGCTGCTATTACTGCAATACCAGTTAGCGATACGGTAAAACAGGCTGCAGATGGTTTTGTAAAACAAACAGTTTCGAGAGATGGATTATGGCGGGTGCAGACGCCGCAAGCATTCCAGTACGGATTACTACAGCAAGCTTTTAAAAAAGCAAAGAAAGATTCTTATTATGGAACTGATGAAGGATCATTGATTGAATACTTAGGGGAAAGAGTCAGGATAGTTCCTGGTTCAGAACTGAACATCAAAATTACCCGGAAAGAAGATCTCGTCTTGGGAGAAAGTCTACTTTCTAGGATAAGGTAAACTCTGTAAAAAATAATTACAAGCCTGTCGCAGTTAGTTTGCATCTAAATGGAAGTCCTCCAGATGTTATTTTTTTAATAGGACACCAAAGATTTTATTGTAAATTACGAAAAGGAGGTTTTTCATGCTGGAAAAAGAAACAAGGGCACCTGGTTTTTCGGTCAAAGATCACAACGGCAATACCGTTAGTCTTGCTGATTTTAATGGGAAAAAAGTGGTGTTATGGTTTTACCCCAAGGCAGATACCCCGGGGTGCACTATTGAAGGGAAAGGGTTTCGTGACGATTATGAAAAATTCGCACAAAAAAATACGGTTATTCTTGGAGTTAGCCTAGATAATGAAACTGATAATAAGGCGTTTGCCGAAAAATTTAACTTTCCTTACCCTTTATTATGCGATGTAAACCAAGAGATTGCTCTAGCTTATGAAGCAGTTAAAGGTCCTGAAGATGAATACGCATCGCGTATCACCTATGTAATTAGTGAGGATGGAAATATTTTAGAAGCAATTTCACAAGTCGATACGAAAACGCACTCGGGAGATCTTTGTTCCAGGTTGTGATGCACTTGCTTGGAAGGGCAAATGGCTAAAAAAAATCAGGTATTGTTCTTAGAGCCGGGTAGAGCGGAGTCGTTTGTTCTGGAGGGGGTTCAAATCGATCAGCTTTTACCCCGGGAAGTCTGTGAGCAGTTTTCTGCTTACTTGGTGCGTATGGAACCATTTCAGATTAAAAAACCCAGTTATCATAAAAAGGGCGAGGAATTGTATTATGTTATCTCAGGTTCCGGGCAGGCTGTTCTTGATGGGAAAAATTATGACCTGAGGGCGGGGTGTTTTTTTAGAGTTCCCCCTGGAATTGTCCATCAATTTTCAACAAGTGATCAGCCACTATGTATACTTAATTTTCATAGTCCCCCTGTTTTTCCCGATAAGGATACTTACTTTTGCAAGTAATCACTATTTGACTCAACCTCTAAGTATAGTTTGACACCATCTATATGTTCGTTTTTTAAGAGGTCACTTTTTATTTCCTTAAGACTAGTTTCGGTTTCAGCAATTGTCTTTGTAGAGTCTCCGTGCAAATAAAGTTCGACGACATTTTTCCCTTTTAGATGATGGATTCGTAGCCGAGTCTTTTTTAGCTTCCCATCGGTATTAGCAAGTATTGAGGTGAGCAAGAGTTCGACATCATCCCGCGAGATATTGTAAATCGATTCCACTTCACTATCGTCATAGCCATCTACATGGACCAGTACATCCTGGGTATTTGGGTAGTTCTTGATTAGTTGCCTTCGAACCCTTTCAGCTACTTCATGGCCTTCGGTTACGGTAAGATCGCAGTCTACCTGAATGTGAACATCCATTAGAATTTCTCTGCCAATTTTTCGTGTTCGTAAATCGTGTGACTTCAGGACCCCGGATACATCATCTATCGCCACTTGAATGTTTCGAGTATCTTTTTCGTCGAGCGCGGTATCCATTAAGTCACGAAATCCTCCAAGAATAAGTTCGTAGCCCACTTTCATAATCATGAAGGCGACCATTGTGGCAGCGATAGGATCTAGCGCGGGGAATCCTAGCATGGCACCGATAATACCGACCAAGGCAGCGATAGATGATATCGCATCGGATCGATGGTGCCAGGCATTAGCAAGAAGTAGGGAACTGTTCGATTTTTCACCAACCGAACGTGTGTAGCGAAACAACCATTCCTTAATAAAAATAGAGATCAATGCAGCGCCAGCCGCTAGCGGTTCGGGAATACGAGATATACCAGATTGAATGATGTCCCAAGCTTCATAGGCTAATCCTATCCCAGCTGAAATAATAAAAAATCCAACAACTGTTGTCCCAAGGGTTTCTGCTTTTCCGTGACCATAGGGGTGATCTTCGTCTTTAGGCTTTTGGCCTACCTTGAGCATGATTAATACAATCACATCAGTCAACAGATCGGAAACAGAGTGAACCGCATCGGCTACCATAGCGGCACTATTCCCAATGATACCTCCAACGAATTTAATAATTGAAAGTATAAGATTGGAAGCTGTTCCAATAAGGGTTACTTTGATTCCCGGATTCATTTTCCCAATCAGATCTTTTTAGTTCGAGTAGTTATTTTTCGGTTAGATACTTGACAATTTTAACATTGGCAGCAGGAAAAGGATATTTTTTCAAGTTTGATAATGAAACCCATTTCCACTGTTCGCATCCATCAGGACTGATTTGTTTTTTTTGTAATTTGCAGTTGAACACAGTTAGAGTTACACAAAATTGGGTGTAGGTATGCTTGATGGTCATAACTTTTTTTAGACTAACAACATTTACCCTTAGTTCTTCCTTAATCTCGCGCTTTAAACATTCTTCGGGCGATTCACCTTGTTCTCTTTTTCCACCTGGGAACTCCCAGAGTCCACCCATCAAGCCATTTTTCATTCTTTGTTGAATGTAGACCTTTTTATTTTTTATGATGATGCCGGCACTGACTTCAATTTTTTTAGAAGAAATTTTTTTTTTAGAAGGAGGAAACTCGTTTACTCTGTTTTTAAGAAATGCTTTACAAATAGTTCTTAAGGGACATTGTTGACATATCGGTGATGCGGGTATACATACAGTTGCTCCCAATTCCATAAGAGCTTGGTTGAAATCACCTGGTCTACGAACTGGAAGTAAATCTTCGGCTTTTCCCCACAAACAATTTTCGGAAGCGGGGGTAGTTCCATTTTTGTTAATACAGAATAATCTTGATAGGACGCGTTTAACATTGCCATCTAAGACAGGGGCTTTTAATCCAAATGCGATACTGGATATGGCGCCGGCAGTATACCGACCGATCCCAGGAAGATTTCGTAAATTTTTAACTGTATTAGGCAGTTTTCCATTCATTTCCTTACAAATAATTTGCGCAGATTTTTTAAGATTTTTTGCCCTTGAATAATAGCCAAGTCCCTCCCACAGTTTTAAAATTTTCTGCTCTGATGCATTTGCTAGTTTGTCTATCGTCGGAAGAGTTTTGATCCAGCGTTCGTAGTAGGGAATTACAGTTTTGACTTGCGTCTGTTGGAGCATAACTTCGGAAACCCAGATACTATAGGGGTCTTTTGTGTTCCTCCAGGGTAAGTCCCGTTTTGTTTTGTCGTACCAGGCGAGCAGTTTCCTTTGGATATCTTGGTTATGCTTGGACATTACTTGACTAGATTTTGTTTGATTTTAATTTGAGGCACGCTAGTCAAACACCGATGGTTTTTGGATCCCAAATATATTTGTGTAACTGTGTATGCAGACGAACCGGGAGGTTATCTTCCAAGATCCATTCGGTTAAATCTTTTAATTTAAGTTTTTCAAAGACAGGTGAAAATAAGATTTGGATTTTTTGATCGAGTTTGTAATCTTGTAGGACTTTCTTACTCCACTCATAGTCAACTTTGTCAGCAATGACAAATTTGATTTCATCTGTACTGGCGAGATGGTTTAGATTTTCCCAAAGGTTTTTATTCTCTTCTCCACTTCCCGGACATTTAAGATCTAAAATTTTAATAACCTTTTTGGGTACATTTTTAATCGAAAGCGATCCGCTTGTTTCCAGCATGACTTGGAATTTATTTATTAGAAG
>JYMV01050532.1_pt1 | contig 19413 bp, 19 predicted proteins | sample 338911 | NCBI WGS metagenome assembly JYMV01 (sample SAMN03354496, study PRJNA234377) | hydrothermal vent metagenome | biome: Deep sea; feature: Hydrothermal plumes at the Eastern Lau Spreading Center, Western Pacific Ocean; material: Seawater | place: Tonga | collected 2009 | depth 2000 m m
TTCTGCCCGGAGATGAACAAACTTCCAATGAGATACTTATTATTTATAAAACTGATGATGGTGAACAGGTTTTAGGGGCAGGAGAAGCTTGGGGTGTTTCCGAGGACGGCCGCATATTCGCAGAAATGATCAATTCAAACGGGAATCGAGAAGCAGCAATTATTGAGAACGGTGAAATAACATTTCTTGGAAATGTAGAAGGCGGCGGCACGTGTGATGCATTTTTAAGCCATGGGTTGGGAATTTCCGCAGATGGGTTCACTGGTGTTGGTATGGGCTGGATTAATTGCGGGACAGAAGCATTTTACTGGACTGATGACAGTGGTATTGTAGAGTTGGGACAATATAATGGCAGCAGTACCAAGGCACAGGCTGTATCCGGCGATGGGCAGGTCATTGGCGGATGGGCACAAACATCCAACCGAGCTTCCTGCCTTTGGGATAGAGAAGGAAATATCACTTTTCTAGGGTCGCTACAAGGCGGAAATGATTATGGAGAAGTAATGGCTATTAGCCCGGATGGGACCCAGGTTGTAGGGTATTGTGCAGGCAGCGGAGCGAACCAATCTGAAGCGTATATCTGGACAGAATCTACAGGGATGACAGGGCTAGGTGTACCGCCGAATAATGCCCAATTCAATCGCAGTCAAGCTTTGTCAGAAAATAACACCGTCATCGGACAATATCTCTATCTTGGAATGACAGATTACCGAGCGTGTATTTGGACAGATTCAACTGGAATAATGATTGACCTAAAAGAGTACCTTATAGATAAGGGCATGGAGGGGCTTGAGGACTGGACATTGATGAAAGGCCATTGTGTCTCTTCTGATGGGTCAGTACTTGCAGGATATGGTAGAGTCGGTACTCAATGGACGGGTTGGATCATTCGAATGACTTCTACAATATTGCCCGGCAATATTCTCCTGGTTCCATCAGAGTATGCTACCGTACAGGATGCTATTATTGCATCATCAGACAGAGATACTGTTTTGATTGCTCCCGGGACTTATGAGGAGCATATCAATTTTGGCGGGAAGAATATTGTTGTTGGTTCTTACGCACTTGTCTATGGAAGCGCAGAAACATTTATAAACCAGACGATAATAGATGGCAGCGGCAGTGGCAGTGTTGCCACGTTCAATTCCGGCGAGGATTCCAGCGCCGTTTTGTATGGATTGACCCTTCAAAACGGAAATGCGGAATACGGTGGCGGTATCATGATTGAATCATCCGAGCCAACTATAGAATATTTAATAATCCAGAATAACAATGGACAATACGGTGGCGGTGTATATGCAAGGTATGAATGTGAACCTGTTTTCAATCATGTAACTGTGATAAATAATTCAGCCAGTCAAGGTGGCGGGTTGCGGTTCAGGGATAATGCGAATCCACACATTTCCAATTGCACCATCAAATGGAATACTGCTACAAGTGAAGGAGGCGGAATCTATTGTAACAACGCAAATCCAAATGTCAGCTATTCATTAATAACAGGAAATTATGCGATGGACGGAGGGGACGCTGTTTATCTGAAAATAAATTGTGAAGCATTTTTTAATTATACAACAATTACAAGCAATGGAAGTGCCGAGTCCAACTCTTCATCTGGTGTTTATTGTATTACCAATTGCCATCCACAATTTACCAGTACGATTGTGTGGGGAAATCGCGAATCACAGATAGAATTTTCTGAAGCGAGCAATTCTAATATGGTTACTATTAATTATTGCGACATCGAAGGTGGAATGGAAGGGATAGTTACGAATAATAATGGTTCTGTGAGTTGGATAACAGGCAATATCGATGAAAATCCACTTTTCTGTGACAGTTGGAATTGGGATTTTAACTTAGCAGAGGATTCTCCATGTGTTGGTACGGGGATTGCAGGAAATAATATGGGCGCATTTGATGTAGGCTGTGGTCCAATGATGTCCGCAGGTGTGGATATCCCGAGTAGATTCAACCTGAAGCAGAATTATCCAAATCCATTTAATTCAGTAACAACCATTGAATATTACTTATACAATAAATCATTTATAAATATATCTATATATGATATTTACGGTAGAAGATTAAAGACATTATTTAATAAAATTCAAAACCAGGGACACTGGTCGATAGTGTGGGATGGCCTGGATGAAAATGGGATAACCGCACCTTCAGGAATATACCTTTACAAATTATCTTCAGGCGACAGAACAAAGACGAGAAAAATGTTTCTCTTGAAATAGCTGTTTAGGAAAAATCGCTGGTTCGCTTCAGAACTCAGGTGATCTCTATTTATAAAGGCAACGCACAGAGTAGTTTAGTTTTTCTAAATTTGAGCTTACTATGAAAGCCAGGGTTTACGATATAAAATGGTTATTTGCCTGTTTATTTACTATCGCAGGATTTTCTTTCAGTCAAATTCATATTACTGAAGATATCATCTGGAATGGCAACAAATTATTGAGTGACCCTGTCATCGTTGATAAAGGGGCGACATTAACGATAAATGCTGGTGTTAAAGTTCAAATTAAGTTTATTGATACTGACGGTGACAATATAGGGGAAGGTAAAATTGAGGTATTAGGAAGTCTGAAAATAGAAGGCACTCCATCAGATCCAGTTTTATTCGTGCCAATAGATACTACTGAAAATAAGCATTACTGGTCTGGAATCATCATTAACTCTACTGTTTCAAATAACTCATTGAAGTTCTTTTACATTAATAATGCCAGTACAGGTATTGATATCAATTCGCCTGTGATGATTACAGGATCAACTATATTACATTCTGGGGAAACCGGTATTCATGTCAAGCCTGTGTCAAATGGCAGTGTTTTCCTGAGTGATATTTTTATTAAACATAGTTCTGAACATGGTCTCATAATCGATTCGCCTAATGTTATCACCAATTGGGTACACATTGATTCTTGTGCTGGCTATGGACTGGTTAACGAGTCAATGAGTATCACGTCAGCTACTAATCTCAGAATAAGTCATTCCTGGAATACAGGTCTGGTGAACTATGGTGATTTATCAGTAACAAATTCAATCATTGAGAATAATCGTCATGGAATAATGTCATTTACAGGAAACTTGGTTCTGCAGGAATGTGATATTATTAACAATGGAGTCAATGGTTTATTGTTGGGCGGATATGGTTTAAATACCATAAGCAACACTTCCATTGAGAATAATGGCGGTTATGGTATTGAGACGACTAAGTGGGCACAGGGAGAGTTGAATGGTTCATGGTCTCTATCATCTGATCCTACATTACGGGTCAACAATTGTAACATACAGGGTAATCATCAAACTACTGTTTTGGATCAGACTGAATATGACGGATTATGGGATGACTGGAAAAGTGAAAAATATTCAGGGGATGGATGGACAAATGGCTGGAGTGCAAGGTTAATAAAAAGCATACCGTTTGGACGGATTGGCTGGGTCAGTTTTGATTACAATTCTAATAATGGCGGTAGCGATTTTTCCTGGCAGCCTTGCACCGGTAATTCTGTATGGTCTTACCTAGCGGAAATACGCAACTCCAGGAACCAAAAAATTACCTATTTACCTGCGCCATTTCAGTGTTACTGGAACCCGTTAGCGGGTGAAAACTCGAACATCTGGCACTCTTATGAAAATTTCACTGGTTTAATTACGGAGAACGACAATTATGAGAACTGGATTATCAACCCAGAGGATGCACCATCTTCTGACACATATTCTATCTGGCAATATTTTGAATACGCCTACGTGCCATTATTGGACACTGACCAATATGCCACTCCTGAGATAAAAAATTTCAAAATAAAGTTTTATCATGGTGGTTATGAAGTGTCATCTTACTCAGATAATGCAAGTATAGATCTTACTTTGAACTATTGGGGACAGACGAATGGAATAGATACGCTGTTTAATCCTCATGGAACGACTCCCTTCAGTTTTTCTGATTTTCATGGAAATGAAGTTAAATCAGCTCACTCAAGTATTAACAAAACAGATGGTATCTCGTTCACGAACCCGGTAGCTCGTTCATCTCATCAGGAAGTAAAGATGTTAAATATAACTTGGAAGACCAGAGGATGGATTCCTTTTATTGATATTGCGGTTTCTACAGATATGGGCAACTCCTGGACTTATATTGCGGAGAAAATTGCTAATACTGGTAACTATGATTGGTGGAACAACCTCATCACTGGTGAAACTTTTTATTTGAGAATACATCACTCCAATGAAACATCTGTCACCAGCCAGATTGGGCCGCTCTTTGTTATTGAAAATATCACCCCAATTATTCGTGTTAAAACAGATAAACTTGATTTTATGACAAAATTGACATCCTTGAAATTCACCATTTTGAATGAGGGTGGTGGCCCACTTTCATGGTCTTTGAAAGATAATCAGAAATGGCTATCACTCAACCGGAGTTCAGGTGTCACAAGAAATCAATCTGTGATTATTGTAAATGTTGATCGCACCAGATTGAAGTCAGGTAATTACAAGGGGCTTATATCAATAGCATCGAACTCAGGAGATAGTGCAATTAAAGTACGTATGGCAGTAGCGCAACCCAATATGAGCATCTCCACTGAAAGATTAGATTTTGATTCAACCAAAACTGAAATGTCTTTTACTGTTGAAAACGGTGGAGGCGGTTATATCAAATGGAAAGCTAAGCCCGAACCAGACTGGATTATCCTTAATAGGGAAAGCGGTACTACATGGACCAGGGATGTTATAACTGTTAAAGTTGACAGATCTCTAATGGCTGGAGATATACAAACTGGTCCTATTAGGATTAGGTCCAATGCCGGTAATTCATCGATAAAAGTATCCATGATGCATCTAGCAGATGAACCTGATAAGAATACTCCCTCGGGTATTCCCTATTATATTCAATATCCGTGTGGAAAGGACTTTTTTGACTATACAGTTTATTAAAACACTATTTCGCAAATGATTATTTAGATAATCAAAATATAGTTCACCACGTCAATTTATAGTTTCCGCTTACATACCGTTTTATTTATTTAGATCGATAACGGCCATCACTCTGTTCATGATTCCGGGGATTATCATGGTGACGGTAATATTTATATGCTGGATGCTATTAGTTTCTATGAATTAGTTATTGGGTGCAAATAAACCCTCATCAATCATTGTCCAGTAATGGCCCACCATCTTGTAATCATGGGTATTAGTAACGTTTTTAATATCGTAAATAAAATATTTCAAGGATTCATCAAGATAAATAGATTTTCCTGTAGGAACGAGTAATGTCAATTCAACACTCTGTTTCTGGTAAGGATCCTCACCAGGTATTTCTAAATACTGATCCAATTGCAGTTTCCCAGAATCTAAAAAATAATGATAGGAAATGTTTTCCGCGTAACCTTTCGCATCTCTGAATGGTCTCGCTGATGACCGTTTTACTACCTGCAAATGATACTGTGAATCAGGAGAACGCTTCACATCCATTTCTACATTTGAAAGAAGTTTATGCTCTCCATTTTCTGTTTCCACAATATTCAAATGCCTTTCATCCCAATAGAAATCATCGTGTGCAGTCAGCAATATTCTCAGCGTATCGGACTTCACGTTCTTCAGCGTGGTCATTTCTTCTATTCGGGAATCTTCTGAAAAATGGGTGATGCCATAAATTCCAAAAAAGATCGTTAAGATGAGTCCCACGATCCACATCCCCAACAAGGTACTCTTCATTGCGCTGGATTGTTTCGCCATATTGAAAATCATTCGAATACCAAGGTAGATCAGTTGGAAAAGCGGGATGCCCATAAACAGGATGAAACCCAGAAATACAAAGAGTTGGTGCAGCGGAAAATGTTCTAAAATGGAATCAAAGGTGTTAGTCATTTCTTGGAATTCGTGTTCAATGCCAGAAAAATGCACAATAATAAAAAAGGATAAACCAAGGGCGGCCACAAAGCCTAATATGAGAAAAATAATACCAATCAATGGTTTAATAAACTTACCCAATACAATAAAAAAGAGCCTAAAAATTTCAATACAGAATCCGAAAACACTTCCAATGCCTGCTAATATTTTCCGTACCATCGATTGGTTATTTTCGTTAATAACTGTATCTTCAATTTTCGAAGCCACAGCCCGACCAATGGTCTCTGCAGTTACTGGTTCACCTCGCATTTCCAGATGATCCGACGCCCTGTCTGCCAGCGGCGCAATGACCCAGAGAATAAGATATACAAAAAATCCAAAACCACCAATAAACATTGTCAATAAGAATCCCAGGCGAAACAAAACGGGGTCCACATTAAAATAAGCACCAAGGCCGCCGCAAACACCGCCCAGGATCTTATCATCGGGATGGCGGAATATTTTCCGTGTTCTTTGCTCTTTTACAAGCGGTTTTGTAATTTTTTCGTCATGTTCACCATCTCCATAATCTTCGGGCTTTCCCATGATGGAAATCACATCATCCACCTGAATTGTGGTGATAATGCTGATATTTTTTTCCTGAAAGATTTCGGCGATCCTGGATTCAATATCAGCAACAATTTCTTCCTGCCCATCAGATGTGGAAAAGTATGAACGAATCGCATTGAGATAATTCTGAAGCTGGGTAAAAGCATCTTCATCAACGTGAAAAATGATGCCACCCAGATTGATTGTATTTGTTTTCTTCATAATGATTTCATTTCTTTGTAGTTAAACGAACAGCTTTGACTAAATTTCCCCACGTATCATCAAGGTCAGATAAGAATGAATCACCTGTTGATGTGATCGTGTAATACTTTCTTGGGGGACCTGATTTACTCTCTTCCCATCGATAGGTTAATAGATCTGCATTCTTCAGCCGCGTAAGAAGTGGATAAATTGTTCCTTCAACAACAATCAGGTTAGCTTTTTTTAGTCGTTTTAAAATATCCGACGGATAAGCTTCTCCATTTTTCAGTATGGATAGTATGCAGTATTCCAATACCCCTTTACGCATCTGAGCCTGTGTATTTTCAATTTTCATAAATTATTACTTACAATGTATAGCAAATATATATCCTATAAATAGTACTATGCAATACATATTACAATGACCAATAAAAAAATTATCAAATATTACAAACTGGATACTTTAAGACTATTTACTCTTGAGACTTTTTATAAAGATGATTGGTAATATGAGCAGTAAGACGGGGAAAATGTTGTTCCACCATAGGATGGTTGATATTACCAGTATGCCTAAACTGAATAAAATTAATTTGGTATTCATTGTTCAAATATAACTATCCAAGGTTTAATCCTGTACCCCACACTTTGCAAAAACGCTGATGATCTGATTATATGTAATTACTCCGCACATTGTTGGTAAATTTTTGTAATTACTATTGGGGAATGAGATATTAAAAGATTAGAATATTGCTCTAATGGTTTCTTTTCTATGCTGAAAACCCCTGATTGCCTCATGTCTCAAGAATCATTTACACAATCCGTTAAAAAAAATAATTAATACATCAGATTCTGCTAATGGAAAAAAATAGAGCAAATCAACTTGCGAGTTTCCTGATAGCAGTTGGAATACTGGCATTATTTGCTTTCAGCAAAAAGGAAGAGATAGATACTTCCATAGAATATAGTTCATACGACGAAATGATGGTCCTAAATAAAAAAATCACTTCGAAAAAAAAGGCTATTATCTCTACTCTTGAAGATATAGCATACAAAGAATGGGAAATTGATTCAGTGACTCTGTTTTTATCAAAATATCCCTTGATGGATTCTTTATTATTAAAAAAACTGAAGGATATAGAATTTGAATTCGGATATAGTGATCTATTGCAAAAAATTGAATCCAGTCAATCAGTCCCCCCTGAATCACTCACAGATTCCGCCATGGAGCGAAGAATTGAAATTGAGACTGCATTACTCAAAGAAGATTTAAAGGACCTTAATTTAAAATTGGTTGCGCGTAGAAAGATGTTAGACAGTTTAATGATGTCCAATCCGTTTAAATACTATTTAAGGCTCGACAGATTTAAATAATCCGTATTGAAAAGATATGTTACAAATAAATGACAGGAATTTTTAATATTGTCTATTACTGGTTAAGACATAATCTATCTATATGATCTAGTGCCTCTTCAATATGATCAGGATTATTGTAAAGGTGAGGTGAAAACCTCAGCGCATTTCCCCGCTTCGACAGATAGACTTTAGCATCTTTAAGCCTTTGAAGAATCTTGGAAGAGTCCTTTCCTTCAAAAGCAGCTGTTACAATGGACGATCGATGTTTGTTGGACAGGGACGATGTAATATTTGCATTGCGCTTACGCAAGCCTTCTACCAGAGTATCCGCCAGAAAGAGATTATATTTAAATATATTTTCTATTCCAACCTGAACCAGAAAGTCAATAGACTTGGCCAAGCCTACGGCACAGCCATAGGCCATGGTACTGAATTCAAAGCGACTGGCTGAGTCTGGATACTCAATGCGCCCTGCGTTAAGGTCCCATATATCTTTATGACTTCGAAAACCAACCAAACCTGGTTCTAGGGTATGTTGAAGATGTGGAGCCAGATACATGACCGCTGCTCCAAAGGGTCCGCAAAGCCATTTGTATGCACCGCTGATAACAGCATCTATTGGACAAACTTTTAAATCAATTGGGACAGCACCGGCGGATTGTGTAGCATCCACGATAAAAAGAGCGCCCTTTTCATGTGCTGCAGAACAGAGTTTTTCCAGGTCGAAGCGCTGGCCGCTTCCATACTCAACGTGTGAGATACAAACCACAGCTGTATTCTTGTCGATTGATCCTATGATGTCATCTTCATGAATGAAGCTGTTTATATCTCTAACAAGTCTAATGGAGCAACCTGTCGAACGTGCCACCCTTTGCCACGGATATACTGTGCTGGGGAAAACAATACTGGTGCTCACAACATTCTTTTCTGATTCAGGCGCAATTGCCCAGGCTAAAGATCCAAGCAGTTCAGTGGCGCTGGATCCAACAGAAATATCTTCAGGCTTGCAATTAAAAAGCTGAGCTGTATGCTGATGCAATGGCTCGAAAACTTCTGCCTCTGCGATCTCATCAAAATTATTGCTTCCGTTTTCAGCAAGATCCTGTGTCCACTCAGAAATTGCTTGTTTGGCACCATTATACATCAGGGCAACATTAGCAGCATTCAGATATACAAAATTATCTGTAGATGGGAAGTCTCTTTTCGATGTAATTGGTTTCATAATTATAATTTAAATGGATTATCTATAGAATGCGAATTATGAAACCCATTGTATGTATCCATAAATGTTCATGACCATGATAATGAATGACATAACTGCTGTAGAATAGGCTTTTTTAAATAAAGAGTATATTCCAACCAGAAGATTACCGGCGAACCATACTAACCAGGACGAAGTAAACTCGTTGGCGTTTAAGTAGTAGCCAAAAATGACAAGTGATGCGCCAAGCCACCCAGAAATGGCCCAACTCCAAATGACAATGTTTTGTTTAACCATATAGAATAGAACCTTTTATTTAAGTAGTTTAGTATCAAGCATATGATAGAATAATTCTATTCCATCTATATTTATAGTTCAAACTAATTTTATGGAAGAATGCATACCCTATTCCGTACTATAGCTCTCATTGCACTATTCCTGAATTCTCTGCGGGGACAGTGAGCTTTGTGAAGTAATCCATCGTTGCCGGTCGGTAACGCGGACAGAGGAGTTGGCTTATGGGCTGGTCAGGTCATGTTTGGGTTGGACAATAACAATCAATACGTTGACTGGTGGCACGAGGCCCTGCCGGGTTCAGGAGAGGGTTTTGATCATGAAGGAACATTGACATCTATAATTATCAAGCCCAGTATCACTATTGGACTTTCAAATTATTGGAACCTGACACTAACTCAAAATATAGGGATCCGAATAATGACCTGGGATGGTGATATGGTAACAATTCACCATAGAGATGAAGGATCGCATACTGATTTTTCAAATGCTCTCGGCGGGCTTTTGGGAGATTCGCGTATTATGGCCAGATATCTAGTGTATAATGATGGACAAGGACCTGGAAAACGCTTGTTTCTTGGTACTGGGCTTATCGTACCATCCAGGAACACACTGACAAATGATCCATTTTTTCTGAATGAAGAACCAAAGACCAAACACCGACACTTCAGCATTACCGATGGAGTTTACAAGGCAGTGTTAGAAATGCAGCTGTTTAAAAAGCAAATGACCGCGCCGGTATTCATAGGTGGTACAGTGAGCGCAGTATTACCCCTTATAGAAAACGAATATGGGTTTCAAGCATCGAAGTCCTATGATTTGTCCATTGTTGCTTTTACCAAATTGATTCCTGCAATTAAGGGTTCTGCTGGTGCCAATCTGGCCGTGGTCCATACCACGGAAGCCGAATGGAATGGTATTAAAGCGCCCAATTCTGGTGCAACAGTTATTACAACAGGTTTTGGTTTTTTATGGAATCTCGGTGTCGGCGGGTTTGCGCTGAATATCATGAAACCTTTTTTTGTTGAAGGAGCATTTTCTGGGATCGAAGGTGAATTGGAACAAAAAGTGGGTGCTTGGCAGATATCGCTAAGCCTGAGACGAATATTATCATATAATATCCCCTGGCTTGATCCCCTTAAAGATATATAACAGACTTCTTTTCTAAACAGATCTATGAATAGGTGTATTATTATTTTATTATCAACTCTAAATATTGTATTTATATAATTTTTCTCTATATAGGACATTATTAAAAATAAATGCGACATATATCCTATAGCTAAATTCAAATTATGCCTGGTTTGCATCAGAGATTTGTCCGATTACAATTCGGCAAAACCTATACCGATGAAGAATTATACGTCCAGTTCAAGCATTATTTACAGGAAATAGAAGATGAAGGTGCATCAGTATTAAATCAATTGGAGTACCTGCATAGCTTTATTGATTCCGGTGTACGATCCCAGAGGTCAAACCTTAACTGGATCTATATTATGATTCATGTTCAGGCTGCATTATGGTTGTTATTATTCATTCGCAATAATGCAGATCTGGTATATCATATTATGGCACTGCTGGTTGTGTTTGTACAGTATGGGATCTGTTGGCTGGCTGTTTTCAGTGACAGACAAGGCAAATTTATGATGGTAATTCAGCAGTGGCTCAATCAGCTGGATCAGGAAATAATTGTACTGAACTATGTAACTCCTGATATCGGCAGGTTAGAGGAGATAGATGAATGGTTTGATGAAAGGGAATTTGCCCGGTTATGGCTTCGAGAACTTTCTCCTAGTATGAATATGACCTGGAAAAAAATCCTGATTGAATTATTGCCATCGGGGAATCCCATGCTGCCTGCAATTCGCGTAACACTAGGTGGAAAACGCAAGGCACCGCAACATGCTGTGGTTTATGGATTTGCTGATAAAAATAAACGTGATCAACCGAATCAGTTACTCAAAACCTTGAAGATGTTTGCTTCTGTCAACCCCATGCCGTTTTATGGCGAAAATGATGACCGGGAGATTTTCGAAAAACAAATAGACAGGCTCCGGTCTCATCTGATAAATTTATTTGGGAAACGAGTTCATCAACCGATAACTGCTTATATCGATGGTTTAGGATGGCGGTCACGCTTAAGGATCAAAGATCGTACAGATTCGACGCGGGAATTAATGCAACGAAGTGCAAATACATTCGGCAAGATATTAATCTCCTATACCGGACTGTCGATTAGCCGGAGTATTAGTATTTTATCTACAGGCAACGATGAAGAGGAATAGAAATATAACTCATTGAACAGATGATGAAACGACATCTTCTCTTTTTAATTTCTTTCGTATTTCTTAATAGCTTGGCAGGGCAGATAATTTATTTTGTTGGTCAGCCAAAAAAAATTCTTAAACACGGTGATTATAAACAGAATTTAGAGGTTGGAAAGTATTATTATAGTTGGCATGATTGGGAAAAAGCTATAGAGCATTTTAATCAATGTTCGGTGCTAAGCAGGCGGGCAAAACATTTTTCCTATTTGACTCGGTCTTATCTTTATCTGAATGATCTGCCACAAGCTAAACAGACCGTAAAAAAAATTAAGAATAGACAAGAAAAAGAGCTGCTGCGGCTGGCGATCCTTAAAATAAGTTCCTATGGAGAAGAACCCAAGTTCAGCAAATGCAATATAGATAGGATCATTGTGGATCGCCAAGATGTGATTAACAGAACCAAGTCGAGAATAATTGCAATGGCAAAGAATCAGGTTCCAGATTTTGGTGAGTAATAATATGAATACCCTGAAGCCGGGTTTCAATGCTTGAGTGGTACCTGATCAAGCCTAACTTCCGCAAGAATGCCTGCTATATAAAATTATTACAGACACTTTTTTTACTAGCGTGATTTAAGATGATGAAAAGATTGATAATAATTTTATGTATGTCTTGGTCATCGATTTTCACTCAATCACGTGATTATATCGATTTTCAGGTAGTTGTTAATGATAACCCATATCCGGCGAATATGTTTATCCATTCGATGTCTATGGATAATAGGTACATGGCTGTAATTGATTCAACGCTTAATACAGCATGGTATATCAATAGTGGTCCACTCGGTATGGATTTTAAAGTTAACCAGGATCGATTATCTTACTTTCACAAGCCCAACCAGTTTTGGATTATATTAAACGAATTTATGATAGAAACTGATACATTGGAATGCGCAGGTGAGTATTTAGCCGATTACCATGATATCCAGATCTTGTCCGATGGGGGGTATTTATTGCAGACTTTTGATTCGATATTTGTTGATATGAGTTTAATAGTAGATGACGGTGATACGAATGCGTCAGTTCAATTATTAATTATTCAGGAGTTTGATTCGAACCACAATTTGATATTCGAATGGAATGCCTGGGATCATTTAAATATTGCGGATTACACTAATCTTGACCTGACGCAAAATAAAATTGTCTGGATGCACGGTAATAGTATTGAGATCGACATAGATGAAAATATTCTGATCTCTAATAGAAGAAGTAGTGAGATAATCAAAATCGATCGATCTAGTGGTATGGTGATATGGCGAATGGGCGGTCCACAAAATGAATTTGTATTTATTGATGATTCTTTTTTTGGATTTAACAAACAGCATGATGTTAGAAGAATAGATAATGGAAATATCACACTATTTGATAATGGGAATCTTCATAATCCTCCTACGTCAAGAGCAGTGGAATATGAGATAAATGAAGATGATAAGATTGTAACACTTGTTTGGGATTATTCCCAACCAGACGGCTATGTTGGTTTAGCAATGGGGAGCGTACAGAGGCTTCCCAATCAAAACACACTGATCAATTGGGGATCCATACCTGATCATGGAGCGATCATCACCGAGGTAGATTATAATAAGAATATCGTTCTGGAAATACATTACCCGAGTGAATATCATAGCTATAAGGTCAGAAAGAGTCAATGGGAATTCGCAACCAATCTTTTTTCTGGAGACACAAACCTGGATAACATGATTGATATTATAGATGTTTGTTATCTTGCTAACTATTTAACATCTGACAATCCTAATCTGGATGTATTTCATCTTTTCAGGTTTGATATCAATAAAGACAGAACTATTGATGAATCTGATATTGAGCAACTGGTAGGAGGTATATTATATGACTAATAGATTTTTTGCTTTCAGATAAATTCGAATTTTCAAAACTAAACCTCTTTTTGATTTAATAATATAAATGTGCTAGTTTTATCTGATTGGAATCGGATTTAATTCCAATTGGTAGAAGTTAGCAGGGAGACTATGGCTGATAAATTAGAATTCGAATGGAGTGATCTTAAAACCATTCCCAATATGCTCAGTATCAGCCGGCTTGTTCTGGTACCGGCTCTCATTATTCCTTATGCGATGGAAGATGAGTACCTGGCAAAGATTGTTTTCCTTGTTATGTTTATCATCATTGGGTTAACAGATAAGCTTGATGGTGTCATCGCTAGGCGTTTGAATCAGACCAGTCAACTTGGTGCTAAACTTGATGCCATGGCTGATTATGTTTTTTACCCCATGATCGCATTCTGGCTATATCATTTTACAGAGAATGTGGTTGAAGGGTGGTGGTGGTATTGGGTTTTTCTTTTATTGGGGCTATTTATAGTCAAAACGGTCTTAGGTCGAATAAAATTCGGTTTTATGCCCCCGGTGCATACTATTGGCGGTAAGGCTTTTGCTGCTGGTCTCTATTTTTTCATGATCATTGCGGTACTCTATCCAGATGTTGCAGCAACACTTTTTCCAGTCTTAATGATCATAGGGTATTTAAATCAGATTGAAGAATCAATTATGTTCATAACTCATGACCATATTGACCATAATACTCGTTCCATATTTAAAAATCTAAAGGGTCCTTTTCAATATAAATAGAAAAATAGTTGTACATTATTTTTTAGGATACAATGATGGTTAAAATGGTATAATGGAGTATTTACGTTAATAACTAGGTTATTATTTTGCTTATAATCGTACCTAAGCCTGTTTTAATTTCAGTAAATGCTAAAGGAGAAAACATGAAACTAATGATACCAATCCTATTTATTTCTAGTATTTTGTTTGCGGGTGATAACACTACGAGAGTTAAAGTCAGCGGTATGATGTGCAGTTATTCCTGTGTTAGCAAAGTTAATACGGTCGTAAAAAATATTGATGGAGTTAAAAGCTGCAGTGTTGACTTCGACAAAGGAGAAGCTACAGTGGTCTATGATGATGAGAAAGTTGCATCGAAGGATATTGTCAATATCCTCACTAAAAAGACTGATTTTAAGGTCTCTGAATTGGCGGATGATATTAAGTCAAATAAGACAACTTCGGAAAAACCTATTTAAATGGCTTTTGGTGTGAGATTAGTTATTTATATAATCACAATACTGTTGTTAGCAGGAAATATTTGTATTTCTCAAACGTCTAGAAAGAATACTCAGTCGGAAAAGTCGACAAATAAACAGAACATAAAATCTGTAGCAGCTGATAAACACGTGACTGTTAATCGGAGCAACAGGCAGTAGGAATCCAATACTACGATGGGCATGTATCGCGGGTGGCCTGAGAAAACAAATCGACATGATTATTTAAGTGATCAGAATCAAGCAGACGGGGATGATGTTGAGACTTCGCAGGAGAGTTCTGATGCTCAACCAACAAAGAAAAAGAAGCGTTTCTGGGAGAAATTTAAATTTTTGCAGAAGGAGTAATAAAATATAAAAGTCCCAATTCTGTTGGGGTTTTTTGTTAGTCGTTTTTTAACTTATAATTATCTTAAGAAGTCCTGTCCTAATTTAGTACTGGTTGTCGAATTTTGACCAACATTACGATTTAGTAATCTTCATCAACACTAATTTTAATGTCCAGTTTTTCTTCTACCAATTTGGCTATTTCCATTTCTGCTGTCATAACAATGCCATCGGCTTCGATTAAATCAGCGATCTTCGGTCCTATGGAATTTATCTGCTCTGGTGAAAGCAAAGTTTTAATACGATCGAGTATGCGCATCAAATAATCGGATTTTTCAGAAGATGATTGATGGCTTAACACCTGGTAGGCATCATTTAGGAAATTTTCTGCTCTATTCTCGGAAAAATCAGGAAACAATTCTGCAATAGATCGTGACCAAGACTCCCGTTCTTCAAAACTGGCATCCTGGTCAGCTAGTTGGATAGCAGAAAATAAATGAGTGACCGCCTCCAGTGGCGACATATCTTCAGGATGGTTTGATTCCGGTTCGTTTTTTCTGATGAATAAACCCATAAATTCAATTTTTCCATTCATCTGGTGTGAAAGTTTTCATACTCAAGGCATGGATCTCATGATTCATAAGTTCCCCCACAGCACTGTAAACCATTCGGTGTCGTTCTACCAATGATTTGTTCTCAAAATCTGTGGAAACTATCACTGCTTCCAGGTGAAATCCGCCTTCGTGCTGTTTGTGTGCTAAATGGCGGCCGGTAAAATCTTTGATTTCGAAGTGAACAAGGTCAAGGACTGCGGTCAGCTTTTTCTGTATTTGTTTTTCGATCGTTATTGAATTTTCCATTGAATTGAATCAATTTCCTGCTGTGGTAGACCCGAACTTATTTCAACTGACCGAGGAAGATAAAGAGTATTATCGTGAATTGATCGACCAGATTGATATACGGACAATGCCTTTTATAATGAAAATGCTTGGTCCGAAGCTACAGGGAATGGATTTATTTAATTTAAGTGAATTCGAACTCCAACTTGTTCAAAATATTTCTACATTAGTTGGAATATTACAAACTTACCCTAATTTGACCGAGTCCGTTCGAAAACGGATACTCTTTGCCGTCTCGTATTTCTGTGATGAAGATGATGAGATACCTGATATTATTCCAGGGATGGGGTACCTTGATGATGCCAAGGTAGCCCAGTGGATTATAGAATCTATTGGCAAGGAACTTCCCGAAATAACGCTGGCTTGAATTACTCTTCTTCCGAAGAGCCCGAACCCCAATTATCCAAATCTTCTTCAGAGAATTGCCACCGGCAGGGCGCACACCACCATGGTTTGCCATAATAGCTTGGATTATTTTCTACAAGTTCGAGAGTGTCTTTGCATTTTGGGCAATCACGTTTGGTGCCTTCTTCCGGCCATGTATAATCAGGCCTGTATTTTAACCCTTCTTCGAATGTATGATGTTGCATGATAGTAGAAAATTACAATTCTTAAATGGTGTGATTCAGGCGAATTTAACTGATTTGAAATATTAGGAAGACAATCATGCCGATAAGAGATATTGCTGTCATTTTTCGTACGGTATGCTGACGGTCTAATGTTTCAGTCTCAGCAATATAATGGTCATAAAATAAGAAAACATTTAAAGTGTCTTTAGGTGCTACATATACCCGTTTATAGGCATCGGTGAGATTCTCTTCTACGTAAATTTTTGTTAGACCTGGGGGTAAGTAACTGACCAGATGAAATCCGGGCAGTACTGGAATAGGATTGTTCAATGGATGTTTTCCCACAAAGACACCATCTATATAGAAAGGAACTTCCATGCTGTCAGTTTTAAGGTCTATAAAACCGAATTTAGCCATATCATCTTTCTGCTGCGCATTAGCGAAACTGATTAGACCGTACATAAAGAATGGAATAAGAAATATCTTGTACACGGAGTGCAAATTATTTTTGTCTTAACATTTAATCAAATAAGTAAATTTCTCATCATACCATGATAAAATCTCGTAGCCTAATCGGTCTTGTGTATGCCTTCATCAGTTTAGCATTGATGTCCTGTGCCTATTTTAACACCTATTATAACGCTGAAAAATATTTTAAGGAGGCGGATAAGATACGCCTTGAAAAGGAAGGTAAAGCCATTCCCTTAACAGCGTTGGATAAATATGGCAAGACGATTCAAAAATGTCAAAAGGTGTTGAAAGAATATCCTGAATCAAAACTACGAATCGATGCAATGTTGCTAATGGCTAAAGCCCAGTTTTACCGACAAGAATATGATGATGCTGTATTCGAATTAAGAATTGTAAATGAAAAAGGTACTTATGCCCAGGCAGCAGAGGCTCAATACTGGTCTGCACTGTGCAAATGGAAAAAAGGTAAACCCCAACCGGCTATTGATGAGTTAAATCGTTTAATCAAAGAAAGTGATTTGCAGGATCTGCAAGCCAGCTGCCATCTTTCACTTGCGGAGATTGCCGATGAGTTGAATGATAAGGATGGGATAATAAGTCACCTTGAAACAGGTGCAGACATGATGCGTGATCGTGGAAAAAAAGGAGTTATCTATGGTAAACTGGCGGAGTTTGCTTTTCAAAATGAGAATTATGAAGTTGCTGCAAATGCCTATGATAAAGTGATTAAAAATTCTCTATCTAAAGCCAAAGTTGAACATGCTCATCTTCAGGTTTTAAAAATTTTGCGAATCCAGGGTAATTATCGTGCTGCATCCCGAAAGATAAAAGCCATGCTAACTGACGAAAAGTTTAAAAATATAGCCGGTAATTTAGAACTGGAATTAGTCCAGCGTTATATGGGTCAGGGTGAATTAGAAGAAGCTATCAGCAGGCTAGAAACCATCATTAATGACTACCAGCGGACCAAGGTATCAGCGGAAGCATATTTTTTATTAGGACAAATTCATATTAGTGAGAAATGGGAACCTGAAAAAGCTAAAGAATATTTTGACCAGGTAAAGAAAGAGTACGGGAAGTCAATTTATAAACCTGTAGCATTCAGCCGAAGCAAAGCTATACAATCCTTTGTTGAATCCAAGCAACAATTAGAATTATATCTAGAGAATTCAAAGACAGATAGTTCTCTAATGTCGGTAGCGGACACAAGCGCTCCAGAAAAATCAACAATCTTGCCTGAAAAAAGTTTTGAAGAAATTCTGTATCATTTAGGTGACCTGGAAACATTCAGTTTTAACCGTGTGAAAAAGGGAGTCGATTATTTTAAAAATATTCTGGATGAAAACACCGAATCCCGATTCTATCCTAAGGCACTTTTTGCACTTTCACTGGTGCATGCAGAGGAAGGCGATACAGTTTTAAGTCGTAAGTATGCAGAACAATTAATATCTGAATTTCCAGGTTCAGACTACGCATCCTATCTAAACGGACAACATGATAATGCAGCAGGAGTCCGCCCCATCGAAACAATTTACGTAAAAGCAGAATCGTTATGGCCGGATAATCCCGTGGCAGCATTGGAATATTATAAGAATGTCATCGCTGCAGATTCCATCAGCGAACTTTCTGCTTCTGCAGCATTTTTTATTGGCTATCAGTACGATCATACATATACTATTTCGGACAGTGCTATAAAATATTACCAATGGGTAAAAAAACATCATCCCAATTCTGACCAGGCAGCCGAAGCACTGGCTCGAATATCTACTCTCGAGTTGGCACTTTCATCAATCTTGCCGGATACTACAGGAAATGGGCAATGAGGAATCTTTTTTGAGAACGAAAATTTTCTCTTTCTTTTATCGTTTTATCCGCTTTATCGTACGTTTTTCTATTTCACTTTTCCAATGGATAACTGGGAGAAAAAATGACCTTGAATCTGTTGTCGAATTTGGAGATAGAAATCTTGCAAGAACCGATAGAAGGTTTGGTACACTGGCTTTTAATTACATTATACCTGATGGTATTGAGCACGATTTATATGGCCTGCATTTTAAGTCACCTCTTGTGGGTGCTTCATTCAAATCTGAGCAGGATGTACTCAATATTTGGCTAAAAATGGGCCTGGGCGGGGTAACATATAAAACTGTTATGAAGCAGGAACGGGAAGGCAATGCCAGGCCCAGACTGCAGCAAGTCGTTATTGATCGGCAGCAGGCTCTGCTTAATTCATTAGGACTGCCCGGTAT
>JYMV01043405.1_pt1 | contig 19405 bp, 11 predicted proteins | sample 338911 | NCBI WGS metagenome assembly JYMV01 (sample SAMN03354496, study PRJNA234377) | hydrothermal vent metagenome | biome: Deep sea; feature: Hydrothermal plumes at the Eastern Lau Spreading Center, Western Pacific Ocean; material: Seawater | place: Tonga | collected 2009 | depth 2000 m m
TCGAAAGTTGTTTCGCCAACAAACAGCGATCCAGAATTAGGATGCTGCGCGTACATTTCAGCTGACATATCCTCGATCGCCGTTGTCAGCACTAATTTCACACCGGCCGCTGTTTCCAACAACAAAGGACAGGTAACACGTGGCGCTTTTGCGGTTTGCCATTCAGCTTGAACCACGCCCGTTTCGACCGAAAACTGCCGGGCAACACCGTATTGAGCGGCCGCTGGATTATAAAACGCCACGATCAAACTTTTGCCATCAGGCGTAGCGACCATGCCATCAGGAAATATCTCTCCGTCAGTGAAATCTAAAACAACCTCAGCTTCGCTCAACGTCCCTTGGTTGGTATCAAGCTCATATCGAACAACTTGCTGCGTCGGCGTATCAATATCAAACAAGCTCCAATTCTTGCCACTACGAGTTATCACTTTACCGTTTGAGCACAATTGGTCGTCCCGCAATTGACACGGTTTCCTATCCGAGAATTTCCAAAAATAGAGCCCCGCCTTGTTTGTCGCAAATTCGAGATCCTTGGAGCCAAAAACAATCCCCTCAGCAAATGCGATCGCATCATTAATCAGTGTATTCTCCACTCCAACATCGATATCATCAGTGAGCACCGTTACAGCACCGCTGGTGATATCCACCAGTTCAATGTGCTTATCCACTCCAACGATAAATTTCTGCGGATCATCTGTCGGGAAAGCAAATCCGGGGCGTCCGGACAGCGCATAGTTGTTGTTCGTTAGGGTCGCGCAATCAAACACATTTAGTGATCCTAGCACACTGTCGGCAGCATGTTGAATGGCAACCCAACTGAACCGGTCAACTTCGAGCGCCATCGGACCCTCTGGTAAAAACAACAGGCGGGTGTCATCCGATTGAAATAATATCTCTGTCGTATATGTATTCAAACTAGCAATTCCTCAAGTACTGAGTATAGAAGGTAAACCGTCAAGCCTATATCATCGTTATCATCATCACATCAAAAACAGATTTAACCCAGTAATGGTTGCACAACATTACCCGCAATATCCGTCAGACGATGATGTCTTCCTTGGTATTTGAACGTCAATCGCGTGTGATTGATTCCAAGACAATGCAACAGTGTCGCATTGAAATCGTGAATATGAATGGGGTCTTCTTCGATGTTATAGCTATAATCATCGGTCCGCCCAACCACTTTGCCAGCAGCCAACCCTCCACCCGCCATCCAAATCGAAAAACAGCGTGGGTGGTGGTCCCGCCCGTAGTCTTCTTTAGTCAATCTCCCTTGACTATAGACAGTACGGCCAAATTCACCTGCCCAGATCACGATTGTATCTTTTAGCATCCCACGTTGTTTTAGATCTTTGATCAATGCAGCTGAAGGTTGATCAGTCGCTGCAGCCTGCTCGCGAATGCTCTTCGGCAACAATGTATGATGATCCCATCCTCGATGGTACAACTGCACAAACCGAACCCCTCGTTCAGCCAATCTTCTAGCTAACAAGCAATTAGACGCATAGGACCCAGGCGTCGCAACTGTATCTCCATACTGTTTGAGCACGTGTTCTGGCTCGTCCGAAAAATCTGTCAACTCCGGCACTGAGGCTTGCATCCGAAATGCCATCTCATATTGCGCAATCCGAGTCACTATTTCAGGATCGCCCAGCTCATTGGCTCGAGCGTGATTCAACATTGCTAAATAGTCGAGCAGTTTGCGGCGGTCGCCACGCGTCACCCCTGGTGGATTAGATAAATATAATACTGGATCCCCAGTCCGACGAAACTTAACACCTTGGTGACGCGACGGTAAGAATCCAGCCCCCCACAATCGATCATACAGTGGCTGCCCAGTGTCACCGCTTGTTAGCGCTACAAACGCCGGCAAATCCTCACTAACGCTTCCCAATCCATAGGACAACCATGCTCCGAAACTTGGTCGACCAGCTAATTGAGTCCCCGTTTGCATCAACGTGATTGCTGGGTCGTGATTGATTGCCTCCGTAAACATGGAACGCACAAATGTTACATCATTTGCGATGCTTGCCGTATGCGGTAACAACTCACTGATCCAAGCGCCAGATTCGCCATATTGATTGAAATCAAAAACCGAAGGTGCGATGGGGAAATGTTCTTGAGCGGCCGTCATACCTGTCAAACGTTGCCCATCCCGCACACTATCCGGTAAATCTTGTGTTGCCCATTGTTGCAATTTAGGCTTGTAGTCATACAAGTCAATTTGCGACGGGGCTCCCGACTGACACAAATAGATAACGCGTTTGGCAGTGGGAGGAAAATGGGGAACATCTGGCAATCCACCGATTCGCTGATCTGCCGTAGCCCCCCGCTTTGCCGCGGTGGATTCTTGACTCAACAATGCACTCAAGGCAACCGTGGCAATCGAAATTCCACTACCCTGCAAAAAATGACGCCGATTATGCAGCCACGCGGACTGCTCGACCTGTGGATCAAGCCGCTGAGACGCTTGTTGTAATAAGGATTTACTCATAGACATCCGTTCTTCTACTCCCGATTAATGACTTCATCTAAATTCAAAATCAAGTTCGCCACAATAGTAAACGCAGCCAATTCTTCGCTGCGGAATTCAGTGGATGCCACACTTTCACCAAATGCTATTAGCTTTTCGGCACTTTCAATATCGGTTTTATATTGTTTTCGACTAGCTGCAAGCATTTTTTGCAAGACCGTCAATTCATACTTGCTTGGATATCGCGCAGTCAATTGCCGCCAACCCCACCGTAATCGTTCCGCATCATCGACTGCCTTAATTTTCAACATCTGTTGGGCCAAATTTCTGGCGGCTTCCACAAACGCCACTTCGTTCAACAACGCGAGGGCTTGCAGTGGAGTATTCGTGCGTGACCGCTGCAGCACACAATATTCACGTGACGCCGCATCGAAAGTCACCATGGTCGGCGGCGGTACCGTACGTTTCCAAAACGTATACATACTACGTCGATATAATTCCACGCCACTGCCTTGCACATAGACTTGACTGGCGATTTCTTTCCATAGTCCAGTAGGTTGATAGGGACGAGCACTCGTTCCACCTATCCGCTTCACCAACAAACCACTGGCCTGCAGCGCTTGATCTCTAATCATCTCTGCCTGCAAACGCAGCCGCGGCGCCCGACTCAGCCAAACATTATCCACGTCTACATCCAGATGTTTGCGAGTCACCACTGAATCCTGTTGATACGTTGCACTCGTTAAAATCAAACGCAGCAATCGTTTAACGTTCCAATCGTTTTCACGAAAATCAGCGGCCAACCAATCTAACAACTCTGGATGTGTCGGAGCATCGCCTTGGACTCCTAAATTCTCCAGCGAAACAACAATACCTCGGCCAAAGAACTGCGCCCAAAATCGATTGACAATCACGCGGGCCGTTAACGGATTGTTATCACTGACAATCCACTTCGCCAAATCAAGCCGTGATTGCATGTCATGTTTTTGTCCCGCGGCCAATACGACAGGAATCCCCATTGAGACTTCTTCTCCGGGAGCATCATATTGACCTCGTTTGAGCAAATACGTTTTCCGTCGTTGATTGTTTTCTTGCATCACCATCGACGTCGGAACCGTCGCTAGATGTAGCCGTTGTCGATGTCTAGCAAGTTGCAAGTCGTGATACAATTGACCGCCTTCTCCCGCATCGACTTGATCAAGATAATAATGCAACAATTTAGCCTGTTGCCGCGGTGTCAGCTTCGCCAGCGTTGCCAACTGCTCCGGCGTCTCACGAACCGACAATATTTCAATTTCCTGGTGACTCAAATCCCGCACGTAAAAGGCGGTGTTGTCGATTTGTGCCTGCAGTAAGTTATCCGTTGCCTCACCACCAAATATCAAAGTCGGTTTTGTTTTGTAGGTACCTGTAAAGATATCTAGCAGCACTTCCACTTCTTGTTTAACACCATCGATATAGATCGCCATTCCCCGCGCCATTTGCGTACCGTCGGAAGTAAACGCAATATGATGCCATTTGTCCCCTTGCAGTGCTAATTTGGTTTTCATACGAACTGAGTCGTCTAGCCAGCGTGGACCAAAGTTCACTTCGACGCAGTTGTCCACCAATTTCCAACTAAAACCTTGGGGACGTTGATCATCTGGGTTGAGCATGCTCATGATCGCGCCGGACTGGACCCCAGAAACTCTGATCCAAGTCGACAACGTAAGTTTTTGATGCCCAGGAAATTGAATCAAGGCACCACCGCCCAGTTGGAAAGTCTCATTTAAGTCAAGCGCATCGCCAAACACACCAGATTTAAATTGTGGTTTGTCACCGGCAATCATCTTGGTTTGCAACAATTCTTTATCAACCTCAGCCGTATTGATTACGTCGTAGTCTACCGCACGACCTTCCACTTGGAATTGCTGGGGAGTGATTGTTTTATCCCAGTCAAATTGAATCAACAGATCCTGATTAATGATAGGCAAGCGTCCAGCGGACCTGTGAGGCCCCGCATCAATTTGCCGCATGCGTTTTATGATTTCAACAAGTTTATTTGTCATCTCGTCAGAGAGCTTAGCGACGTTAGATGCATGCTGATCCATTTCGGCTTGCATCGATTGCGTCGGCACTTTGAGCATCGGGAATGAATTCCCATATTTAATAACCCGCCCCCGCTCAGGAATGTTATTGAAGAACGCCATCACTTGATAAAACTCTTTTTGCGTAATTGGATCGTACTTATGTTCATGACAACGAGCGCAACCCATGGTTAATCCCAGCCACACCGTCGCGGTGGTATCGACTCGATCAACAGCGTATTCGACAAGGTATTCCTCAAACACAATTCCACCTTCAGAATTTGAACGGTGATTACGATTAAACCCAGTCGCCAATTTTTGTTCTGTGGTACCATCAGGAATCAAATCGCCAGCCAATTGCTCGACGGTGAAATCATAAAATGACTGGTCTTTGTTAAACGAATCGATCACCCAGTCTCGCCACCGCCACATATGACGCTCGCCATCGGTTTGGTAGCCATTGGTATCTGCATAACGTGCCACATCAAGCCAATGCAACGCTTGTCGCTCGCCGTAGCGCAAGTCATGCAACAAACGGTCGATAAGTTTTACGTATGCATCCGGCGCTGAATCCGCTAAGAACTCGTCGACCTGAGGCTGAGTCGGTGGTAGGCCAGTGAGATCCAGCGTCACGCGACGGATCAGCCGTTCTTTAGACGCGTTAGCGGACGGTGCCAAACCGTGCTCATGCATTGCGGAAAGCGTGAACGAATCGATAGCATTTTCAATCCACGAGTCAGCTATGGGTAACGGCGATTTTTTAATCGGCGCGAATGCCCAATGTTGCTTCCAGGGGGCACCTTGTTGGATCCACTTGCGAATTAATTCGATCTGGCCAGGCGACAATTGCCTATCTGCGTCCACAGGCGGCATCCGTTGTTCAACATCGGGCGATAGAAGTCGCTGCAGCAGAACACTGTCACTCGGCTTACCAGGAATGACCAATGGCCCGCTACCATGATCTTTAAACACGTCACCCTGCAAGTCCAAACGAAAATCCGTTTCTCGCGTATGCTCATCGGGACCGTGACATTGATAACACGTGTCGGCTAGTATTGGTCGAATATCACGCGAGAAATCGATTACATCCGATTCCGTTGCTTGAGCAACGTGTACCAAACAGAGTAAACCAATCATTGTCAAAACACGATACATACGCGTATGTTGCCCCAACGTCTTTAAGAGATTTAATTGTTGTCCTTGTATTACCCTATGGTAAAACATCTGCTACTCAACAGCAAATCAAATTCTGGGGGGCACTCCATGGTTTAAAAAAACGGAAATGAGGAGCGTCCCGCAGTCCACGTTATTATATAAAAAAATAGTCGTGGAGTTTACTCCGCCAGCCGTAACAGCGCAGTGCATCATTCACTGTCTGGCTTAAACTCGTAGGGTTCTAGTAACCAAGGACCACCCGAGTAGGATCGGGCGTCGGGCGTCGGGAACTTCTCATCAATCAATTGTCCCAACGCGTACTCGGTTCCATCCCGCAGTGCTCCAAAGGGTTTTGTGCGTCGATGATATTTCCACAACGAATTAATTGTCTCCTCACCATTAGATCCCATCCGCGCCAAGCTAATGCACGCCATGCGTTTCACGAGATGATCCTCAGGCGGCATCGGCGCGTCGTCGTTAAGTCGCTCCAATAGAGCTTTTTCAAGCTGCGGGTCACCATGGAGATCGCCTTCATAGATAAGGCCGGCAGCCCAAATTGCAGACGCGCGGACACGATACCGGATTAACGCGTTCTTACGAATAAAACGATGCATCAACGGCATTGACTTCGCATACTTCATTTGTCCAAACATCTGGAACAAATGTGCTACCTGTTCATTGACGGCAAACATCGTGTCGTAGTCGAGCTTTTCGCTTTCGAAAGCGACTTTCAGACTTGTGCAATATTCCAAAATCGGAGCCAATGCATCCGTTGCAGCCAATCGCCGCAAAGCCCAACCTGACGTGGCGATTACTTCGTTCCGCTGACTTGTAAGTAATTTGACAATATCCACGGCAACCTGTTTCTGATCTAACGCAACCGCGATATGCATCGCCTGTTCTTGCATTCTCCATTGGTCACTAACAATCGCAGCTTGCATCGCACCGATAACACTTGGAAACAATTCGTCGGTATTACTAGCAGTCAGTAACCACTCTCGAACCTGCACGCGTATCTGTGGATGAGGGTCATTTAAGAACGTTGCTAATTCATCAACATGGTCCGCAGCAATTAATTGGTTTAACGAATTCACATAGGCGCCACGAACTTGGAAATGAAAATGATTCGTTGCTTGCTGCCCAAAACCAAGCACCGCTGCCGGATTCCATTTTGCCAGAGCTTCAAATGCGATCACCTGAACCGTTGCATGTTTACTGTTCACTAATTTCGTAATCACGGCTAAGCAGCGATCACGATTCTGATCACTTGGCGTCGGTGACGCGAGCAAAGCAGCAATCAAATGATCAGCCACTCTGTTTGTCGCAGCTAGTTGTTCAGCAATTTCCAATTCTGGTTGTGCAAGTGTTCCGGCGACGCTATGAGCGGCCGCAATTCGCAACACAGCATTTTGATCCGTATCTTTGGCAAAGGCTACCAACGACTGACGATCTGCGTCGTTACCAATTTTCCCTAGCCCAGTAATGGCCAAGCGGAATAATGACGCTGACTTTTGTTCCTTACTTTGGAATTCAACAATCCTCGTTCGCCAAACTTCAACAGCACCTGCCGTCTCCCACTGAGCAAAAGCAGGCTCTACGATTGCCGACAATTCAAAATCACCTGCTTTAACCAACTTCAGCAAAATCTCACCTGCTTGTTTCGCATTCAACTGGACAAGCGACATAGCTGCCGTGTGCCGTACTAGAGCACGATTATCTGCATCCGTGACCAATGCGATTAACGGAGTGATCGTTACGTCGAGACCGACAACTCCCATCTCCGCCGCTTTGCCAATCGTCTTCGCTGCCACTAACTTGAGTTCCTGCTCGTCCGCTGCTAAGGCTTTGACCCAAGTCGGAATTAACTGCGCCGATATCTCTTGCACCAGTTGCTCGTCAATTAACGGAGGATTCGAGAACATGGGCCAATCGTCGGTAATGACGTCAATTTGAGCGACTGCTGTTTGGCAAACAAACAATATGCCAATCGTAGCAAAGATCAATTGTGATTTTAGAGTGCGGAACATTTTATATTACTTCAACAGTGTTAGGTTTTAGGTGAAAACAACAGCATCTCGGCTATTGCGGTTTAGTAAGCAAGCGGACTCGGAAAAACAACAACGTCAAACATAACATTGAAATCGCACCGGTCATGATCCAATTAAACGATAAGACCAATGAGATTCGTGTGAGTCCAATAGCTTCTAGGGGTACACGGAATCCAGACCAGAGGTCCTCTGTTGAACTACTCCAAACTTCACTCGGAGCAAGTCGCGTAAATTCAGCAGGGTCGAAGCCAGGCATATTCATGATTGTAAGTGCAGTTGCCAGCGGGTTAACAAGTAAAGCTGTTTCGACAACGTCGACACTAAACGGTGCCCCTTTACCCATCCAAAACAAAAACGTACCCGCAAAGATCATGGTGATCACTGAAAATGAAACAACCGTTGCAGTCGCAGTCACACGAAACAGGCTACTGATCAATGCACTGACTGATAAAACGAGGATGCAAGTCATCAACAAGCAAACACATACTTGCCAAATCTGAGTCGTCAAAGTGTTATCAATGGCTGCCAGTACGACATAGCCAGGCAATGATGCCAAAACAATTAAGCCAATCGTGACTGCCACGCTCAGAATTTTCCCCGTAATAATTCGGAAAGATGTGAGTGGTGTCATCTGCAATAATCGCCAGCTATCAAATTCCAATTCAGAACTGATCAATCCCGCAGCGAGGCTTGGTGTGATTAACACAACTAGGCTAACTTGCATCACAACCATGATGCCACCAATCGTTTCGACGCCCCACTGATGAGTGTACTGCGTTGTGACGTAGACCAATGCTAATGACAACAGCAAACAGGCAACCATCATCCGAACGATCCAATGTGCTCGACCAAATCTTCGACAACGGAACTCTTTAATCAGCACCGGGTTAATATAGCCAGGAATATTCGGAGCGCGTTTTTTCGGATCCATCCCGAGAAAGAACACCATCCGGAGAGTTTGTGTCAGACCACTCATTTGATGTGTCAAGGCTCCCTGACTTCGCGAGCGATCCAAGATTCGTTGATTAAGCCGGATCAATGGAATCGCCACAAACACAACCATCGATGAAAGTGACAACATGACATAGCGACTAATAGAATCAACGTTACTATCGAATCCTTGCGATCCAACATCACCGTGGCCGATCACATCCATCACCGCGGGGATCGGCGATATACACCGTATCCAACTTGCCAAATCCGCTAGTATGCCAGTTTCGGCTTGCAAAAACAGGTGTGGGCCAAGCACAATCACTGACATCAGCAGCACAATACCGTATGTCATTTTAAGGGCGCCGTCGACTGAATTAGTAATACAGCTAATCATCAAACCCATCGTGGAATACTGTAGTGCGGCGAGAATTAGAATTCCATACAGTGGGAGGATTTGCCCGCCCATTGAAATTCCACCCATTACGTAACAAGCAATCAACGAGGGAATACTAAGAATCAATAATTGAAAAACAAAGATCATCACACCAGTGAGTTTGCCGAGGTAAATATCGATGGGCCGCATCGGGGAATTCAATAATAGTGCCAATGTGCCTTGGATGCGTTCACGAATAATGGAAGTAGCGGGGAACACGGGAACTAAGAAGATCATGGCCGTGAGGATCCCATAGGAAAACAACTTGAAGACCTGCATGGATTTAACACCACTGAGATCGGCATAAGTTTCAGCTGGCCATCGCAAGATCAGTAGCAAAGCGAACATCATCACCAACATCACCTGAATGGCTACGGCTTTTTTTGACCGCATCATTCCGATTAATTCGCGATGAATAATTGGGTTGTTGAACATTCGATTTTTCTTATGGTTGTTTAGGAGTCTGGCTTGTTGGGATTAAAATCAGAAGGTGTTGGAGTTAAAACTCACACCATTTTGGCTCTATCTTCTTTGGTGACGGTCAAGAATGCATCTTCTAAGTCAGTTTGCACTTCACGGAACTGAGAGATTGCAATTTTTTCGGTGATCAGCGTGGTCAGCAGAGCCTGCATTGAATCTTCAGTAACGTTGGCACGAAAGCGTATGAGTTGTTCAGTACGACTTCCAGCGATTTCAGCAAGAGTCAATTCGCGTTTTACAATTTCCTGGGCACGGTCTAAATCAGTGTCTCCATTGAGTTGAATTTCAACCATCCGCATTTGACCTAATTGTTCATTTATTTCATTCATCGTTCCAAATGCGCGAAGTTTACCCGCACTGATAATCCCAATTTGATCACAAATTCTGGCCAGCTCTGGCAGGATATGACTTGTGACAATCAATGTTTTTCCCAGATCGGCAAGTCGCAATAACAAATCACGCATTTCAATTCGTGCTTCCGGGTCCAAACCATTTGCCGGTTCGTCAAAAATTAACACTTCCGGATCATGCAGCAAGGTGCGAGCAATACCAACCCGCTGTTGCATACCGTGGCTTAGTGCCTCGACATAGCGATCTTGCATATAGACCGCACGTGTGATTTCCAAAACTTCGTGGATGCGAGCTCTACGTTCTTTGCGAGGAATCTTAAATGCGGCGCCAAAGAAATCGAGGTACTCGCGTACTCGCATATTACTGTAGCCACCAAATCGGTCAGGCATATAACCGACAAGTTTTTTGATGCGATGTGCTTCCGCCAGACAATCCACGCCTGCGATAATCGCTCGGCCTTTCGTTGGTTTGGCGAGACCAACTAAGATCTTAATGGTCGTCGTTTTCCCGGCACCATTGGGTCCAATAAAACCCAATATACGTCCACGTTCAACCGTCATCGACAAATTGTCAACCGCGGTAAACTCGCCAAATTTCTTGGTCAAGTTCTCAATAACAACAACCTTGTCTGGCGACGGAGTCGTTTCATTTTCAGCTTGGTCGTCTTGGTTAACTTGATCAGCTTGATCAGCTTGCTCAGCCATCGTAATGCCTCACTCCACCTTGGGAATTTTAATTAATAAGTAATTGATTTAAGTGTTCGATTTATATTTTGTGTTGATGGATCCGAATTAGGGTCGTGCTAGGGTCTCGCCCTCAAGCGAAATATCCACATCACGGATGAACCACGAGTAATTTGTATCTCGCGCTCGCATCGCCTCACGTGTTTCACCTTCAATCGGATCAAGTCCAATATTGAAGCCTAAGTACAAGTAGCCGTGTTGGTCGACAGTCAAGTAGGTTACATCATCAATAACAAACTCGATTACTGCGTTGGGCGATTGTATCGTAGCAAGAATTTCCGGAATGATCCGACCTTCATCATCAAACGACCCTCCTACGGAATTTACTGGTCGTCCCCCAGCTGAAATGTCCATCAAAACAGTCGCTTTGGTGATCTTCGCCGGCAACACGGATGGGGGAACTTTCGTGCGAATCCAGAATTGGTGTTGTGAATTGTGCGGCTCACGTACCCACTTGCCCTTAACATTGTCATACGCAACGGACGCTCCAATACCATTGGCACTAACCACGTCGTATTGCTGGTAGATCGATGGTACGACGAACCGCGTTTCTGGTTTTGTGTTTTCAACATGTAACGGAATGGCTGTCAAAGCTGATCCAATTTTGTTTTGATCGCCAGGGAACGCAAAGCCAAGATCGAGCGGTGAACTCCAGACAAGTAATGTATAACGCGACGGGAAGGTGACCGTTTGGTTTTCATTTCGACTCAATAGAGAATTAACGAACTCTAATCGCCTAATCGCTTCACCATCCATGACCGGCGTTGTAGCATCAATTTCGCTGTTAGATAGTTGCGTATTGAATACTCTGAGTTTGCCATCGACAAGTTCCACGCTACTACGCTCACCTAGAGGACTTACCAACATTGCATGATCAATATCATTGAGCCCCGGCAATTGATAACTTCCAACCAGTCCTGCAGCGGTTAATGTTGCCGTTGCGACCATAGAATCTTCCAATCGTAGCGGTTTTTCAAACGGATAACTACGAACCGTTCCGCCAGGCATCATCAATCCTTCCCAATGCCATTCGTCCATATCAGTCCAAACCATGCGAATATTAGTACCTATCAATTCTGTCATATCAGGCCAGAAGACTCCGCCGCCAGTCACTGCGATATCATCAGCTACCGATTCCTTGTTATAAACAGCTCCGATCCCCCGTATCACAATATCTCGTGATCCATGCTCCGCATTTATAAACTGTACCGAGCCGACAAGATTCTCCAGACTACTCCGTTTGGCTGCACCAACAGCATATAGATAACTCGAAAGCACAATCACAATTACTGGGGCACCGGCAAGAATCAACTCCAAGCGGCCTTTGCGATGCAGAAAGAATCCCATGGCAATAATAGCACCACAAAATACTGCGAACACCGCGATGATGTGTCCCCGCGAGACAATTTGAAAACCAATTTTCAGTTTCAGAAAAGAATCAATATCTTTTACTTTCGAGGTCGCTGTGTATTGAGCTAAGCGTTTGTTTTTGTCTGCTACGGTTTGGAGGTCATCACTATTTTTAACAACCATCGATTTCTTTTCCGTAGCGGTTACGGCAAAATCTGTTAGAGCTTTTTCCGACGGAGTAAAGAAACGGTTCATTAAGTCTTCCAATGGTTCCAGCGCCAGCAGGTCCCTGGAGATCGCTGGATGCGTGCGATTCCGTACCCAAGCTTCACTGCTCAGTGTCGTGAACAGAATTTCGCCGTTACCATACTTCATCCAAAAGGCTGCTGGGATATCACCAACTTCGTGGGTAACCTCAACTCCATCAACCATCACGTTGATCATGCGGACGGGAGTATCATATTTGTTTTGAGATCCAACCAATCGTTGACCGCGTGCAATGGAAGTGACTACGACAGTGGTGAGCTCGCGAGTTTCTAGTTCGACTAAATTCAACGAATCACCGAGCAAGCGTCGAGCGAACGCTGTGCCGGTTCGGTCAAGCATGATCCAAGCACGCCCGCCGCCCATGATCCAACTTCGAATCGAATTGGTTAGTGAAACATCTTCGGAATATCGACCATCAGCAATAACGAGTTGATCAAGGCTATCTAACGACAATGAACTGGGAGCGATACCTGATAGTTTAGGCGTAAACATAACCGTGCCAAGCTTTTTAGCCTGCCTAATAGATGTGAGCATTCGCAATGTAATACTACTTATGTCCTCGACATCAACGCCGCGCTTGGCAAGATAATCTCGCATTTCTATCGTCGCGGATTCATCCTCTGGAATGTAACCCATCGCTGGCTTGTTGAACTCGGTATTAATCTGAGCGGCAGCGTGCACTTTTTGCAACGGACTTACGACCATCACCTCAGTTCCACCCTCCTGACGAGAAATAATGCTGCGCAACATCAAGCGGCCAAACCGTAAGCGTTCATTTTCCGGTTTATGATCCGGTACTCGAATTGGGTACCACACAATGCGACGAGTCATCGAGGGTACGATGAACGTCCGGGTAAACTGCACGGCATTGTCTGCAGGGTTGTCAGTTTCCCAATTCGCCTTAATCGACATCTTTTGTTCACGATCCGTAGGGTTCCAAACCTCAGCCGACAAAATCCCCCAGCGGCTTGGAACAAACGAGCCAAACCCTGACGTCACACCGATGCGTTGAACAACCGGCTCGGTGAGTGGCTTGCGAGGGGGCTTTTTTTCTCGGACTGTTGTCTCAGTTTCCGCTTGCTCCGCTGCCGCTGCTTGACCTTCTTGCGCGACGGAAACGTTGCTCGCTAAGCAAAAACTGCAGGCCCACACTACGATTAACCAGCGCCTTGATATTTGGAAGGATCGTAAATTCATGGATTCGTCAGTTCGGTTTGAGAAATATTTGGAAAAGCGTGTGTTGGGTTCTACGTTGGATAGTTGAGGGTTTATTGCGTGAGGATCAAGTTAGGCAGTTTTTCTTGGATCAGCAATTTGCCTGTATCTCCGAGACTTGTGCAAAACTCGACATTCAGGGCTTCCAAGTTTGTCAGAGTTAACAGACGCTCGACGCCGTCATCAGTGATTTGAGTTGAGCGGAGGTTGAGATTTCTAAGGGTCGATAGCTTGCCAACTTGGATTAACCCCTCATCACCGACGTGGGTTTGGTCCAAATTTAGTATTGTGAGATTTGTTAAACTCGTCAGATGAATTAAACCTGCGTCGGTGACTTGAGTCGCCCACAAATTTAAGTCTTGGATGCTGGTGTCGAGCCGTTTCAATGCTGTCATATTCGCCAAGGCAGCCATGGCTGGTGAACCGACAAGCGTTCCGCGTACCTTGAGGTACTGCAATTTATGTAGTCCAGCAATATGCTGCATTCCGGCGCTCGTGATGCCGGTTTGATACATCTCTAAGTTTTGCAAGTTTCTGAGTTTGCCAATCGATACCATGCCAGCATCGCCGACCTTAGTGTCATCTAAGCCCAAATGCACTAGTTTGGTTAGACCAACAAGATCAGCCACACCTTGGTCAGTAATTTGCGAACCCCAGACACGTAAGAACTTCAAGTCTTTAACACCTGCAAGATGGGCAAGTCCCACATCAGAAACGTTAATGCATTCTTTGAGATCTAGTACGATAATATCCGTGCGATCTTTGACGAGTGCTAAACCTGCATCGGATATCTTGCAACGAACCATTTTGAATCGTCGCAATTTTGGGAGTTCTAACAAATGGCCAAAACCTGCGTCGGTGATATCGGTGCGTTGGAGATTTATTTCTTCTAAGGACTTCACAGACTTGAGGGTCAACATGCCCGCATCAGAGACTCGTGTTTCACCTAAATCGAGGATTTTGAGATGTTTTAGGTCCTTGAGGTGCACTAGATCATCGTCAGAGACGCTCGCACCGTTGAGTACTAATCGCTCTACGTAGGGAACGCCGGACAACACGCTCAAATCGACACTTTCACCAAACGCGCCGCCAAAATCTACAAAGTTAACAATGCCATCGTCCGCTTTGAAAACTTCGCCATACATGTCTTCGATTTTTGTGATCGCTGCGGCGTTGTCTGCCGGCCGTGGTTCAGCGGGAACAGGTTGATTTACGTTTGGCGGATCACCTGTTGCCACATTAGAGGTTTCTGTTGAATCGTCAGTACAACCGCAAGCCAATAAAATTGGCAAGATCGCCAAGAAGAACAATGATGGATGCTTAGATGCTAGTGTTGAGTGTGAAAACATTCGAGCCATTTCAGTTTCTTCGAGATGAATGAGGGATTCGTTAATTAAATCAATAGGGTTAGTACGAGATTCGAGGCGCAAGAGTTTATCATAATCACGAACAATGGTAGATTCAATGAGAAGAACGTTTGTGATACCTATATATATGAATGCGTCTTAAAGCTCTAGGGGTTACAACGGTTGACGGGAACATTGATCCTTCCAGACAGGTGGAGACAAGTAGTTAACAAGTGAATATCGGGATCGTCTTAGCTTTGATTGCCACCGCGCTGTTAGTCGCTGCGCTGCCACGGATCCGCGGGACTACGCTGATATCACCCTGGTGCTGGCTAGTGACGGCAATTTGGGCAATTGCCGTGGTTCATCTAATCCCAGCGACGGATCGTCATTGGCATGAGGCTATTCAATACAGCGCGCATTCATTAATTTTCTGCCCTTTTATGTCTTTATTGGGTGCTCGACGTCCACAAAACCGAATGTGGGAGATGGTTGTAATCACGCTTTGGTTCATTCTGGTTTTGCCTGCACTCGAAGCAGTCATTGTCAGGCCCGGCCAAAATTATGACACACAGGGAATCCGAGCTTGGTTTATGATGATTCTTATATTCGTGTCGAGCATGAATATTATTCTAGGTCGATTTTGGATCTGTGGATTTCTCATAGGTTGTGCTCAATTTGCCTTGGTCAACGCGCATTTACCTAGTTGGTTACAAATCCAATCCACGGCAATGGTACCGTGGGGATTGGCTTTCGCAATTGCAGCACTCATTGCCATGTTTGCTTTGCGTAAACCAGATCGAAGTAAGATGCGAGTGGAAAATCAGGTTTGGCTCGATTACCGCGACATGTTTGGTGGCATGTGGGCATTGCGAATACGAGAACGCATCAACGCAACCGCGAAAATGAACGATTGGGATCTGCGACTAGAGTGGGATGGATTTACCGCGGCGGACGGCACACCCCTGCCGGATACATTACCGGCGGATACTCAACGTATCCTCCATCTCAACTTCTGGAACTTGATGCGCAAATTCGTTAACCAATCCTGGATCGACCAACGTCTGAAATCGCAAGGCAGTGTGGATCGTAGCTGCAGCCCACGTTAAATTAGGAAACCAACGCCAATCTGTCGGCGCAACCCCTACTGTTGCAATTTTCTGAGCTGGTCTTTTTGCTGAGGTGACAATACGTTGTAGATCATTTTGTCGCGCTGCAAAACTAACTTTTTTAGATGCGCTTCGTATTTACGGATTTCCTGTTCGTACCGCCATTGCAACAAATAGATATATTGTCGTTGTTGATCGTTTACGACTTTAGAATAATACGTCGGCAACCGACCCTTGAATTTTTTCTGTGCCGGCGTTTCAACTGACGGTGCTGACTGGAGGACCTCCTCCACCGCTTGACGCTTGCTGCCTAAATCAATCGAACGCTGCTCAACGACTTGGCCCTTAGTCACTTGAATCGCTGGCCGCTGGCCGAAAGTAATCCCTGTCGCGCCGATCGCCGCAACCACTACAAACAACACCACGCCACTAAACCCACAATCAATCCACCAATTTCGATCTTGTAAAACACGCATAACCAGTCACTCGCTTTCTCAAAAGTAAAAAAGATGCCTCTACAACTTAAGAGAACGAATAGTGCAAATTTCCGGAATGAAATCAAAAAAAGAGCCAAATGTCATCACTGCTGACATTTGGCTCAATAGCGTCACGGCTGTGACATCGATTTTTCGCGGGGGGTTACGCAAAGGCTTGTTTAATTGGCGTACCGTTACGGACAATAGTGATTGGTCGACCCGTGCCGCTTTCATATTCCTTAGTATGGTCAATTCCCATTGCTTGATAAAAAGTAGCAGCGACATCGTCGGGAGAAATGCCTGCATCAGCCGGTGCGGTTGCTTTCGCATCACTTTTGCCGATGACTTGACCGCCTTGAATTCCACCTCCAGCGAGCAACATGAACATACAGCGTGGATAGTGATCACGGCCGCCTTCAGCGGTTCTAGTATTTATTTTTGGCGTTCGACCAAACTCACCCGTCACATATACGACAGTCGACTCGAGCAAGCCCTTTTCCGTTAAGCCTGTAAATAATGCTGCTAAGCCTTCATCAAATGCTGGCAGCTGACGATTTTTCAACGTTGTAAAATTATCACGATGCGTATCCCAACCACCGTAGGAGACAGTCACGAATTTCACGCCAGCTCCCACCAAACGTGTTGCTAGCAAACAACTCATTCCAAACGGCGTCGTGCCAAACTTCTTGGCATAAGACTCAGGTTCGCGATTAATGTCAAATGCTTCTCGCGCTGCCTTGGAAGTAATCATCGCTCGCGCCTGCTTGTCAAACTTGTTCATGCCTTTGAGCAGCTGATTGTTTTGCTCTGCTTTCTTAAACACCGTATCCAAATCGGACAACAGGTTTTGTCGCTTCGTGACTTCACTAACAGTCAACCCATTACCCAGTGTCACTCCTCGAACCGAAAACGGTTGTCCCGGACGTGGTGTCGCGCCTGTATTAAGTGGTGCATATTGAACACCCAAAAACCCTGCTCGTTGTGTGCTGCGAGGAATTGCCACAAACGGTGGCACATCTTCGGTTTTGGATGATTGTGTTAGTTCCTTGGTTACCACGGCGCCATAGCTAGGATATTCCAGTGCGGCGACTGGCCGGTTTCCCGTATTCACATACTCGCTGCCTAAACGGTGAGCGCCCAACGTGTGACTAACACCCCGTAAGACCACATACTTATCCGCACATTGCGCTAACTTGGGAAGATGCTCACTAATCTCAATTCCGGCCACATTGGTTTTTATTGGATTAAAAGTCCCGCGAAATTCGACCGGTGCATCAGGCTTCAAATCAAAGGTGTCCATATGTGAAGGACCACCAGGCAAGTTCACAAAGATCGCATTTTTGCCTTGAGCTGCGGCAAGTTCATCGGCTTGAGCCATGCTTAAATAGCCCGCCAAATTCACGCCTGCAATTCCGGCTGCACCAATCTGTAAAAAATCGCGTCGGCGTACACCGTCACATGTCCTGTGAATAGTCATATTTTTTCCTAATGGTTAACAACAAATTCTTTTGTATTCACTAATGCCCACAACACTCCGCGGACGCCATTAATCGTATCTTCCGACTCATTAATATACTTAATACACTTCGCCAATTCCTGCTCACTCGGATACCGACTGAGTGTTCGCAAATACGCCTGTTTGACGATGTCATCTACACCAGGCACCTGCCGCGCGACCTTGTCATCATTTGAGTTATCATCAGCACGATCCTCCGCGACAACATTCTCTTTCTCGGCTGAATTTGGTGGTCCAAATCGCTGCACGTACATTCGGCGCCGATCTTGCAATGATTTAACCAATGCAGCGGCATTGCCTTGTTTTCGATAATACGCAATCCGTTTCTCTAGACTCTGCATCAATTGTTCATAGTTTGCTGGCGGCTTCCTGGGTGTTGAATTTGAACTATTACTTACGCGACCAACTCCTGTAAAGGCCCACTTGTTTTCCTGCGAAACTTGATACAACCACCCTGTATTTCGACGATCCAGTAAACGATAGATATCTTGATCGTTCTGCAAATAGACCGTCTGCAACAAAGTAGGGTCCCCGCTGCGATCACATTCACAACTACTTTCACGAGTCGAACGGCCAAACACCATCAAACCAAATGTACTTGGATTATTACCTTGCAAGAACCGTTCGCTGGATGAAGCGATTGAAATCGCCCGTCCCTTCATCTCCGCGTGTAACCGCTGAGCTTCTTGGTCAGAAGCTGTTGCCATCGCAATTGCGTCGACAGTTACTTCGGCCGGCAATCGCCGTGGAACTTGATGACTAAAGTTACGATCATCACCTTGATTGGTTTCATTGGTTTGCCAACTCAATTGATACGTACGACTGTTGATTATTTCCCGCTGCAACCACTTGATATCAAAATCATGATCCAAAAATCCTTGTGTCAGATAATCAAGCAGCGCTGCGTTGCTAGGTGGATTTGCCAAACTAAGATCGTCTGGCGGGTCGACAATGCCGACGTTGAAATAATTTGCCCACACTCGATTGACAAACGCTTTTGCAAAATAGGGATTCTCTTTCGAACGCAACCATTGCATCAGCGGTTCACGAACATCCTGATTTCGCTCGAACCGGACAACATCTCCTCCAAGAATAGAAGCTTCCGTCAATGCGGCTCCACTGGAACGCCCATTCTCATCTACTTTGCGAGGGCCACGTGTATACAACATGGGAAACGGTACTGTCTCGCCCGCTCGTATTTTATTAGTTAACTCCCGCCGTAATTCCCCTCCGCGTAATTTACTTATGCCTAAATCCTTTAGCATATTTTGATAAACCGCACGATCTGCTCCAACCGGCGTATTGCCGAAAACAACACCCGAGAAGAAACTCGAGAATTCTGCGAAATCCTGCTTGGACCACACATCAAATGGATGTTTGTGGCATTGAGCAGATCGTGCGGTTTATCAAAATATGCTAAAGGCTTTAGGCATAAGTAAATTAC
>JYMV01030822.1_pt1 | contig 19398 bp, 20 predicted proteins | sample 338911 | NCBI WGS metagenome assembly JYMV01 (sample SAMN03354496, study PRJNA234377) | hydrothermal vent metagenome | biome: Deep sea; feature: Hydrothermal plumes at the Eastern Lau Spreading Center, Western Pacific Ocean; material: Seawater | place: Tonga | collected 2009 | depth 2000 m m
GCAGGGGCATGAGAACGTAGCCGCTTTGTATTCTGGATGAATGCCTTTTTTCATGAGAAGTCTTCGTCCTTACAGTTTTTAACGATTCATCGATTCAAGAAACTCTTTGTTCGTTTTCGTTCCTTGCAGTTTATCAAGTAGAAACTCGAGACTTTCCACCGTCCCGAGGGGATGGAGAACTTTCCTGAGGATCCACATTTTGTTCAGCGTGTCCTTGTCGACCAGCAACTCCTCCTTGCGGGTTCCTGATTGATTGATGTCGATCGACGGAAAAATCCGCTTGTCCGCCAGTCGTCGATCGAGGTGGACCTCCATATTGCCGGTGCCTTTAAACTCTTCAAAAATCACATCATCCATGCGGCTTCCGGTGTCCACCAGTGACGTTGCCATGATCGTCACGCTTCCACCCTCTTCAATATTGCGCGCTGCCCCAAAGAAGCGTTTTGGCCGCTGCAACGCGCTGGCGTCGAGCCCACCAGAAAGCACGCGTCCGCTCGAGGGAGCAATCGTATTATACGCGCGAGCCAGACGTGTCAAGCTGTCGAGCAGAATGACAACATCCTTCTTATGCTCCACAAGACGCTTCGTTTTTTCAATGACCATTTCGGCAACTTGAGTGTGCCGTTGGGCCGGTTCGTCAAAGGTTGAACTCACGACTTCCGCATTGACTTGACGTTGCCAATCCGTCACCTCTTCCGGTCGTTCGTCAATCAGAAGGACAATCAGGGTGACCTCTGGATGATTTTTCAGGATCGATCGCGCGATGGCTTGCAGCAACATCGTCTTGCCGGTTCTGGGTGCTGCGACGATCAGACCGCGTTGGCCCTTTCCAATGGGGGAGGTGAGGTCAAGCATCCGAGTGTTAAAGTCCTCGGGGTCATATTCCAACTCGATACGTTCTTCCGGATATAACGGGGTTAGGTTATCAAAGAGAATTTTATCCCTGGCGACCTCGGGGTCATCGTAATTAATCTTTTCGACTTTTAAGAGCGCGAAGTATCGTTCGCTTTCCTTTGGGGGGCGAACCTGTCCTGAGACGGTGTCGCCGGTGCGTAGATTGAAACGGCGGATCTGCGATGGCGAAATATAGATATCATCCGGCCCCGGCAAGTAATTGGCATCCGGAGCACGCAGGAATCCGAAACCGTCTTGGAGCGTTTCGAGTACGCCTCCACCAAAGATCACTCCATTCTTCTCGGTTTGGGCCTGCAGGATAGAAAAGAGAAGCTCCTGTTTCCTGAGGTTCCCTGCTCCGCCAATATGAAGCTCTTTGGCCACGTCATTCAGCTCCGTAATGTTTTTCCGCTTTAAATCGCCTAGGTGCATGATGTTTTCCACTCCTCCTAATTAATTATCACTGATACACAGGACTTAGCTCTCAGAGCACCCCTCCACGGGTTGTTGGTCTACCGTCCGCAAAGAGTTAAGCATCCGTTGATTGGTAGTTGTTTTTCAGGTACGAAGCCGAATTAGGTTGCCGTGTGAAAGTCTCACGACAACGAGCGTCTGAAATATCTGACGGGGATCGTGTTTAGAGGGTTTCTCCGGACGAGTTAAAACAGATCGAACGATCTGTACTAGGGCAACCAAGAACTATCCTATCCAAAGGATGTCCACTGTGTCAATAGGGTGCGTCACAGATTGACTGCGCGGGGTTCTGCGGCTTAGATTGTTGCCCATTCTTCTGTTGAAACATGAGAAGAAGTTGCCGTATGGTTTCGAGGTTACGCTGTTTCCCCTTCTCTCTTGTGCGCAGTGCGGCTTCAGTGAAATACGAATGATTTTCCAAAAATTGACATTGTCGTTCCCACCACTCCTGTATCGAATACGGAGGCTGAAACTTCGAGGGAATCGCATTGCTATGTGCGACGCGCTCTCTGATCAGGCGATCTCCGGCAATCCAAAAGCTTTCTTCTCCACCCAGGTTGTACAGATCCGCATCGCACAGAATGTGCTCTAACGGATTCTTGGGGGCTTGGGGAAATAGGGTTGCGAGGATGAGCCTCCTCATCACCTCAATGTGTTCAGCCGTATACCCAAAGGGCGGCAGTGTTTTCTCCGCGATGCTGACCCCAACCGGCTCGTTGTCCCAGTATTGTTTGATGAATCCCGTGTCATGATACAGCGCAGCGGTTCGAAGAAGAAGCGTCTCCTCCGCAGAGAAGCCTTGGGATTCGGCCAATGTTTCGGTATCGGGTAATACCTGATCTCTGGTGTGGTGAATGCCGTGATAGAAGAGCGTGGGCGGGAGGTCGTCCTCCAGTCGCTGCATAACATAAGCATGTGCTTTCGCGAAGTTGGGGGTGGACATCGTGATCACCTGAGGGGATCTGCGCTAGAATAGGCCAGTTGATTCCAGCTTATTGAAAATGAAACAAGTAGAATATATTGTTGTCGCAGGCGGCGGGGATGTCAAACAAAGGCACTAGGCGCTGAACCTCTCAGGCGCAAACAAAAGTGACGAACGGGCGTCACCCCCTCGTCTCTGCCCATCGGTCCCTACCCCTCAATCTGCCGCACGAGCATGTTATTATCCTTTTACACTTGCCTGGCTTGATCTTCTCGATCGTGAAGGTTTGAAGCAGAAGATCCCCAACGCCTAACTGGTGATCGTCGCCCTGATGCAGCAACGACTCGCGTCACATGCGTTGCCGTCATCCGATGATTGAGACGTGCGAAATTCCGAGACAATCAAGGTAAATGTGTTGGATTGTGGCAACATGTTTTCACTCATTCCCAGTGATCTACCGGATGAGGTATTCGAGGATGTTATCGCTGGGCAACATTGCCGTATTGAGCGAATTATATCCAAGGGACACTCGACACCGAACGGTACGTGGCTGTGCCAGAATCGTAATGAATGGGTGATGCTTCTCAAGGGCACCGCGGGATTAATATTTGAAGACGTGGACGACGTGATTGTTCTCAAACCAGGCGATTACCTCACCATCACTGCGCACACAAAACATCGGGTGGAATGGACGGATGATACTCAGGAAACGATATGGCTCGCGGTGCATTATGATTGAGATGAGAAGTGGGTTGCATTCCAACCTGAATGGACGACTCAACGTGTGCGAGAGGTGTGCGGGTGATCAGACGCGGGAAGAATGGTTCCGACGTGGACGGAAAAGGCGTCCTGTGCTGAGTCATCGACATAGTGTTTCATGGTGGCGCGTATGACACGGAATGCGAGTTCGTCCCATGGGATGTCATCATGGCGAAACAGCCTTACCTCCAGACTTTCTTCGCCTGCGGCAACATGTGAATCGCGCATGTTAGCGCGAAACATCATGTGAACCTGATTGATGTGGGGAATACTGTAGACAGAATACAGTGAAGTAATTTTAACGGCGGTTCCGCATTCTTCCACCGTTTCTCTCATCGCCCCCTGCTCGACTGTCTCGCCATCCTCCATAAACCCGCCTGGCAGCGTCCACTTGCCATAACCCGGCTCGATAGCCCGACGACAGAGCAGGATATGATCCTCCCATTGCGGAATGGTTCCGACAACAATTTTAGGATTCTGATAGTGAATGTGTTGGCAGGCCTCGCAGACGAATCGCGGAAGATTATCGCCAGGAGGAATCGTGAGCGATGTGCGCGCGCCGCACTGACTACAGAATTGGATCGGAAGAATCATGGATCATGCACCTTAATACGAACCGAAGGCATGCTACACTCGCGTGCAAATGGCCGCAACACGGACTTAGAGGATGACGCGTGAAAGAGATATTTGTCCCAGCAACCATTACCGATTTGACGGTCATTGATCCCAACGAAATTCGCAACGTTGAACTGACCTTGCCGCAAGAGCATGAGTTCGGTGGAACGGTGTATCCGATCATCGACGAGATGCGTCCGGGAACCGCGTTTCTGGCGAAGCCATTTGGCGCGCGGACTGGGCGGCAACGTCGACGCATGTATACCAGATCGAATTCGTCGATTGATGCCAAGGGTGTGCTCCAAACGATTATTAACGATACCCACGCGGAGAAGGCTGATACGTCGGTTTGGTGGCAGACTGACGACGCCACAGCGTTTCAATCCGCTGGGGTGACGGTTCCTGTTCTTTTCCATGTCACACCGGACGGAACCGCGCTGGTTCCGTACGAAAACTGTTCAGCGATTGAGGATTCGAATCTTCGCCTGGAGCCAGATGGCGAGTGGCCAACCATGCGGTTCATTGGCATTGCTCTTTCTACGGGAATCACCCCGTTTTTGGCGCACATTCGATATATGAAGACATTGAATTTTGGACGTACAGAGGCTAGCGCTGGAGTCCATTACAGTTTGGTGGTCAGCGTAAAGAATCCCAGGCAGCTGCTGGCACACGAGGAATTGAAAGAAATGGCAACAGCGTTTCCAGAAAATTTTGCCTATCAGCCCGTGTTGACTCGTGAATGGCCTGACGATTGGAGTCATGGAAGAGGACGCATCATGAATATCACTGAACTTCACAATGGGGCACAAAAGATTGACCTCGACCCATTGCTTGAATTTCTGCTGGACATTCAGAACGAGCATGTTCGTATTTGCGGGAACAGGGACGCATGCCGTCAGTTGGACGAAGGGCTTACGCAGTATGGCCTTCGTCCACGTAGTTTCAGGGCAGAGGCGTGGTAGCTGTCTCAAGGTTACATCGAACGCGATAATAGGCAAGAAGACGGATTTCTGTGTTGCCTATAGGCCTATTTCTCGCTGTTGAATTATATTTTGGCACAGCGTGGTTTAATCCCATTCACAGCGGTGCGCGGCAATGTATAATACCGACCGAGTCGCTTGTCGATTTCAGTTGGGTGGAACGAATTATTTTAAAACGAGGACCGTAAAGAAATGGGCGGAAGTAATCCCTATATAGAACAGAGCGATATCGAAACCGCGACACAGCCGTATACCATACAGTTCGTTGGTCCGGATTCGAGCGTCGAGGTCCAGGTTGATCCTGAGAAAGTCCCCTATGGTCCCACCGGGCTGCCGGGAAGTCTTTTAGACATTGCGTTGAATTCTGGCATCGACATCGAGCATGCCTGTGGCGGGGTTTGTGCATGTGCGACGTGCCACGTGATTGTGAAAGAAGGCATTGACTCTTGTAATGAAGGCACGGATGACGAATATGATCAACTTGACGAAGCGCCAGGCGTGAGCCTGCAGTCACGGCTGAGTTGTCAATGTGTCCCCAACGGGACCCAAAATCTCGTCGTCGAGATTCCTGCCTGGAATAAGAATTTGGTCAAGGAGAGTCATTAGTTCGTTCACAGAGTCCGCGCCTGACCTGTTCACTTCCGATGAGCTTGCGCTCATGGGAGATCAAACATTTTTCCAGGCCAAGGCGGCGATCATGCAGAAGGTTCGATCGACTCTTGAGGCGGTTCATGTCGCGCTGCAAGCTGAGCTGGAGGGAATCGACCTTCTCGCCCCTGTGGGTTTTGAGCCGACAGCCTGCCAATTTGTGAAAGGCGAGCATTTAGACCATTACCCGTATCAGTATCTCGATTTTCCAAAGCATTTCGTCCGTAAAGAAAAGTTTACGTTTCGTTCGTTGTTTTGGTGGGGGCATCACTTTGTGTTTGCAGTGATCCTTGAGGGCGAGAATCTCACTCGATATAAAAAGAATCTTATTAACCGTTATTCCGAGGTGGCAGACCGCAGTATCTATCTTTGTTTGGGACATTCGTTGTGGGAGTGGAGATATGGGGCAGGATATACGCTGGAATTGACCTCTGATCGGCGCACTGAAACGGCAGCGGTCCTCACCCATCGACCATTTTTTAAGCTCGCGCGGTTTATTCCCATGAACGACCCGCTTGTTGCTCAGGGGAAACTTGTTGTTGCCGGACGTGATGCATTGCATTCGCTCATTCCAGTTATAACTCATTGAAAACAAATGGAATATTATTCTCATGGAAGAACCAACTGTTGTAGAAAAGAAGCCTACGATTCTCACCCTCGATGCCGGAACCTACTATTGGTGCCAATGTGGAAAGTCTGAGACCCAACCGTTTTGTGATGGGTCGCATCAGGGAACTGATTTTGAACCGAAGCAATTTACCATCATGGAAACCACGAAAGTATGGTTATGTATGTGCAAGCACACGCACAATAGCCCTTTTTGTGATGGAGCGCATAAGGCATTGTAATGAGAATGAACATTCCCGTTTTTGATCGATCGTACGATGTCATTGTAATTGGAGGCGGACACGCTGGATGCGAGGCGGTCTTGGCTGCGGCGAAAATGGGTTGCCGCACCCTCCTTCTCACTATGGCAATCGACAAGATTGCGCAGATGTCGTGCAATCCAGCCGTCGGTGGCATTGCCAAGGGTCATCTGGTGAAAGAGATCGACGCGTTGGGCGGTGAAATGGGCTACAACACGGACCGCGCTGGAATACAATTTCGCATGTTGAATATGAGTAAGGGGCCGGCAGTTCGAGCCTTGCGTGTGCAAACTGACATGCATATCTATAAAGAGGCTATGCAGCATACGTTAGGCCAGCAGCCGATGCTCGACATGCTCGAAGGAACGGTTGAGCGTTTGATCATCAAAGGATCGCGCATTTTGGGTCTGATAAGCCGAGATAACGATGGGCGGGAAGTACATTTCTGCGCGAAGGCTGTCGTCATGACATCCGGAACGTTTCTCAAGGGCTTGGCCCACATCGGGATGAACCATTTCCCTTCGGGGCGAGCTGGCGAGGCACCGGCGGAATCGCTCTCTGATTGCATGCGCGATCTTGGTTTTGCGGTCGGGCGTCTGAAAACAGGTACGCCGCCACGTCTCGACAAGGATTCCATCAACTTTGATGTCATGACCCCTCAGCCTGGCGATGATCCGCCAAAGCCATTTTCGTACCGCACGGAACGGATTTCAAACCCACAGCGATGTTGTCACCTTACCTATACTACCGAGGAAACGCATCGAATCATTGGAGACAATTTGGACAGATCTCCGATGTATCGCGGGGTCATCGACGCGGTGGGGCCGCGCTATTGTCCTTCGATCGAAGATAAAGTGGTGCGGTTCCCGGATCGGGCGGGACATCAGATCTTCGTTGAACCGGAAGGCCTTCACTCCAACCAGTTTTATCCTAATGGCATATCGACAAGCCTTCCCATTGATGTGCAGGTTGCATTTGTCAGAAGCATTCCAGGTCTGGAACATGCGACGATTCTCAGGCCAGGATATGCCATTGAATATGATTATTTCCCTCCACGGCAGTTACATCCAACATTGGAAACCAAGATCGTTGAAGGCCTGTACCATGCGGGGCAGATCAACGGAACGTCTGGGTACGAGGAAGCGGCGGCTCAGGGGTTGATGGCTGGAATAAATGCGGCGCTTAAGATTAAGGAGCAACCGCCATTCGTTCTCGATCGCTCTCAGGCATATATTGGGGTTCTCATTGATGACCTGATTACCAAGGATGCCACAGAGCCCTATCGCATGTTTACGTCGCGTGCCGAGTATCGGTTGCTGCTGCGGCAAGACAACGCAGATCATCGGCTCATGGAGTATGGGTTTCTCTTTGGCTTGGTCCCGGAGGAAGCGTATAGACGTGTCAAGCAGAAGCTATCGACGATTGAAACCGAAATACAGCGGTTAGAATCGACTCGGGTTGGTTCCTATGCGTCGTATCAGTCAAAACTGCAAGAAGTCGGGATAGGCGGGCGGCTGTCTAGCGATGTTTCGATGGCCCAGATACTGAGACGGCCTGGTATCGGATATGAGTGCCTGTTGGATGTCTTTGAGCCAGGGAATATTGCCGAGTCAGACATTACTACTGAAATCGACAACCGCATAAAATATGATGGATACATTCAACGACAGGTTTCCCAGATATCAAAATTCAAGAAGGTCGAGCGGCAGATCATTCCTGTGGATTTCAATTATGACGGTGTAGTTGGATTTTCAGCCGAGGTATTGGAGAAACTAAAGTCTGTCCGTCCACATTCTATTGGTCAGGCCTCTCGCATTTCCGGTATGACTCCTGCCGCAATCTCTCTCCTCATGATCTCGCTTGAACGAGATAGGCGCTTGAATAAGCCAGAAGCCAAAGAAAAAATGTTCCACGTGGAACAATCTGGTTCCGTTTGACCTCATCCTGTGATAGGATGCCACCTAAATTCACCATTACTACTATATGTTGTGGCTAAAAATTTAAAACCCATTGTATAAGGTAGACATGCCAGGACGAATAATTGCCATTGCGAATCAAAAGGGCGGTGTTGGCAAGACCACCACTGCGGTGAATCTTGCGGCCTCACTCGCGGACGTAGGCAAGCGGGTGCTGTTGATCGACTTTGACCCTCAAGCCAATGCAACCAATGGTATAGGATTGAGCGGATCGAATGGAGCCGGTGGGATTTACGATGCGATCGGGCAAACAAAAGCGCCATCTGACGTCATTCAAGACACTGCGCTGGAAGGACTCAAACTCATTGCCTCAACCCCTGCCCTGGCGGGGGCGGAATTGGAGCTTGCGGATGTTTCTCGCCGTGAAAGCCGGCTGAAGGATATTTGTCTCGGTCTTCTTGATCAACACGATTTTATCCTCATTGACTGCCCTCCTTCGTTTGGACTTCTCACAATCAACGCACTGGTGGCTGCGGACTCTGTCCTCATTCCAGTTCAGTGTGAGTATTACGCCATACACGGGCTTGGCCTGCTCATGGAGAATATTAATCGCGTCCGCCGGATCTATAACAAAAATCTCGGCATCGAGGGCGTTCTTTTGACGATGTTGGATGCGAGGAACAGTCTTTGTACCCAGGTGGCTCAAGAAATACGTTCAAACTTTCACGATCGCGTGTTTCACTGCGCGATTCCGAGAAACGTCGCGCTCGCAGAGGCTCCAAGTTATGGGCGGCCAGTGTTGGCATACAATAATCACTCGTCCGGTTCACGGGCATATGTCGAACTTGCGCAAGAGGTATTGAAAAATGCAAAAGCAAGCGTTGGGTAGAGGCTTAAACGCCATTTTTTCAAAAGACACGCTCGTATCCATTGATACGCTCGATGAGCGGAAGGAAATTCTCGTCGATCGTGTCATACCCAATCGGCATCAGCCACGGCGGCGTTTTTCCCAGCCGGAAATTGATGAGTTGGTTGAATCTATAAAGCACAATGGCATTCTCCAGCCTGTTCTAGTGCGAGAGACGCCGGATGGGAAATTTGAACTCATTGCCGGCGAGCGGCGGTGGAGAGCAGCCACTCTCGCTGGCCTCAGCACCATTCCAGCAGTGGTCAAGCAGGTTTCCGATCATGAGGTGATGGAATTAGCCCTGATCGAAAACATTCAACGTTCAGATCTGACCCCCATCGAAGTCGCACGGGCCTACCAACGCCTGATCCGAGAGTTCTCGCTCACGCAAGATCAGTTGTCGACGCGTGTCGGAAAGACGAGGTCGTCAGTGGCCAATATGTTGCGGCTGTTAACCTTGCCACATGACGTCCAGGAGCTTGTGGAGTCCGGAAGCCTGACGATGGGGCACGCGAAAGTTCTGCTTTCGCTGTCCAATATCGATGAGCAACAGGCCTGGGCAAAACGGGCGGTGAAAGAGAAGTTGTCAGTCCGGGATCTTGAGGGACTGCTACAGCCAAAGGTGAAACGGCTTCGCCCAGTTACTAAGCTCAAAGATCCGAACGTGACGAATGTCGAAGAACAGCTGAAATGTCGACTTGGAACAAATGCGAAGCTGACCACTGGACCCAAAGGCGGACGAATTTCAATCGACTATTATTCTGCCGAAGATCTGGACCGCATTCTTGAAATTATTCTTCGCTAGCCAAGTGGTTGATGGTTGTGAACGCTAAAGGAAAAGTCGTCGTAGGGTTGAGTGGGGGCATTGATAGTGCCGTTGCGGCAACTCTCCTCGTCCGGCAAGGCTACGAGGTTGAAGGCGTGACGTTAAAGGTGTGGGAAGCGGAAGACGAAGCAGAGGGGGCAACAAAAAAATGGCAAGAGCGTAGCTGTTGCAAGGTTGGTCTCGCACGCTTTGCCACGGAACAGCTTGGGATTCCCCACCATGTCGTCGATGTCAAAACCGAGTTTCGCAAAGCCGTCATCGACGATTTTGTTGAGGGGTATGCTGCGGGCCAAACGCCGAACCCCTGTGTGCGTTGCAATGAGCGTATTAAATTCACTCACCTCTACCAGGTTGCTCAGAATCTTCACGCAGATTATGTCGCGACAGGACACTATGTTCAGCTCGTCCACGATGCGACTACCGATGAGTTTCATCTCGCCCGTGCCGCCGATTATTCCAAAGATCAAACATATTTTCTTCACCGTTTACAGAAGGACTGGCTCCCACACCTCATCTTTCCTCTCGGGGCGTTGAAGAAGTCTGATGTCTGGACCATTGCGGAGTCCATCGGTCTGCCGGTAGATGAAATGTTCGAAAGCCAAGAAATCTGTTTTGTGACCCAAACAAGCTATCGAGACTTTCTCGAAAAGGAAGTTCCGGAGATCGGGAGGCCGGGAAACATTGTCGATGTGTCTGGCCAGGTGTTGGGACAGCATCAGGGCGTGTTTAATTACACCAGCGGGCAACGGCGGGGTCTTGGCGTGGCAACTGGGGAACGAGTGTTTGTGCTCGAGGTTGAACCTCAGACTGACACCGTTGTGGTCGGTCCGGAGGAAAAACTGTTTCGATCGGATTGTTTGGTTGGAGATCTCAACTTGCTTTGCTCGACGCAGACGTTATTCGCAGAACCTATCATGGGAAAAATTCGATATGCCACGACCGCGGCGCCGGCAGTCGTGAAGCCCCATTCTGACGATGTCGTTCAGCTCGTGTTTGAGACTGCCCAACGGGCCATTACACCGGGGCAGTCGGCGGTGTTTTACAGAGGAGATCAGGTGCTTGGGGGCGGGATTATCATTAACTCAAAGGGAGGTAGATCATGAACCCATTGGATTCTGTATCTGGGACAATCGTCTCGGGCTTTGTTCTGACTGCGATCCTGTTCGTGCTTGTGAGAGCAATTGTTTAGTCCAGAAGTGCATCATGGCAATCAAACCGTGAAGGAGGGCAGATAATGGAAGCACATCTGGAATTGTTGCTCCGATGGGGCCATTTCCTTGCCGGAATTACGTGGATTGGCATTTTGTACTATTTCAATTTTATCCAAGCGTCCTATTTGAAATCGGTCACACCTGAAGCCAAGGCTGAGGCATTTCAACACCTTGTCCCGAACGCATTGTGGTGGTTCCGTCATGCCGCACTATTGACGTGGTTGCTCGGAATGGGCTTGCTGCTGACACAGGGCATTTTAGGCAAGGCGTTCATGCTTCAAGGTGAATCAGCCGTCATTGGTATGGGAGCGTGGCTGGGGACTATTATGTTCTTGAATGTGTGGATGATCATTTGGCCCAATCAAAAGAAAGTGTTGGGTATGGTCGAGGTTCCCGCTGAGGATAAGCCGAAGGCAGCAAGGATCGCGCTTTTAGCATCCCGTACAAATGTTGTGCTATCGATCCCAATGCTCTTTTTTATGGCGTCCGCAAGCCACGCGCCGAATGGTTTCTTCTAAGAAATAGATAGCGACGTTCGCTACGTCCGTTGCGGGGCATCGAGGATCAATGGTAAACCTCGATGCCCCGCAATACTGCCAAGCACATCAAAAATCGGAATGTATCGATCATGACGCACATTCGTGTCATAGCCGGGAAAGAACTTCGTAGTTACTTCATGTCGCCGGTGGCGTATGTGGTGATCGCCATGTTTCTTCTTATCGTCGGAGTGTTGACCTATCTTGCGGCCATTCAGGCAAGCACCGTCGCGATGCAACAAATGCAAGTGAGAGGGGTCGTTCCCGCGTTGCATGTGAATGAGTTGGTCTTTCGGCCCGTCTTCGGAAACCTTGCCATTATTCTTTTGCTGTTGCTGCCGATGCTCACCATGCGGTTGTTTGCAGAAGAGCGCAAGATGCGCACCCTCGAATTGTTGATGACGTCACCCATTACGGTCACTGAAATGGTGCTTGGAAAATATCTCGCAGCGATCGTGGTTTTTGGCGTGATGGTGGGGCTGACCGGATTGACTCCGCTGATGCTCTCATTTTTTACAGACATTGAGTGGTTGCCCTTGGGCGCAGCCTATTTCGGTCTTTTTCTGATGGGGGCATTGTTTCTCTCGGTCGGATTATTTTCTTCCTCACTCACCGAGAACCAGATCATCGCCGTGTTCGTGTCATTCGGGATTTTACTTCTGTTCTGGATGGTGGGCTGGGCTGCCGAGGCATTGCAAGGGCAACCGATTGGACAGGTGTTGTTGTATCTCTCGATCGTCAATCATTTCGATCCCTTTGTGAATGGGCTGATCGATACTCGCGATGTCGTGTACTACCTCACCAGTATCGTCTTTTGGATCTTCCTAACCCATCGGATTGTCGAATCGCAACGATGGCGTTAAGCAACAGCAACGTCGCGATGCGGGTGTGAGGGAAATGCATTGAAGCGGTGCGTGATTGTGGCGCTTGGGATTGTCGGGTTGGTGTTGGCGGTCGCCGGAGTGGCGCTGAAGGATCTCGCGCTTATCCCGAACTGGGGTGTCACTGGCATCGCAGTCCTCGCGCTCGGATGTTTGCTCGCCTTTTTTGTCTTACATTTCGAGACCGTCAAGATCTTCTCGAACCAGCGTTCGACGCGCCTCGGTTTCAACAGCATCCTCATGGTGTTGATGTTTCTGGGGATTCTTGAATTTATCAATTTTCTCAATGCCCGATATCCTCTTCGGATCGATCTCTCGGAAAGCCAGCAATTTACCATTGCCCCTCAAACCGGCAATGTGCTGGACAACCTGTCGGGACACATTACCATCACCGCTTTTTCGCGGGAAGGGAGTAAGGGAGAGACACGGTATCGCGATCTTCTGAACACCTATCAATATCGTACAAATCACATTGCATACACCATTGCTGACCCCGATAAAAAACCGGCCCTCGCACGGAAACATGGCATTACAAAGATAGATACCGCTATTCTCGAAAGCGGTGGTCGAACCGCGGAAGTGCCCGCACCCACGGAACAAGAATTGACCAATGCGATTATTCGTGTGACCCGAACAGTCAAGACCTCCGTTCGTTTTCTGGTTGGTCACGGAGAGCCCAGATTGGATGACCCCGGAAAGCAAGGGTACTCCATGCTCAGCGCCGCAATCGAAAACCAGGGGTACGACGTTTCCACGGTTTCGGTGCTTGAGGATGCCGAACCTTCCGATCACATCTCCGTGCTGGTCATCGCAGGGCCACGACGTATGTTCACTGCTGATGAGCTTAAGCTAGTTCGCAAGTACATTCTGAAAAAGGGACGACTCTTGCTGCTCCTGGATCCGACATTGCGGCCTGAAACCAATACGGGGCTCGAACCCCTGCTTGCAATTCGTGGCGTGAGTTTTGGCAACGGCGTCATTATGGATCCGGAGTCGCGATTGTCCGGAGCGGAATTTACTATCCCTCTGGTAACATCGTATCCAGAGCATGGCATTACGCATCAGTTTGATCTGGCAACTTTTTTTCCGATTGCACGTTCTGTGCGTATTCAGGCAGAAAGTGATTCCACCGCACAGGCCGATTGGGATATTCATCCCCTCGCGAATACCAATCCCTCAAGCTGGGAGGAGTATGACTTCCAATCGACAGAGGCGACGTTCGATGTTGCCACTGACACCAAAGGACCGCTTACGGTTGCCGTGGCAGTGGCGCCGAAGAAAATTCTTGGGCACGGTGGTGTGGAACTGAATAAGGACAGACCTCCTGCCATGGTCGTCATCGGCGACTCGGATTTTGTCACCAATGCGTACGTGAATTTTTCCGGCAATCGTGATTTCTTCCTCAATACGCTCCACTGGTTGGCTGAGGAGCGTGATCTGATATCCATCTCTGCCACCGCAGCGTCGTTCGAGCCGATGGTCTTGACGAGGAACCAAGCACAAATATTATTGTATGTCCAGGTCCTTCTCCTCCCCAGTATCGTGTTCGGTCTTGGGGTCTTCGTGTGGCAAAAACGGCGTAGGTTGTAACAATCCGATGAAACCATACGTTGTGACCCTCACCCTTGGTGGGTTGCTTGTTCTTGGTCTGATCTATCTATATGCAGTTGAGTTTCCTGATGCTCAACGAAAAGCCGAGGAGGAGCAACGTACGAAGCAACTGGTCAGCTTCCAAAGCGACGACGTTCGTCGTATCACTCTTCAATATCGTGATCAAGACGCCATCGATGTCGAGAAAGGGCCGGGTGGCCATTGGTGGTTAGTGAAGCCATTACACTATCGGGCGGATCACGCTGAAGTTGAAGATATCATTCGAGATCTGGTGATCGCGAATGTAACCAGGGTCATTAACGAATCAGGCAGTAATCTTGGTGACTATGGGTTAGCGCCACCTCAGCTGACCCTGTCTTTTGCGCTGAATGATCGAGACGAACAGTTCTTGATTGGAGAAAGAGGTCCAATTTCGGCACAGCTCTATTTCAAACGAACATCCGGTCCTCAAATTTATTTAACCAGTCTTCCAGATCGAGACATTCTGTCAAAAACTCAATATATTCTCCGACGAAAAGAACTCTTCGAACTTGATCGTGAGGACATTGACCGACTAACGCTTGAACACCAAACAGGCGCCTTCTCCCTGTTTAAAACGGAGCACACATGGTTTCTTGATGCTCCCATTGAGTTTCTTGCTGATCAATCGGTGATTGGAGCGCTGCTCTTTCAGATCGAGAATCTCAAGGCGGGAAAGTTCATTGACGATTCGGAGGAGCAAAAGAATATACGTGCACAGCTTGGCTTGCCAAAGCTCGTGATGCATATTCAGGCAAATGATGTCCCGTATGCAGTACAATTTTTCGCGAGTTCGGACAACGCGGAATGGGTGTATGCCACGACAACACCAGATCTTCCAGTCTTCATCGTTTCCCGTCAGACGTTCCAACGCATTCCAAATACGCTGTTTACGCTCCGCAATAAGCATCTCGTGGTTGTAGATCGTTCGCTGGTGACAGATCTCGTCATCACAACACCGAACCAGCAGGTCACCTTGCCCCTGGAATCTCCAGAGCAGCCTATGCCCCATCCCGTTCGAGAATTCATGAATCGGGTGTTAACCCTACAAGCGGAGATACTGATCAAAGAGAATGTCGCGACCGATGGTCTCCACGTGCTCGGTCTCGACCGCCCCGCGCTCGAGGTGAAGTTACTCGGGGGAGACCAACGTGTTCTTGGTTCGCTCGTCGTGAGCGACATTCTTTCCGCTGGAGATTCCGGGCAAGCCGGTACCGCAAATGCGAGAGGCTCCACTCTGCCAGGTGCATACGGCATTCGATCCAGTATCCTGGTCAACGTCCCGACAGAATCAGACCTCATAACTCAGGTCACGACGCCGTGAGGTGATGCGAGACGTTGACTCGCCAGATAGCGATGACCTGATCGTTGGGGTCCATCCACTTAAGGAAGCGCTCCGCACGAGTAACGCGCGGCTAGATCAAGTATTGATTAGGCAGGGTACGCGTAATCGCCAACAAGACGAAATATTTCGTCTGGCAAAGCGCGCGCGTGTTCCTGTCAAGCTGGTTCCAAGCGAAGCGTTAGATCGCTTGGCTCGATCGCTCAAGCATCAAGGCGTGCTGGGATATGTTTCACAAAAAGTGTATGTGTCGCTTGATGTGCTATTGGAGGAGACAGGAAAGAATGGTACGCCCCCGCTCTTTCTCATGTTGGATGGGGTAGAAGATCCACGAAACATGGGAGCCATTATTCGGACTGCCGAGGGAGCCGGAGTCAGCGGTGTGGTCTTACCCGATCGGCGGGCTGTGGGAATGACGAGTGTTGTGGCGCGCGCTTCTGCCGGCGCCCTCGAACACGTTGCCGTCACGCGGGTGACCAATCTGTCGCAGGGAATTGAGCGACTCAAATCGAGCAGCGTATGGGTGTACGGCCTCGATCCCAACGCATCCAAGAGCTACCTCGACATTGACTATCGAGGTTCGATTGCCATTGTCGTTGGTGGTGAGGGGAAAGGGATTCGTCCTGGGGTTCTCAAACAGTGCGATGACCGCGTGGCCATTCCGATGCATGGAACCGTGTCGTCCCTCAATGTATCGGTCGCGGTAGCAGTTCTACTTTACGAAGTCGTTCGTCAGCGGAGTCAGAGAGCATGACATGTCGACAATCGTTTGGGTTCAGTCCGGAGACCTATCAGTGTTCCTAGGCATCTTAGCAGTGACGTTCGTGTTCGGAGCTATTGTGGGGAGCTTTCTCAATGTGTGTATTCACCGCCTTCCTCACGACATGTCGGTGGTTCTCCCTGCTTCACATTGCCCCGCCTGTGAAACCCCCCTTCGCGCGTTTGATAACATTCCTTTCGTGAGTTTCCTCGCGTTGCGAGGTCGATGTCGTTCCTGCAACGTGAAAATCTCGTGGCGCTATCCGCTCGTTGAGGGCTTGAATGGTCTTGCGTATGTATTGGACGTAGTCAGGTTTGGGCTTGAACCCGCCACGCTCGTATATGCGCTGTTGCTTTCGACTTTAATCGTTGTCACCTTCATCGATCTCGATCATCAGATTATTCCAAATGAAATTACTTTTCCAGGAATGCCGTTAGGGCTGATCGCTGCGGCCACGGTGCTACCGATCAGTTGGTTGGATTCGCTGATAGGTTTGCTGTGCGGAGGGGGAGTGTTGTTCTTTGTTGTCTGGATTAGTCCCTATATATTCAGACGCGAAGGCATGGGAATGGGTGACGTCAAGCTTCTGGCAATGTTGGGCGCGTTTCTCGGCTGGAAAGCCACACTTCTCACGTTGCTGCTAGGATCATTTTCCGGAGCGGTTGTTGGCGGGGGGTTGATGGCGACAAAACTTATCAAGCACAGTGAACCGATCCCGTTCGGCCCATTTCTTGCGCTGGGTGCCGTGGTAGCCCTCTTTTTCGGCGGTAGTCTTATCGAATGGTATAGCGGATTTTTCGAGCTAGCGGATCCCTTGCTTCGGTGAGGGTAGCCCTAGCGTATTGAGTCTCTCGATGGCGGCAAGCGGCATGTAGATGTGTGTAACGTGAAGCACTACACCTCAGGGTAGCCGAGTGCGGCAAGTTTCCCCACGAGTTCCTCGCGCGACAATTGTGTCCCTTGTATCGTCACCTGTCCAGTTGAAACTTCGATCTCCACGCTGTCTATGCCGGGAAGATTGAGCAAGCCTTCCCGTATGTTGGTGGCGCAGCCGTCGCATTTCACTTTTTGAACCACAAACAATTCGCGTTGCATTATCCCTCCCAATCTACAGCGGATTCTATGTTCCCTGTTTCTTGATTTGTCCTAGGTCGCATGCTAGCATTTTTTTGGTTTTTTATCGTTTCTAATGATAGTAAGCGTTATGTGCTGGGGGATCGTCTAATGGCAGGACGGCAGACTCTGACTCTGTCTATCAAGGTTCGAATCCTTGTCCCCCAGCCAGTGATGGCTGATTAAAGTTTCTTTGGTCAGCGACCTATAGGGGTCTGGTTTCAGGATGATGATTCTCATTGTTGTGTGCTCGCTCATGTGGGGGAAGGGGCATTAATGAGGTGAGAATTGTCCTCCCAAGGAGAGGCACGTCGTGCCGGAATTCCGCCAGGATGGGCTTGGTAAAAAATCTCGATTTGAGGAAAATTAAGGAAATTTTTATTAATTTTCCCTTGACATGTAATATTGAGGGATAGATAATGCCATGAATGACAAACTTTTGACGGTCGATGGCCACTTATCCCCAGCTAGCTAGTCTTCTACTTGAGGTTCCCGAGCAGCGGTTTTCAGTTTTTAGTCAACCTTTTAAGGGTAAAGCTAGCGTGGGATAGAGACATAATGAACGACGGTGAAGGGCAGGAAAATGCCCTAACAAATCGAAGGAGGATTAAGCTAATGGGACAACAGAACGCGAAGGAGAAAACCGGAGGCGTTTCATCAAGCGGTATCCTTTTGTTATGTGTCATAGCATTGGGATTGTTGCTGGTGGGTTGCGAAGGGAGTGATGGTAAGGACGGTCCCGTAGGCCCGGCAGGGCCTGCTGGAGTAGGCGTTACAGGGCCGGCAGGGCCTGCTGGAGTAGGCGTTCGAGGGCCGACCGGGCCGACCGGGCCTTCTGGAGTAGGCGTTGCAGGGGCGACCGGGCCGGCGGGGCCGCTTACGGCAGGGACGGCGGGAATATCCGGCACGTTGCTGAAGGGGAAAATCTCGGGAGCGACCATCACGGCGTTAGGATCTGGCGCCGGTTGTACAGCAATAGGCAGCACCATAAGCGGGACGCCACCCACATGTAACCTCGGGACTGCTAGTGCTGTTGTTTCCACAACCACTGCAGCCGATGGCACCTACACCCTCCAGTTAACCACTAGCCCACTCTATACAGGTCCTGTGATCCTTCAGGCTGTTGGAGGAATCTATACGAACGAGGCTGATGGAACAACTGAGGTGGGACCGGCGGTGGCCACGCCGATGAGGGCCATCCTTCCGGCGGCACCACTCTCTACCGTGACCTTGACTGCTGCTATTACGCCATTCACGAGTATGGCCGCTTCCAGGGCATTCACGCAGTCTGGCGCCTCCGCGGTGACGGCACTTGTTGCGACGCAATCGAACACCACCATAGAGTCCATGTACGGGATCACCAGCATCGTCGGCACGGCGCCGGTTGATGTCACCCAAGCAGTTCCAGCGGGCGCGACAGTGAATGCGCAGCAATATGGGCTTCTTACGGCTGCGTTTGCCCAGCAGGCTGTGCTCCTCGCTATTCCAGATCCACTCAACTTCGTGAACGCCATCGTCACAGATTTCGGCAGTGATGGAGCCTTGGATGGATTGTCTGGGACGAATCCAACGACTCTAACAGGCGGAGTAGCTATTATTCCCGTTGGGGCAACGGTCGCCCTGACGAACCTTGTGGGATCGTCCGGCCTAGTGACCGCAGCAACTATATTCACCTCAAACGCGACCCAAAATGTCTCAGGGATAGTGATCACTGCAACAGTGTCGGCGCTTGCCAATGCGGCCCATACAACCTCGTTGGCAAAAAGCCAGCTGAGCTTTACAACAACAAATAACGCGATAACCGTTAAGGACAGCGTTAATGCAAGGGTTCAGCACGTCACAAGTATATTGGGTACAACCGGAACCTTGGCGGCGGTGGGTTCCCTTGCTTCGGGGAGCGTCACAGTGGTTACGCCGTTTGCCGTCGTCAACGGGACTCTTGTCAGTACTGTCCCATTTGCGTTCAAACTCTGTCCGACAGCTACCCTCGGCTCAACCAGCTGTAGCACCACGGACTTGAGGCAAATAACCGTCACGCTGAGCAAGCTGACCATCACGCCATCTGGCACGAATGCTATTTTGTCCATCCGGCGGATTGGACGGTCCACCCAAACCATGC
>JYMV01016897.1_pt1 | contig 19374 bp, 15 predicted proteins | sample 338911 | NCBI WGS metagenome assembly JYMV01 (sample SAMN03354496, study PRJNA234377) | hydrothermal vent metagenome | biome: Deep sea; feature: Hydrothermal plumes at the Eastern Lau Spreading Center, Western Pacific Ocean; material: Seawater | place: Tonga | collected 2009 | depth 2000 m m
CACATATTTGCGTACCCGCGAACAAAACCCACGGCTCTTCGACCGAGCAGCACTACGTGCTAAGAAAGCCTTGAAGAGCCTGTACGCGGGTCTGCATATCCGTCCCGACAACCGAGCCGACGCGGTTCTGTTCAAGAACAACCCTCCCGAGGGAAGTTTGGCAGCAGCCGTCAAGACTCTGGCCAAAGCGGCGGATCCCGTCGACCAGGCGAAGGCGATTCTTGAAAACAAGATCCCCTACACCGTGGCCGTCGGTGCCGTGAATCAGCTGACGCCTACCGTTTTGGTAGCGCTGATCGACGCTATGAGCCCGGCCGAGGTTATCAATAACCTGAAGAGCTTGAGTGCCCGAGGCGCTATGGACAACGACGAAGTTAAGCAGTTAATTGAGCGCAAGCTTGAAGCTGCCCGTAGCGATAATCGAGTCTCGGCTTTTAAGGCGAAAGTTGCTGCTAAGGCTGCCGGAGTCAGTGCCGAGACAGCTGAGAAGTTGGCTCAGGTTACCAACGACCAGATCAAAGCGAAAGGTCGCATTAAGCGGCCCACCGCCTTGCTGGTCGATAAGTCAAGTTCTATGAACGACGCTATCGAAGTTGGTAAGCAGTTGGCGGCGCTGGTCAGTGGTATCTGCGACACCGAGCTTGTGGTCTACGCTTTCGATACTCTTCCTTACGAAATTAAGGCAGACGGTCGAGAGTTGAGCGACTGGGAGCGAGCTTTCTCCAACATCCATTCCAGCGGTGCCACCAGCATCGGTGCTCCCCTGGAAGCGATGAGAAAGCGACTGCAAAAAGTGGAGCAAATCGTTCTTATCACCGATGAGGGCGACAACACTCCTCCATACTTTGTAGATGCGTATGAGCGTTACGCGCGCGAGTTGGCGGTAGCTCCCAACGTTCTGATTGTAAAGGTCGGGCGTGCGTGCGACTACGTTGAACGCGGCCTACGACAAGCCCGTGTCCAGGTGGATACTTTTACCTTCCGCGGAGACTACTACAGCCTCCCCAACCTTATCCCTATGTTGAGCCGACCTAGTCGACTCGACTTGCTATTGGAAATCTTGGGAACTCCGCTTCCCCTCCGAAAGGAGGCGATAGCCAGCTAACAAGATGCGGCCGGTATTCTTCCCCCGCTGGGGAACCTCATGTATGAAGACCTTCATAACTCCGTCGCTTGCAGGGGTTGTGACGGCTCCCGAGTAGATGCTGGTTTCCCGTGCGGGCGGGGGTCGAACGAGGCTGTTGATTTAGTCGGACCGAGTGAGGCGCAGAGCATTTTGTTCGCACAAAGTCGGGCAATTTTGAGGCATTGTCCAGTAGGAACGCTCCGCTTTCGGGAATATTCCCAACAATTGAACGATTTTGTGCGGACAATAATGAACAAGACTCACGACGGGACGTGGTGCTCGAAGAGTAGACTAAGTCAACAGCCTCGATCATTCCGACTCTTGCGGACGAGGCTGAACACTGAGCCCTTGACGTTCGGCATCTTCCTTGCGGATCTCGTAGGAGCGTTCAAAGTCGGCTTTAGCCTCCTCTTCGCGACCCAGTTGCTCCAAACACTTTCCGCGAGCGTCTAGAGCACGGGGAAAGCGAGGTACGATCTTGAGAGCCTTAGAGAACTGCACAACGGCCTGATCGAACTTACCGGAGTTGGCATAGCCTAGTCCGAGTTGAAAATAGAAAAGTGGGTTCTCGGGATCGCGTTCGATGGCGTCTTGCAGAACCTGGAAGGCCTCCTTCACTTTCCCGGCCTCTCGATAAGCTCCCACCATGACCTGAATGATGTCGCCACTGTTGGGGTGATGACTGAGAGCTTGCTGCGCTTGCTCGAGCAATCTCCCTCGGTCGAGGCTCGCTATGAGGGTCAGCAGATTCATCCAGTTGGCTTCCGATTCAGGCGCCTTCTCTGCGGCAAACCGGTAACTGGCGAGGGCCTCCTTGTGATCGTTTTTGAGCATGTAGAGTGCGCCCTCAAGTGCGGCAAGTTGGGCCTCATCAGCTCCGGCCTTCTCCGCAAGCGAGAGAACTTCTTGAGCCTTGTCCGCCTCTCGGTTGGCCAGATGGATCTGGGCTCGGGCAAAAAGAAATCCCTCCTCTTCGCAACCCAGATCGTAGGCTTTCTCCAGGTCCTTCAGGGCCGCTACCGCATCGCCGGTTTGGGCCAACAAAACGCCCTGAAGTCCACGGTAACGACCGTTCATAGGCGCGGCCTCAATAGCTTGCGCAAAATCTGGTGCGGCCTGCTGAAAGTGGCCGGTGAGGAAATAGATCAAGCCTCGACCCGCCCAGGCTTCGTGGCAGTCCGGGTCTTCTTCCACCGCTTCGCTGAACATAGTGTGGGCCTGCTCCCAGTGACCCAATCCGGAGAGAGCTCGTGCCACACACACTCTTACTGTGAGGTCTTTAGGTTGAACCGTCTTTAAAAGCTCAAGAGCTTCTTCAAATTCTTGCTGGTCGAGGAGTGTTCTGGCTTCGGTAAGAGTATCTGACATCCGCAGTGCTTGGCTTGAAGCCTTGATTTACCTGCGCCGAAACTGAGGAAACAGGTAGCACCTTGAGGAATGAGAAGCGGTGGAAAGACGAGTGCGCATAGGAGTGGACGATCTGTTTTTTGCCAAGGGGCGCTGGTGGTGCCATATGCTGTGCGACGACTTCAGCCCCCAGGGCCTGTATGAACTCCACCGATTCGCCCAACAGATCGGCCTTTCACCCCGGGCTTTTCACAACCCGTCGGGCAACCTGCGCCCTCATTACGATCTTCTCCCGCCATATCGAGAGAGAGCCGTTGCGCAAGGTGCCGAGCAACTCGACCGAAGAACTCTGGTAGCGTTTCTCAAGGTCGGGCGTGAACGCGCTACAGATTCTGCTTGAACAACTTGTCGATCCTGCGATATTCGTCAAGCCAACTCTCAGGCTCCAGGAAACCGTGTGGCTCGATAGGATAGAGCGCCATTTCCCAGTCTTTCTTCTTGAGCTGAATCAGACGCTGAGTGAGCCTTACGGTGTCCTGAGCCACTACGTTGTCGTCAAGCATCCCGTGACACATGAGAAGTGGTTTCTTCAGACCCTCGGCAAACTCGATGGGGGAACTCTTCAGATAAGCTTCGGGGTCTTCGTCGGGCGTGTTGAGAATTCTCGCCGTGTAGCCATGCTCATACTCGGCCCAGTCGGTGACCGGTCTAAGGGCAGCACCGCATGCGAAAAGATCCGGCTCTTTGAACAGCGCCATCAGGGTCATAAAGCCGCCGTAGGAGCCACCATAAATCCCCACTTTCTCAGCGTCGACTCCATGGTTTTCGACCAGATACTTCACCCCGTCCTTGAGGTCCTCAAGTTCCGGCGTTCCCATCTGGCGATAGATCGCCGCTCGCCAATCTCGACCGTATCCGGCCGATGCCCGATAGTCCATATCGAGAACGGTGATGCCTCTTTGAGTGAGAAGGGTGTGGTACATAAACTCTCGGAAGTAGTAGGACCAGCCTTCGTCCGCGTTTTGAAGGTAGCCGGCTCCATGAACAAAGACGACCGCCGCACTGTTGTCCGGAGCCCCCTGAGGCGGAAGGTAAAGCTTAGAGCGTATAGGCTTTGAGTGGTGCGTGGAGGGAACGTCTACGAATTTGGGGAGGGTCCATTCCATATTGAGAAACTCAGAGCTTGCCAGGTTGGTCAGCTTCTTAGCCTTCGCGAGCTTGGAGGGCTGAAGATAGATCTCGGGCGGGGTTGAAGTTTGAGAGTGGAGCAAGACGATGGTTTTGCCGTCGTACGACATGTCGTAGTAGGTCTGGCCGCCCAGGTTGGTGACGGGCACCTGACGCCCTTGGAGATCGCAGGCGTAGACATTGTAACGGCCGCTGTTGTCTTTATTGGAACGAAAGAGAAATCCGCTGCCGTCGGGCAGAGCATGAATCGATGTGACCTCATACTTCCCCGAGGTCATTGGCCTGGCCGTCGTTCCGTTCCAAAGATAGAGGTGAGCGTAGCCGGTCTTCTCCGATTGGTACCAGAGCGACTCACCGCCGGGCATCCAACCAAACTCGTTCAAGTCCCAGGTGTGCCAAGCATCATCATGGAGATGTTCAATGAGCTTGAGGGAGGCGGTTGAAAAATCCACCTCTACCAACCAACGCTCTTCGAAGTCTTCAGAGAACAGAGTGAGAGCCAGGCGCCCACCGGTGCTCCAGCGGGTATCTCCTAAATAAACTGTGGTTTTGTCGTTAAATCCCGGCAAGCCGGTTAACTTCAGATCGGTCCGTGATTCACTCCTCAAATCGAGCAGAGACAGGCGGTGGTCCTTGGCCGCTTCCGAGCCCACCTTGGCCCGAAGCGTTTTGGTGGTCACCTTGCCGTCACGATTTAAATAGACCGGCATCAGATCCCGATCCTTTTGGATTTTGGCTCCGTGAATCAGGAGAGCTTTGCGCTGATCTGGAGCCAGTTCCAGGCGCACCAGTTGGCGATCGGCGCCCAGGTAGAATCGTGGGATGCCTTTCTCTTTGGAACGCCTCTTCTCAGCCTCTTCCCGTTCTTTGAGCACCGGGAAAAGCCGATCTTGTTGCTTGTCGCGGAACTTGACTCCGTCGCCAGGTTCCTTCTCAAAGCGGAGGTCGATCACCTGACGCTCCAGGTTGGTGCTCAGGTTCCGAACCGTGTACTCGTTACCGCCTCGATAGACGAACTCGTCGTCGGAGAGCCACCTGGCCTCAGATTCAGCTCTTTGCGTACGAGTCAATCTTCGAGTGGTCTTGTGAGAAAGAAACAGATCGCCCTTGAAAGAATAGAGGGCTTTCCCGTTGCGACGATCACCCTCCGACGGGAGCCCTGAGGTGTCGTGAATCTTGACAACCTCACCGGTCAAATCGATCTCCACCACTTCGTAGCCGCGAGGGTCTCGATGAGCCAGATAGAACAAGCTCTGTCCATCGGGCCCGTAACGCACCTCTTCCGGCCACATTCCGATCCAGCGTGGGTGCTGCATGATCTTTTCCAGGGTCAGTGTCTCCTGGGCCCCGGCCGGATGGATGAGGAGCAGAAGGACTCCAAAGGTGAGAGCTATTCTTTTCATAGAACAGACTATTTGATGGGCGGCAAAGGTTCCTTTAGCAGGCTGATCCAGAACTCGCGTCCTCTTGAGGCTTCATTGTCGTCTATGTGGAGTGGACAGTTCCGCTACTTTGCGTCCTCGGCAAAAATGAGAGGCAGCGCGAAAGGCTCACTGGCGTAACCGATGTCCTGATAGTCCACCAACTCCAGCGGAATCCAGCCCTTCTCTCCTTTGGCACTTCCGCTCAAAACCTCGACGTAAGCATAGTCGTAAACCGTCTCTTGTCGTTTGCGGTAGCGCCGGTAGGATGAGTAGTAGGAACGACCTTGCTTGGTGTAGGAGACCGCCTTGATAATTTTCAGCTCATCGCCTCGTCGAAGATTGGGAACGCCGTAACGATAGCGTCTGGCCCTGCGGCCTTGCTTGATATCCTCCCACATCTTTTGATCCATAATGGAGCGTTCAGAAGGGTAGAACTGCGCGTAAGACTCCACCTGCACCAAAGGTTTACCGGTGACCTTGTAGCGAGCGGTCACGTCTCGACCCAGGGAAAGCCGCTTCTTCTTCTTTCCGATCTCCGATTTTATGTCGGAAATTCTGGAAACGTAGTCGCTGTTGGGATACTTCTTCTTGAATTCGCCGGCGAGCTTCTCAGCCATGGCAAGATCGTTATTCTCGTCGTAGCTTCTGATCAAGAAGAAAGCGACTTCGTCGTCGGTGGGATCCAAGGTGACGGCTTGCTTCAAAACCTTGATCGCCTTACCAGGGGCCTTGGTTTTCAGGTAAGCCAGAGCCTCGTCCTTGAGTTTTTCCACCTCGGGAGCGAACCGTTTGGCCTTTTCCTTAATGATACTTTGCTTGTGTTGAGCGGCCATTTTCTTTTGCTCGGGGCTCAACTCGCCGAACTTGCCGGCCAGAATCTGATCGACAAGCTTCATAGCTTTGTCGTTCCACTTTTGCTCTCGACTGACATCCACAACCTCAAGAACAGATCGAGGAGTTTCGCCTTGAATCGCTTCAGAATCGATCAGCTTGTCCAGGTACGCCTCCATCTCGCTGGGCTCGGAAACGTTCTCAACCTGGGTCAGAGCACTCTCACCGTTGAAGTGCAGCTTAAGATAGAAGCCCGGCTCTTCTTTTGGGGTCGAAGGTCCGCTCAAACGGAGAGTGTATTGCAAACCAGAGTCATCCTGGGCGAGACTTTCCAAGGCAACTTCCAAGATATCCGGAACGCCCGCTGTGTTGGCCTCTCGACTCCAATTGAGGAAAAAGTCGGCGGTCGCTTCGTCGGTGGCAGGTAACGCTGCCAGGAGTTCTTTGGCCTTGGCTTCATCCCCGGCTTTCCAGGCGGTTCCAATCTCTTCCACCTTCTGAGTGAGGGGCCCGATGTTTATCTCCGGCCCTTTGTTCAAAGCTGTGAGGTCGGGAGCGGTACCCCGGGGAGCGTCTTTGGTAGGTTGTTCGCCCAGAACATATCCCGTACCGAGATGGGTTCCCGTCTCCAAATCGATCACGTAACCCAGGGCGGCCTGTCTGGCCAACTTCACTTCGGAGTCGTTGCTGAAGGCCGACTCGGCCTCTTTGGCGGAAGTTCCTATTACCTTATCGGCAAGGTAGACCAAAGCCACGCACTTCGGCTCCTGATCTTTGGAATCCGGAAACATGGCGTATTGATATTCCGGTTTTTCCATAGCCGACGGCTCCCACTTGGTGGCGTACACAATCAGCATTGGGCCGGTTCTAGCAGGGTCCGGCGCCACAAGCTCCGAGAGTTCAGCACCCTCAAGCTTACGACAGCTCTCTTGAAACGACTCAAAGTTCGCTTCGATAACGTTTGCCAGTTGCGCCTGATAAGGCGACACATCGACCGTCTCGAGCTTTTCTTGGGCAACACCTTTTGGCGTTTCTGTATTTCCCGGCTTGTTCGAACACCCAGTGAGAGTCGAAACAACCAAGACCAGAGACACCAACCAAAGAAGTGGGCGTGAAGTGGACATGTTTCTTAACTTTTTTGTCAGGGTGCGCGATTCCTGGATGATTCCATATTAAAATGGAAATTTTTACTCTTTATCGAATGAAATTCATGAGGAGGAGCGACTATGGGAAAACTGTTAATCTGGTGCTTGATCGGCTGGGGCATGCTTTGGATGGCTAAGCGCCTGAAGCTGGAAGTTGCTCAGGAACGATTGGGCAAGCTCTGCCCTCCCTATATCCCGGTGGTTCTTGCCGTCCCCATGATATGCTACGCCTTGGAACTGGCCGTTGGTTGGTACTCGGCTCTGTCTCGAAACGGGTTGGATAAAGTCATTGAGGGTCAACTGGTCCGATGAACAAGAATCTTCAAACCATACGTTCGGCCCAGGGAACACTGTTCTTCATCCTCTTCCTCAGCGCCGTGGTGCCTGTGAGCATTCGCGACCTGGCTCACCAACTCTTGAGCTCCGTTCACTTCAACCCGATATTTCAGGGTTACCGGAAGCCCACGCTTGCCTTCGGCTGCTTGATGAGCCTGGCCATCCTCGCCCTGGTTTGGAGGGAAGCCCATCGAACGCTCTACGCGGTGTACCCGGCCATCATCGACGGCAGGAAAGCTCGGCCTGCCTATCATTTTCAGCACAAAGAGTTCTTCTACTGGTCGGCCATCGCCATCCTGGCCCAGCAAGGCTACGCCTTTATCTGGGTCATTCTCGGTCTCAAAGCCGGAACCTTGACCTTCTCCCTGCAAACTCTTCTCCCCGGTCTTCTGGGATGCGTGGCTGGAGCGAGCCTCTTCTTCATTCCCACCAGAGCTCAACTGAAAGAGGAACCGGCAAAAACTGAATGTGCTGAGAAGAGGATCGCCGAGTGGACCGTCATCACGTTCTTCGGCTATAACACGGCTTTCCTGATCATCGACATTCTCGGCCAGTGGGGATTGCTGATGAAACTTGGTGTAACGAGCCCCGGGCTGTCCAACAAATTCGGCCTTCTCGGGGCGTTGTGGCTCCTGCCGATTCTGGTCTGGAAGCTTCCCTTAGGTAAGTTTGACTGGCTCAAACCGGCCATGTGCGCCTACTGGATTGTCAATCTGATCGATGGGTCCACTCTCGCACCCGGCTTTCTCCTGGGCGGACTCTACCTCTCGTGGCAGAAAGTCGAGCCGGCTCAGAAGCGTCTTGCCTCAATCCCCTTGATCTTCTCCGTGCTGGTCTCCGCCGACCTGGTAGGACAGGTGTTCGGATACTTCTTCATGGGTTACGAAGGCGGCCCGCTCCTGGGGTTTGCCTGCATGCTGTTCGCCGTGGTGAGCCTGGAAAGTTGGGTGGACAACGAGGAACGGCTTCCGTTCACCACTTTGAAGCCGGAAGAAGACGCGACCCCAGTTTCGCAACCGAGTGCGGTGAAACAGGTGATGGAGTCGAACGTTCCCGTCGAGAGTAAAGAGGAAAAAGTCGCCAACGAACCGCCGGCGGTGGAAACAGAACTCTCCCAGAAACAGAAGGAAGACCAGGCCTATCAAGAAGGCCAGAATCGTTACTGGGATCTCTCTAATTAGTGCTTAGAGCGGGAAAGGTTCTGGAGTTGCTGGTCTTGCCAATCGATCCAGTCCTGCCAGGCAGGGACGACACCGGTGTGGATTTCTTGTTGAGATTGGTTTTGCGAATACATTTGACGAACTCCTACTCTTCTTATCAAGCGTTGACTTAAACATAGAAGAGAACCCTGAAAATTCTTTGAAAGCATGCAGTAAGGCCGCCTTTGACCATTCAAAAGCGGCCTTTATTAGCTACGAGCCTCCTGGATTTTCGCACGGCTCAGTTTGGGGTGTCCGGCGGGTCCATTTTTCAGAACATCCAGTTTTCTTGGGGCTCGTTATCTGTATCTCCCCGACAAGTCTCATTGTAGAGAAATTGAAAAGATCCGGAAATGATCCGGATCAGTTAGTCATGCCGTGTCTTGTCAATGGAGGGCACTGGGCGTCTAGGCCCGGGTTTCGCACTTCTACCCGTAAAGGGCACAATGTCTCGGAAGATGGCCGATTGAGGTGCTGATATGGGGTGAAAGCGTCGAGTGCCGTGTACGATTGTACATAATCGAGGCGGTTTGACCCCAGATTGGTGCCTCGATTGGTCAGCTTTCGGGAGAAGTGCGAAATCCGGGTCTAGGCGGCCGCGATAACCTCTTCAAGGAAGCAAAGCCCCACGATAACCCTTGAGGTGTTAGGCAGGCGTTGCGACCATACGACGCGGGCGGAGGTGGTGCGAAAGTAGCCCATCTTGTCTTGAATGGAGATGTGAATCCACTCGCCGGCCACGGCTACCCAGGGAAGAACCACTCGGCCGCCTCGAGAATCCATCTCGATGACGGAGACGTTAACCGGATTCTGGTGGCCCTTCCAGCAAGTTACCGACGAGGGACAAATTTGTCGCCGACGCTGCTCGCGGCGGCATCGAGAGGTTTCTAGAACTTTTTTGATGGGGGTTAATTTGCGGCTCACGTTCTTCACTTCTTGTCGTCCTCGTTAGTATATTCCCACCAACTTTTCTTTTGTCTAGGGGTATGTTACGAGAAAATGAAAATATGAACGGGAGGTTACAACGGTGTTTCTATTTAGACTGAATCCGCTCCACATCGTTGAATTTGCGGTAATCCATTTCATAGAAGAACCTATCCCCGTCCCGCTGTAGCTTCAAGATGTCCGTGAATCGATGACCGGAAAGCAGGTCGCCTGCCCGATAAAAATACTGGGCGTGAACAGTTTGACCCAATGTCTCGTCGATTCCCGTTAGAGTCACTGCCACGATGGCGTCTCGCTCTGCGAGATCTTGCTCAGAAACACCGTAGAGGGGGCTTTCCTCCACGATACGATGGATACCGGTGAAGGAAAGTGTGAGGATGGGGGTTCCGCAGGTGGTCAACTTCAAGTCTAAGAGACGCCTGGTAAACTCCCCTTCGGTTGTGGTGTCGGTGATAATAAGTGTGGCCTGCACTTTGACCGAGACGATAGCGTTACCTCGACCGTTCGCCAACCGGAAGAGCAAACAATTGAAGCCGTCACGTTCGGCTAAAAGAGCCTTGTCGGCGAACAGAACCCTAGTGGTGGGGACAGCAAACTTACTGAAAATGACTCCGGCAATGAGACCGGTGGTGACCAGGCCCAAGAACGCTTCGCAAGTGACCAGGATGTGAGCATAGGTGGTATGGGGCGACATCACCCCGTAGCCGATGGTGGAAAAGCTCTGCACGCTGAAAAAGAAGAGATCGGAGAAACTCAGAGGTCCTTCCCCTCTCACACAACCGGCACTCAGAGAGTAAAGACCCGCGAACAACACATTGATGCTCAAAAAGATGAGGAGGAGCAAAAGAAAGAGACTTCTCCATCTCATGAGGAGGATGTTGTGGTAGAGGTCGGAGATGGGGGCTCTCGGTTGCCCCAGTCGCCTTACCGGGAGGGAACGACCGTTCAATCTTATGCTCCGTGGGTTGGGTTCGGAGTTTGTTTTGCCGTGAGCCGGTTTCGACCTTTGCGACCGGGCGGCAGGTTTATTTCCACAACTCTCCAAATTCGCCCCAGGAAAGACCACGGAAATACGCGAGGAAACTTGAATGAAAGTTTTAGTCACCGGGTCGGCCGGCTTCATTGGTGGATATCTGGTGGAAGAGCTTCTCTCACAGGGTTACCAGGTCGTTGGGCTCGACAACTTTTGGAAATACGGCAGAATCGAGCGCGAGATCGACAAGAACCCGAACTACCAGTTCGTGGAAGGCGATGCGAAAGACATTCCCCTTCTCAAATCTCTGCTCAAAGATTGCGATCATTTCATCGCCGGTGCCGCGATCATCGGCGGGATTTCTCTTTTCCATGAACTTGCCTACGATCTCTTAGCCGAGAATGAACGGCTCTGCGCGGCCGCTTTCGATGCAGCCATCTGGGCCCACAAAGAACACAAACTCAAGAAGATTACCGTCATCTCGTCTTCCATGGTTTTTGAGAGCACGGATCAGTATCCAACTCCCGAAGGGGCTCAACTCACCTCGCCCCCTCCGCTCTCCACCTACGGTTTTCAAAAATTGGCAACAGAGTTCTTCGCTAAGGGAGCCTGGGAACAGTACAAGCTACCCTTCACCATCGTTCGCCCCTTCAACTGTGTCGGCATTGGAGAGCGTCGCGCTAAAGTCGATACGGAAATCATGTCGGGCAACGTCAAACTAGCCCTAAGCCATGTTGTGCCCGATCTGGCCCAAAAAATTCTGAAGGGCCAGCACCCCCTCCACATCCTCGGCGACGGCTCTCAGGTTCGACACTACACCTACGGTGGAGATTTGGCCAAAGGGATCAGAGTATGCATGGAGCACCCCAAGGCCGAGAACGAGGATTTCAATATCTCCACCGCCGTCTCCACTACCGTGCTGGAACTGGCCGAAATCATCTGGAACAAGATCAATCCCGGCAAGCCCTTCACCTACGTCTGCGATCCCCCGTTTCCTCACGATGTGCAAAAACGCGTGCCTTGTGTGGAGAAGGCCAAGAGACTGCTTGGCTTTGAAGCCACCACAACCCTCGACGAGGCGCTGGACGAAATCATTCCCTGGATTAAGCGGGAGTTGGAACTTGCGCGAATCTAGTCAGGGCCAATTAGGAGTTGTCGTTCCGGTCTACAACGAGGCTGAGAACATCCTAAATACCCTCCGAGAGTTGGAATCGCATGTGCCGGTACCTACCACCTGTTATGTGGTAGCCGATACTGAAGAAGACACCACCTTCACCGTTCTCGACCAGTTTGAAGGCGAAATGGTTACCGTCAAGCCCACTCTGAACGGATATGGACGAGGAGCTTTGAACGCTATCAAATGGGGGCTCCATCATGCCGAAGAAGACGCTGTTGTGGTCACGATGGCCGACATGTCCGACGATCTTCAGTCCCTGGTGGAAATGTGGGAGGGTTACAAAGCCGGTTATCATGTGGTTTGCGGCTCCCGATATATGCCCGGGGGTCGACAATCCGGAGGGCCGTGGTTCAAAGCTTTCCTATCGCGGATGGCCGGAGTTTCGCTGCACTACCTCACCCGGCTCCCCACCAAGGACGTGACCAACAGTTTCAAGCTCTATCACAAGATGGTCATCGAGAACATCGAGATTGAGAGCACCGGCGGTTTCGAAATCGGTATGGAGATCGTGGTGAAAGCCTGGACCATGGGCTACCGAGTCACCGAGGTCCCCACGAGTTGGCAAGACCGAACAGCCGGGGAGTCTCGCTTCAGGCTATGGGCCTGGCTTCCACGCTATCTCCACTGGTACTTTTACTGCCTCAAGTCCGCCTGGTTCAATCTTCGCGTCAAACCTGTGCCGTAGGCCGTCCGAGGATTTCGAAATTGTCGACAGAGGTTCCCTCGCCGTTCTTGGTGGCCAGGTGTTCCGAAGAGATTTTGAGCCGGATCTTCTGTCCATCGAACTTACTGAGATCGTACTCCCGCTTGTTCCAGATGCCTTTATCTTCCAGTCGGTCCAGACGTTCCCAGCTCTCGCCGCCGTCTGCACTCACATCCACGTAAACAAGGTTTGTCCAGTCGAAGTCCTGACGGCTTTCAAATCTCAAGAAGCTCTGAGTTGTCTTCGACAGATCATAGTCCGGAGAGGTTAGAACCGAGTAGGTGCCGGAAGCGGGAATCTTCTTCTTACAGGACCACACTCGACCTCTCTCGGGATCGTCTGTGAGTTGCCAGCGGCCTTCCCCCTTCCAGGCGCTGGTGGGAGCTTCAAAATCGTCTTGGTGGATGACGGGAGTGGAAGGGAGGACAGCCCGGGCAGTCACCATCTCCGAGCGATTGCCCACCTCGTCCACCGCTTTGAAAGCGGCGTGGAGGATGGTTGGGTTCTTTTGCGGGGCCTGGTGAAAGAAGGCGTGGTGAAACTGGCCGATTTCAGCGCCTCGCGGAGTAGGCAGAGAGGCCGCTTTCTCCCAGTTCTCTTCCGTGATCGGCTGAGGGGAAACCCGCACTTCAAACGCTGTGGCCGGGCCGCTCTTCCAACCGTCGTCACCGGTTCCCGTCCAGGAGATTCGAGCTCCCTTAGAATGGGTGTCGGCGATGTGAAAGTCGTTGGGAGCCGCGGGGGAGAGCCGGTCGTCGGAAAGAGCCTTGGCCGCGTTGAGTCTGCCTCCGCTGATGGACTTTTGGGCAAGGGAAGGGAGCGGATCGGTGGAGTAGACCAGTCTGTCCTTTATCTGCAGGGGAGTCAGTTGGGGGAAGGCCGAGGCGATGAGGCCCGCCGTTCCCGTAACATGAGGACACGCCATTGAGGTGCCGGACTTGGTTCCATACTTGCCGCCGGGGAGGGTGGACAGAATATCTCGTCCCGGAGCGAACAGTTCCACCGAAGTGCGGCCGAAGTTACTGAAGACCGCCGGTTCATCCTTGCGGTTGGTGGCTCCCACCGTGATCAGATTGGGGAGGTCGAAGTTGGCCGGATAGGAGCCCACCTTGGCGATGTCCTGGTGATCGTTTCCGGCCGCGCAAACATGAAGTCCGGGGGTGGCAGCGAAAGCGTCGTGGACCGATTGATTGAAATTAGCTCCGCCCCAACTGTTGGAAGTGATGAAAGCGCCTCTGGACTTAGCGTAAGCTAGAGCCCGAAGGATTGCCGCGATATTGGTCACGCCTTGATCGTTGAAAATCTTGATGGGGAGAATGCGCGCCTTCCAGTTAACCCCCACAACGCCTTCGCCGTTGTTGCCCACTGCGGCGATGGTGCCCGTGACATGGCTTCCGTGGCCTCGTCTGTCCAGGGGGTCACCGTTGTCGTCGATGGCGCTGTAGCCGAAGTAGTCGTCGACCACCCCGTTGCCGTCGTTATCGATTCCATCGCCTGGAATCTCTCCTTCATTGATGGCAATATTCGCCCTGAGGTCCGGATGATGGTAGTCGGCACCTGAATCGATGACGGCGATAAGCGGCCCCTGATGAGAGCCCGTTGTGACCTTCCAGGCTTCCGGCGCAGAGATATCGGCTCCCGGGTTCTGTTGGTTATGAAGACCCCAAAGACCGGGGTCTAAATCGTTGGGCTGAGTCTTCTTTTGTCCAGGCTGAGTGATGAAATCCGTTGGCTCGGTACTCTCGTGAATAATCTCATTGACCTCTGCATAGGCCACCTCGGGCAAACTTCTCAGTTCGGCAAGAGCTTCGGCCATATCGGCTCCATCATCGAGGCGAAGCCTCACAATGTCGGAAGCTTCAGACCCCGACAAAAGTCCCGGCCCAAAATCGAAGCGCTCAACTACTGCTCCTCCGAGTCGGCTCTCGTCGGCCGGAGTCGGCCCACCTCGCAAACCCAAAATAACCTCACCGGGCACGTGTTCGGTTTGACGAACCTCCGCGCGAGCTTCAGAAACAAGCCTCGAGCCTGTCGGTATCCCTGGTCGGATATTCATGGGTCTCCTCCAAAATTCGATTGAAGTTACTTGGGGAGCGTTAAATGGGCGTTAATTTCGAAGGCCCCCACTTCGGCAGTAATAGATTCACGCAGACGACTCCACACCAACTGGGGCCGTAAGTAATGGCTCCCTTTCTCGGCCGGCATAACGATAGTGGTGGACCTTGGGTATCGTGCCTTCAACCAAATCCTGGCCGAACCGCGGAGCGATAGACGAACTCAAACGCCGAAAGAAGTAGGGGGGACAACGTCTTAGTATTAGAATTCAATAGTAACCGCTGGAGCAACCCAGCAGCTGAGGATAGCCTGAATGCGACATTTGACTGAAGCAATAAGTTCCCTTGAAGAAGGATTCGATACTGAGTTTAAGGCGGCTGGTGGCAGAGATGGCTTGGGAGAAGTGCCTCGCTCATTCTGGGAGACATATTCAGCCATGGCTAATTCCTCAGGCGGTTCGGTTTTCTTGGGGGTTCGAGAGAAAGGAAATAAATTCTTTGTAAGCGGCGTCGGCAATCCTGGTGGCCTCATAAAACGCCTTTTTGATGAGGTTAACGACCCCAATAAGGTCAGCGTAAACCTCTTGTCAAATGAGGATGTTGAGATCACAAAGTATAGGGAGCGCCGAGTAGTTGTTGTTAATATTCCGCGTGCTTCACGAACACAGCGCCCTGTGTACGTCGGGAGGAACCCTTTATCGGGGACTTACAGGAGACACCATGAAGGTGACTACCTCTGCGACGAAGAGACTGTTAGACGTTTGATTGCTGATTCGGTCGAGGATGCTCAAGATGCAAAAATAGTAAGCGGTTACGGAGAGGAAGATCTTGACCAGGATACGCTTCTGACATACCGGAGAGCATTTAGAACTTCTAGACCGTCACATCCTTGGCTTGAACAGGAAGGACAAGAGTTTCTTGTCTCTATCGGAGCATTTCGACGCGATCGCCAAACAGGCGAAAGAGGACTAACTCTCGCTGGACTACTTATGTTCGGTAAGTTGCGCTCCATCTTAGATAGGTTTCCACATTACCTCTTAGACTACCAAGAGCAGACTCATGATGAAGAAGACCGGTGGGTGGACCGGCTCACAACCGACGGCGCCTGGTCAGGCAACCTCTTCGACTTCTTCCGAAATGTCTATCCGCGACTGGTTGAGGGTCTTAAGGTTCCCTTCCGACTGAAAGATGGCGTGCGGGTAGACGAATCACACGTCCACGAAGCGCTTCGTGAGGCTTTTGTTAACTGTCTGGCGCACGCCGACTATAGTGCGCGGGTGGGAGTGAAAATTGTCAAACGACCGGACGGATTTGAGTTTCGGAACCCTGGGGGTCTCCGAATTCCTCTCGAAACGATCATTCAGGGCGGTGTAAGCGACTGTAGGAACAGGAGTCTAATGAAGCTGTTCCAACTTGCAGGCTTAGGCGAACAAGCTGGCTCGGGGGTCCCAAAGATTCGTCGGGCCTGGCGAGAGCAGGCTTGGCAAGTACCTGAACTGACTGAGGACCTAGTCAAAGAGACGACAACCCTAGTTCTTCCGAAGGTTAGCCTGATTTCACAAGACGTCTTAGATGAACTGACAGAACGGTACGGCAAAGATGCCTTTTCAAAACTCGGGCAGGTAGAGAGGTTGGCCGTGGTAACAGCTTGCACACGGGGATATGTCACAAATCGCTTTCTTCGCTCGGTGACCGCAGAGCACGCTGTTGATTTAACAAAGGTTCTACGCGGATTGGTGGACGACGGCTTCCTTAGCCGAACCGGGGCCGGTCCTGGAACACGTTACGCGCTACCAGATGCCGAATCCCCTGTCGCTCAAGAGCTGTTATTTGCATTCGACACCGATTCAATAGAGTCTGAGTCATTAGCGGATTCTACGCACTCAGAGGTAAGCTCTACGCACTCGGAGGTAAGCTCTACGCACTCGGAGGTAAGCTCTACGCACTCGGAGGTAAGCTCTACGCACTCGGAGTTCTCTGATGAGATTTGGAAGAACTTATTGGAGCGAGGCAAGGAGGTCAGGGAAAGAAGACGGCCCCGCCAAGAAGTAATTGAGACCATAATGACTCTATGCAAAAATCGGTATCTCACCCTGCACGAGATAGCAACCCTTATAGGACGCAGCGTACGAACACTTCGCTCATCCAGCTATATAGGCAAGTTAGTGAAAAAGGGCTTTTTGATCCCAAAATACCCAGACAACCCAAATCATCCATCGCAAGCCTACACCTCAAGACTGTCATAGAGGGTTGAAAACACGACACACCGGCAGTAATAGCTCCTCCTAGAGCGAATACTCCTCGTCGAAAGTGAGCCGATACCGCAAAAGGAATGCCTGAGACTCGATTTCTCATTGTCGGTGGAGGACCCGCCGGAAGCGCAACCGCCCTTACACTCGCAAGAGCGGGATGCAGAGTCACGCTGATTGAGCAGACCAACTACCAGGGTGAAAGGGTGGGAGAACTTCTCTCCCCCGAGGGGCAGGCGATCATGGCCTCCCTGTGCCCGAATCTGTTTGAACAGTTCTACTTGACTCAGATCGGAATCGTGGGGACCTGGGGCAGCGAATCTCTTTCCCCACTGGCGGAACGAGAATGGTGGACATTGGAGCGGCGTGCTTTCGACCGAGCTCTGGCCGAAGAGGCCAGGCAGGCAGGGGCCGAGCTTTTTACCGAACAGAAGGTGCGAAGCGTGAGCCGAAGGCATGACGGGGGATGGTCGGTTCTGTGCCAAGACCGGCATCTTGAGGCCGACTGGCTGATCGATGCCAGCGGGCGCAGCAGTCAAATCTCTCGACTCCAGGGGGCTCAAATTCAGAAGTTTGACCGCCAGATTGCTCTTGTGGGTTTGCTGGAAGGCGATGTGGTTGCCCCCCCCGATATGGTTCTTGAGACAACGGAGCTGGGATGGTGGTATGCGGCCCCTGTCGATTCTCAAAGGGCTGTGGCTGTCTTCATCACGGATAGTGATTTGGACAAAGGCGACGCGGGTGTCGCCTGGGAATCGCAATTGCAGGCCAGCCAACATGTCAAAGACCGATTTGGGAACCTCAAGACCACCATCAAGCCTTGGCGAGTAGCAGCCGGCTTCTCGCTTCTCGTCCCGGGTTACGGCAAAGACTGGTGTGCGGTGGGTGACGCCTACGCAGCTTTCGACCCCCTATCCGACCTGGGAATCGGGCGATCCGTCGATATGGGCTTTAAGCTCGGCAGTTTTCTAGCCGAAGCCGCTCAGCACCGTTTGGAGCCGGATCTCTTTTCTCTTTACGAACATCTTGGCTCGGAGTTTCGTGCGCACGCGGATCTGTTGCTCCAGGACTATCGACAGGTCCAACGGTTTCCTCATTCCAAATTCTGGCAAAGACGGGTCTCCAGCTCTCCTCACGAAAGTCCCCTAAGAGTTCGTTCTCAGGGAAGCCGGCCGGGTCGACTTATCTTTCCTGAAGGGCAGCGGTTTGAGTGTACAGGCTGCGGGAAGTGTTGTCGCTCCAAGTGGGTCGCCCGAGTAGACATCACAAAGAGAGATCTGTTTTTGGAAAAAAGGGGATTCCAATCTCTTCGAATTCTCTCCGACGGCCGTCTTGCCACTAACGTGAGGCCTGACGGCAGCTGTGTCTTTCAGTCTGAATCGAACGACTCGTGTGAGCTTTTTGGTGAGGAGTTGCGGCCGGATTCCTGTCTCCAGTTCCCTTTCATGTTGAGAGAAACGCCGGACGGGGTGGAGGTTGGAGTGAGCTTCATCTGTCCTTCGATCCAAAAAAATCAGGGCCGTCCGCTGCAAGAATACAGCCAAGAACTGGAAGGTCTTCTGGCCAGACGCTCGCCGAACGTCATCCCCCGTATGGTTTCCGTGTCCTGGGGTCGGGGGCTGAATTGGACTCAGTACAAAGAGCTTGAGACATTCCTTCTCGATTCGGGTCCTTTGATCGACCGGATGCGCCGGCTTCGCTGGTACCTCATCGTCTGGCTCCACAATCCGGAAGAGGAGACACCCGGCCTCCTCGGTGACGCTCCACTGGAAAACCTGCAAAACCTGGAGGCGATCATGGCGACTCACCTTATGTCTCGTATAGAATCCGACGACCCGGACATCCGCCAAACCATCGTTGAGAAACTTCTGGAGCGCGGTCGAGTGAGACTGCCCCGCTTGGGGTGGTCGGGCGGAGTGAGCCAGTTGAAGCTCTGTCTCTGGAGCGGAGCAAAAGACTGGCTTCAGGGTGAGGTGGAAAGATATCTACGCTCTCTCGTGCAGCGCAAATTTCTCCTCTTGAACATCCCCCTTCTCCATAATCTTTGCGTTCTGTCGGCGCTCACCGATGTTGTTCAAGTCTACACAGCGGCCCACGCCTGCAAACGGGGAGCCACACGCTTCACGGAAGAGGACTACTTTGCCGCCTTGGAACTGGTAGAATCCGAGGTGGTCGCTTACTCCCGTCCGGACCGATTGGCTCAATCTTTCGCCGCCTGGCACCAATCGCTCTACTCTTCCGTCTCCATTCCGGCACCCTGATATGTGACCCAGGCTCCGGAAAGATTCTTCACCGAAAAATCGTTCAAGCTCAGGATACGGGAAGCAAAGTAGGAGCGCTGCCCGCTATGACAATAGACGACAATCTCTTTGTCTTTGGGGAGTTCATCCAACCGGCCTCGAAGGGCATCCAGGGGAATATTGGTACTGCCGGGGATTCTCCCCCTAGAGACTTCACCAGCGGAGCGCACGTCGAGTAGAAACTGTTTGGTAGGATCGAACTCCGGCATCTGATGCCAATGAAACTGCCTGAGGTAGCCCTCCACAACGTTCTGAGCCATCATTCCCGCCAAGTTAACAGGGTCCTTAGCCGAGCCGAAAGGTGGAGAGTAGGACGGGAGTAAGCGACCACCTCGGATTCTACCAGTTCCAAGGCGGCAAAGTAGTCCTCTTCCGTG
>JYMV01031234.1_pt1 | contig 19371 bp, 15 predicted proteins | sample 338911 | NCBI WGS metagenome assembly JYMV01 (sample SAMN03354496, study PRJNA234377) | hydrothermal vent metagenome | biome: Deep sea; feature: Hydrothermal plumes at the Eastern Lau Spreading Center, Western Pacific Ocean; material: Seawater | place: Tonga | collected 2009 | depth 2000 m m
GCCATCAGTTATTTTTTCCGAGCCCTATGCCGGGGGAAACAGGGAGAGATGAGGGGCATCTGGGCAAGCCTGGAGATCATCGGGCCTTTTGAAGAGGATATGAAAAAAGCGATGGAACTCGACCCGGGTATCCAGAACGGAGGCCCACATCGTGCGCTGGGCAAGCTGTATTTGAAATTACCCTTTTTTCTGGGTGGAAATGGTGATCAGTCAGTTTACCATCTTGAGAAAGCGGTTTGCGTGGGTCCTGATTACGCTGAAAACCATCTTGGACTGGCCCAGGCTTATTACGCTCAAAATAATTTCACCTCCGCCCGGAAATCGCTTCTCACTTTACTGCGTCTGACCGATAATGTTGCGGACGATGAGGATCTCTTAAATTTAAGGACAGAAGGCCAAGAATTGATGAAAAAGCTGGCCCCCTGATTTTCAAGACCCATGATTAAAGAAATTAGAATCCTGAATTTCGCCATCATAGAAAATCTGGCGGTGAACTTTGAAAAAGGCTTGAATGTGCTGACTGGTGAAACCGGCGCGGGTAAATCCATCATTATCGACGCACTGAATCTCCTGCTTGGAGGTAGAGCAGATACCGACTCCATTCGTTCTGGAGAAACCACCGCTTTTGTGGAAGGGGTGTTTGAAGTTACCGATCTCATGACTCTCGATTTGATCCGGGAATCCGGGATCGAAATGGAAGAATGCGAACTTCTTGTCAAACGCCAGATTTCCAATTCCGGGAAAAACCGGTGCCTGCTCAATGACAGCCTAGCCACGGTTTCCACCCTGGTAAAAATTGGAGACCGCCTGGTAGATCTGCACGGACAACACGATCACCAGGCGCTACTTCATCCTGAAGTCCATGTCGATCTTTTGGATCTGTATGGCAAATCCAGAGATATCCGGGATGAGTTTGCCCGGAGTTTCTCGGACTACCAGGCCCAGACGAAAAAATTGCAATCCATGAAAATGGATGAACAAGAACGGTTACAAAAAGAGGAATTCCTGAACTTTCAACTCTCCGAAATTGATGAGGCCGGACTTTCAGAGCAAGAGGAAGAAGAAAGCAAGGTAGAGAGCAATAAACTGAAACATGCCGGGAAAATACGCGCAGGCCTGCAACAAAGCCAATTACTTTTAACCGATGAACAGGGTTCCATATTAGAAAACCTGGGGCAAGTTTTGAAAGAACTGGAATCCGTTCTCGATATCGATCCCGGTCTGGCGGAAACGGTTGAGCGGTCCCGCTCCGCCTACTATGAACTGGAAGAGGTGGTGGAATCTTTGCGCAGTTATGACCTGTCTTTGGAGTTCAACCCCAATCGGCTGGAAGAAATTGAAGACCGGCTCGCTGAGATAAACGGACTGAAACGAAAATATGGCAACAACATCCTTGAAATTTTAAAGCGCCGGGATCAGATCGCAGAAGAATTGCAGCAGTTGGCCTCCAATGAAGAAAATATGAAAGTCCTGGAAGAAACGCTGAGGCAAAAAGAAGAAGTGCTGTCTAAACTCGCCATCCGTCTGGCTGAAAAAAGGGAATCTGCGGCAAAAAATTTTACTGGCTGTGTTGAAAAGGAACTGAAAGAACTGAGTATGGGCAATGTCCGGTTTAGAGTACGTTTTGATTACCCATCTGACCCGGATGGATTTATTCTGTTCCGCAAAGAAAAAATGAAAGCCACGGCAACCGGATTGGGCACGCTGGAATTTTTGTTTTCCCCCAACCCGGGCGAGGAACTTCGCCCCTTGGTTAAAATCGCCTCGGGCGGTGAATTGTCCCGAGTGATGCTGGCTTTAAAATCTATTTTGAACGATCAAGACACCATTCCGGTGATGATCTTCGATGAAGTGGATACAGGTATCGGCGGCAGGGTAGCGGAAAAAGTAGGAATTAAATTGCAAAAAGTCGCCAGGACCAAACAGGTGTTCTGCATCACCCATCTCCCACAGATTGCCGGGTTGGCTTCTTCCCATTACCGGATAGAAAAAGAGATTAAAGGCAAACGCACCCGGTCCAGCATTCGCCTGCTGGAATATGAAGAACGCGTTGAAGAACTGGCTCGCATGTCCAGCGGAGAAACCATTACCGATGCCTCCCTGGAACACGCCCGAGAAATGCTCCAGCCGGCCACTCGGCGTGGGGCCAACTAGCAAACACTAGGCGTGTGGCCGTGGTATTCTTCCTAAGCTTTCGTGCCCCAGTTATATCCTCTTCCGTTGCCTTCATGCCCCGAATGGGGTAGAAGGGGTAAAAAGCTATTGCTCATTCCCCCCGGGCTTGGTTGGCTACGGCTTCGGCGGCTTTTTTGGCGGCTTCCGGGTCGCCCAGATAATAGTGGTTGGTGGGTTTCAAGTCCGCGTCCAACTCATACACCAGGGGAATGCCGGTGGGAATATTTAATTCCAGAATATCGTCTTCGCTGATTTGATCCAAATGCTTGACTAGGGCTCTTAAGCTGTTGCCATGCGCGCAAATCAAAACCTTCTTTCCTGCTTTGATGGAAGGTACGATTTGATCAAACCAATAAGGTAAAAATCGGTCTACCGTATTCTTTAAAGCTTCCGAAGCAGGCAATTGGTTTTTCGGTATCCCGGCATATCGGGGATCTTTTGAAGGCAACCTTTCGTCATCCTCAGAGAGAGGAGGAGGGGGAGTGGCATAACTTCTCCGCCAGATGTTCACCTGCTCTGCGCCGTGCTTCTCCGCCGTTTCCGCTTTGTTCAATCCTTGCAGAGCACCATAGTGGCGTTCGTTCAGATTCCAGGACCGGATAACCGGAACCCACGTTAAATCCATTTTATCCAGCACAATCCACAAAGTTCGAATTGCCCGCTTGAGGACAGAGGTGTAGGCCAAATCGAAGGTATAACCTTCTTCCAGAAACAGTTTGCCAGCCGTCTCGGCTTCCTGTTTTCCCTGTTCAGTCAGGTCAACATCGGTCCAACCGGTAAAACGGTTTTCCAAATTCCATTGGCTCTGGCCATGTCTTAAAAGGACCAACTTATACATTCTTCAAACTCCTGGCAAATCAACCCCTGCAAAAAATTCAATTCGACCGCAATATCCCATAAATAGAAAGCAGAAGGGAAAATTTTTACCCTCTCCTGGCTAATTCCGGTAAAAACATTTTAATTCAAATAGTTACAATTACACCCAAATATCGGAAAATTAATTTACCCCCACAAATGGGGTATTATGCAAAATCAGGCCTGTAAGAAAAAATGGGTTTTTAAAAGTTAAATGATTGATTTTTTGGATGTTATGAATTATATAGTCATTAATAATAAATTCATTTACCATAACCTTGTCGGGAAAGGTGTAGATTTTTTTAAGCTTTCTGCTGGCATTAGTTTGGCATTTTTGGGGAGAAGCAAGAGATTATGGAAAGTATCGCTCATTTTTATCGTCAAATAAATAGTGGTTTTCTAAATAAAAACTGCGATAAGGGTTTTTAAATCTCTTATCTCGCTGAATACGATGAGAATGACGAACCACTGTTCCAGAAATTTGTGCACTACACGCCGGAAAACCACGAAAAGATCAAAAAGATGATGGAGGGCGATGATTGCATGGAGTTTTTCATCCATGAAACTGACCTCATCAAATACTATAAAGATTTCAAAATGGGAGAACTGCAAAAAGCTCTGAAAAACGAGCCGCCGAAAAAGGTTTTAAAAGATGCCTACCTTTTGAGCGAACAGGTGATCAAGGAATATTTTGAGAACATCGGCTCCTCGCGCATTTTACGTACCCTGGAAGGTCTGGTTAAAATAATTCAGGAATGCATGGATCGTGGAGACCTTGAATTTATAGATATTTTCCAGGTCACTAAAAAGGATTATCATTCCTATACCCATTGCATCAACATTGGTATGTATTGCATGGCACTGGCAAATAAATTGCAAATGCAACCGGAAGCCGTGCGCGAGATCGGTCTGGGCGGCATGCTATTCGATATTGGCAAAAAGTCCGTTCCCTATGAAATTATAATGAAAGAGGGGAAACTGGAGCCGGAGGAGTTCCAGTTCATTCGCAAACATCCGTCAGCGGGCCGAAAGGCGCTCAACGATATGAAATGTTATAGCGAAAACATTCTAAGAATGGTGGCGGAACATCATGAAAAGTTTGACGGCACCGGCTACCCGTTCGAATTAAAGGGAGAGAAGATTTCCCTGTACGCAAGTATTTGTAACATCATGGATGTTTTTGGGGCTTTAACCGCCCCCCGTAAAAATCGACCGGGCATGACTCCTTTTGCCGCCCTGACTGAAATGAAAAACAATATGGAAGGGCAGTTTGATATACGAATTTTGGTCAATTTCATCAAAACTCTTGCGGATGCCGCCGCGGCAAAAGTTTCTGCGTCCAAAACAGCGGGCACTTCGCGATCATCCAGCAACCAGGTAGCGGCTAGCGCCTGATTGGTACTGTCCCTGAAAAACCACCCCCGGATTTTTCCAGCATATCTGCTTTTTGTACCTTTTTCCTTTCGGCCAGATTCAAGTGACTTGTTCTTTACCCTGCCTGCTGAATAAAGGTAAGATAGGCTCTATCAATACTTGCATGGAGAATGCCTGTGTTTGTCGAGGTCGATTCCAACACCAATACGGACCGGAGCTTCAATATGATTTTTCGGGATATCAGTCTCCCCCGGGAATTGTATTGCATCAAATACCCGGTAAACGGGGAGGAACAACCGGTTCAGATCACGGGTTGGGACGCGGAGTCCAATACATCATGCCCCGCTTATGCCTGCAAAGTGGAAGAATCCGGAGATGGGGTTGCCCTGCTCATTTATGGCGGGTCCGGTGGGGTGCGTATGAAATCACTTGAAGACGAAACACAATGGGACACCGGGTCTTCCAGTCAGTGGGGAGACACACATTTGGTCTATCCGGCGGATTGTTTTATCGTTTATAAAGACGAGTTGTAACCCGGGCAACGCCCGGTGGTAATGAGCAGTAGCTTATTAAGCCGAGATAACTCTTTGCTCGCCAGTGAAAGCTATTGTAAATTGGCCCCACGCCGAGTGGCGGGCAGGACCAGTTGGCGGATGGTCTCTTCCTCTATTGGATTTGCGAATTGGCTATGGACACAATGAGCCAGGAATTCCCGATTGCCTTTTTGACCGGTAATGGGAGATTCAGTCACAGCTTTCACTGCCCACCCTTTTTCTTCAATGAATCGGTGCAAATCAAGCAATACCCGAATATGTTTTGCCGGGTCTTTGATGATGCCACGGTTTTCCACCTCCTCTTTTCCAACTTCAAACTGGGGTTTGACCAGGGTAATCAATTCCCCCTCCGGCTTGAGGATTTCCAGTAAAGGGGGTATGACAAGCTTGAGGGAGATGAACGACACATCGACCACGGCCAAGTCCAGCATTTCCCCGATATCCTCTTTGGATAAGGTTCGGGCGTTTTTCCGGTCCAGACAAATGACCCGGGGGTCGCTCCGGAGTTTCCAGTCCAACTGTCCGTAGCCCACATCCACCGCATACACTTTTTCAGCGCCATTTTGTAAAAGACAATCGGTAAAACCGCCGGTGGAGGCTCCCACATCTATAGCGATTTTTCCTGAAAGCAATACCCGGAATTGTTTTAAGGCATGATCCAGCTTCAATCCGCCCCTGCTGGCAAAGGGTTGGAACTCACCAATAATAACGGGAAGACAATCTACAGGAACCAGTCGGCCAGGTTTATCGGCAAGGGTATCCCGCACCCTTACTTTTCCCGAGAGGATGATGCTCCTGGCTTTTTCCCGGGTGGAGACGAGTTTTTTTTTACCAGTAACTGGTCCAGACGAATTTTTTCAATCTTTCGCGTCATCTTCATCCTCAACCGGAAACAGCTCGGTTGCCAGCTCACCTTTCTGGTTTTTGGTGAGCTTTTCTATTTTTGCTTCGGCTTCATTCAATTTCTTGGAACAAACACGCGACATTTTAATTCCTTCTTCAAAAATCTCGAGGGACTTATCAATATCCAGTTCTCCTTTTTCCAGGTCATCGACTATTTTTTCGAGCCTTTGTATGGCCTTTTCAAATTTTATTTCACCCATAATCGGCCTCTTTGAAAACGAGTTTATATTGACAATAAACCGTTGTTAGAATTATATTAGCTTTTTTCCCGTTTTTTCCTAAAAACTATTTTTTGGTTTAGCTATGGAAACTGTTGGCGATCGTATGACAAGTCCTGTTCTAAGTATTGAGCAAGATGAAAGCGTTAAAAATGCCGCCGAAAAAATTTATGCCAATGGAATCGGGTCACTTCTTGCAACCAGCAACGAAAACTTTATCGGAATCATTACCAAAACTGATTTGATGACCCGAGTTCTTATAAAAAACCTTAGCGCCGAATCGATCCGGGTTGCTGAGGTAATGTCGCAGCCAATAATATCGATTGATGCCAGCGAAACCCTTGATTCCGCCAGAAAACTGCTGCGGGAAAAATCCATTCGCCATCTGGCAGTTACCCGGGACAAGGAAATTGTCGGCATTTTGTCTATAAAAAACCTGTAATAAAATTCGTCTTAGTTTTCCTCTATTATTTTTTTTACTGTGCAATCCAAGCCTCCGCGGGAAAGCCTTACTTGGACCTTATCTCCCGGATCGATCCCTTCAGTATTTTTCAAGGATTTTTCATTTTTCGAACAAATGCTATATCCTCTTTCTAAAATAGCTAGCGGGTTGATGGCGTTCATGTTTTTTAATATCCCTTCAAAGCGCTCCTTATTGAAACGCAGCTGGGCTTGGATGATATGCAGCATTCTTTTTTCCAGCATTACCCGGTTTTCTTTCATATGTTGAATGTATTTTCCCGGTGAGGCTTGAAACAATCGGTGTATTTTGTCTTGCAATCTTTGTTGATGCGATCCCAGTCGTTGCTCCAGGCCTCGAACCAGTCGAGCATACAAATCATCAAGACGTTGAACATGAGGACTGAATATTTCCTTAGGTTGGTGAAAAAACCGGCGATCCATCAACCGCTTTAAAAATTCTCTGTAAGCCTCCACCTGTTGGCATAATGCCTCTATCAGTTCTCCTGTCAGGGATCGGATATCTTTAAGAATTTCATTCAAGACGGGTACGGTCAATTCTGCGGCAACTGAAGGAGTGGGAGCCCTGAGGTCGGCGACAAAATCAGCAATGGTAAAATCTATTTCATGCCCCACGGCAGAAACTATCGGAATGCGGGATGCAAATATCGCCCGTGCCACCTTCCAACGACCCTCCTCCTCGCCCGATGATTATGACATCCACATCCTTCATGGTGTTCAAGTCGCGAATGCCTTGGGCAATATCCTTTGCAGATCCTTCCCCTTGCACTTTCGCCGGACGGAGTAGAACAGAAACCTTACTGTTTCTCCTGCGAATGACATTAAGGATATCGCGGACAGCGGCACCGGTTGGAGAGGTGACCACTCCTATTTTCCAGGGAAAAGCGGGAAGCGGTTTCTTTGCTTCATCATCAAACAAGCCTTCCTTTTCCAGTTTTGCCTTCAACTGCTCGAAGGCTTTTTGCAGGGCACCCAGTCCTCTTGGCTCCAGGGACTCGGTAATGATCTGGTATTCGCCGCGGGCATCGTAAACGGTGATCCGGCCAAACATTAAAACCTGGTCGCCATCCTCGGGCTGGAATTTGATGCCGGCCCGGTAGCCTTTGAAAAGAACACAGCGGATCTGTGCTTTGTCATCTTTTAAAACAAAATAACTGTGGCCGGAAGCCGCGGTTCTGAAGTTGGAAATTTCTCCCTCCACCCAAACCGAGTCAAACGCCGCTTCCATAATAGCGCGAATATCCCGAGTCAATCCGCTTACACTGTATACCTGCGATTGCGCACTTTTCGCTGCAAGAAGATTCGAAGTCTCAGCGGTTTTTTCAGGCCTGAGTTGTCTTTGGGATTTGCTAAGACGGTTTTGCTTTTTGCGGATCATAAAATTGTTTTGGTTGATAACCGCCCTCTAACGAGGGAGGCAGATAGCATTGTCTTTATATTACAGGTAAAGAGTTTTCGCGGCCCAAAGAACTGTTGCTCATTGGCCCCACGCCCAGTGGCCCTCTAGCGAGGGAGGCAGATAGCAATGTCTTATTTTGCGGGCAAAGAGTTTTCGCGCCCCACGCCGAGCGGAAGGCTTGCTTTAAAGGCTTTTAATGTATTTTGCATGAGCAGGGCGATGGTCATGGGACCCACTCCGCCCGGAACAGGGGTGATGAACCCCGCTTTTTCAGAGACCGGAGTAAAATCAACATCGCCGGTCAGTTTCCCGTCAACACGGTTGATTCCCACATCAATTACCACCGTCCCCTCCTTTACCATTGCTGAAGTTACAAAATGGGGCCGCCCTACCGCCGCGATCAATATATCCGCTTGATGGACCACTTGTTCCAAGTTGACCGTTTTTGAATGGCATATGGTCACCGTAGCATGACGTTGCAGTAACAAATGTGCCACCGGTTTTCCCACAATATTACTTCGGCCTAAAACTACCGCGTGTTTGCCGGCAATTTCAATACTATAATAATCCAGCAGGGCAATGATTCCTGTTGGTGTGCACGGGGTGAGTAGGGCATTGCCGAGTGCCAACTTACCAACATTGATGGGATGGAACCCGTCCACATCCTTTTCCGGATCAATGGACAATAAAATCTTTTGCGAATCAATATGATCCGGAAGCGGCAATTGAACAAGAATACCGTTTACCGCATCATTTCCGTTCAGTTCATTGATGAGGTCTATCAATTGTGCCTCGGTAGTTTCCGCTGGCAGGTTTTGTTCAAAGGATTGAAATCCGACCTCATGGCATATTTTATTTTTGTTGCGCACATAAACCGCCGAGGCGGGGTCCTCTCCGACCAAAACTGTTGCCAGACCTGGCACAAGACCTGTTTTGCTTTTTAGTTCCGCAGTCTCTTTAGTCAGGCGGCTACGGATTTCCGCGGACACTTTCTTCCCATCAATAAGAACCATAATTTTCCTTCTACCCACTAGGCGTGGGGCGGTGATATTTTTCCTCAGCTTTCCTGCCCCGAAAGGGGTACAGCACTGCATTGCCCATTAAGCAAACTGAGCACTCGAGCGCACGTGATATTTTCCCTGAGCTTTTACCCTTGCAGGGGTAAAAAGACCATTGCCCAGTTGCCTCCACGGCTAGTGGAGTTTAGCAGATTTTCCGATTTATCAAAGGGTGTGGTTCTCTTTATTTAATTTCCAATTCCTTGATCAGCCGGGAAAGGTAGGAACGTTGAATATCCAGAATCCGCGCGGCTTTGGTCCGGTTGCCGCTAGTGGATTTAAGCGTATTGGAAATAAAAGTACTGCGAAACAAATCGCTGGCTTGCTTGAGGGTGGAACCCACATTGAGTTCAATGGGGGCCTGGGAAGTTTCAAAGGGAAACGCTTCAGGAAGCAGTTCATCCTCGTCTGTTAAAACAATAGCCCGCTCCACGGAGTTTTCCAGTTCCCGGATGTTACCCGGCCAGGAATAACTCATAAGATGAGAGACCAGTCCCTTGCCCGGCTTTTTAACGGGCTGGTTTTCCGGGCTGTGCTTTTTGATGAAATAGGTTAGTAAATCGGAGATATCTTCCAGTTTTTCACGCAGGGGAGGCAGGGTTATTTTTATTACATTGATTCGGTAAAACAGGTCCTGGCGGAAATTTCCTTCCTGGACTTCTTTATCCAAATTGAGGTTGGTCGCCGTTATCAACCGGACATCGACCTTGATGGTTTCGGTACCCCCTAAACGGATGAACGACTCTTCCTGAATAATCCGCAGTAGTTTTACCTGCATATCCAAAGGCATTTCCCCTATTTCATCCAGGAAAAGCGTACCTGTATCAGCGGCTTCAAACAGACCTATCTTTTGCGTGTCCGCACCCGTAAAGGCACCTTTCTCGTGCCCAAAGAGTTCACGTTCCAGAATGGATGCCGGCAAGGCCCCGCAACTGACCGAAACAAAAGGCTTGTTTTGCCTTTGGCTCCGATCATGGACCAGATGAGCAAACAATTCCTTTCCCGTTCCGCTTTCACCGGTTAACAAGACAGAGGCCTTGGAATCGGCCACCTTTTCGGCCATAACAATGCACTTTTGGATAGCTTTGCTCTCGCCCACTATCGTGTAACGATGCAGATATTGTTCTTTAAGCCTACCAAACTCCTCACCCAGCAACTTTCTGCTTTTTGAGACTTGAAAAAATTTTGCCATTAACTTGGCAAAATGTTCCAATATCTCAACATTTTTTTCATCGAAGACAGTTCCATCCACCTTATCCAGAAACTGGACGACACCGATCACTTTTTTATCAATATTTAATGGAAAACTGGCCATGGACTGGACAGGGACCCGCATTTTTTCACTGACTCCCTGGTACCACCGGGGATCTTTGGCCACATCATTGGAGATTATCGATTCTCCGGTTTTTGCGACATGACCGGAAATTCCTACACCGGGCGGTAAATCAATATCTTTTAATTGGCCCATATTTTTTCCGGAGGCTTGGTAAAACTGTAGCTTGTAGGTTTTTTCATCCTGAACCAACAATAATGAGCCGTTTTTTACTCCCACAATATCTTTAGCCGCGTTCATTACCATGGCCAATAATTCATCCACCTCTAAAGAAGTCGTTTGAAAAAGGTTGGATATTTTACGCAACGTTTGAATATTGGTTTCTTTGCCAATCCGTTTCATGGAAAATCCTGTTATTAAATCAATAATACGATTTATACAAGTTGCACTTTATTGCCCACTATAAAAATTATGTATGATTTTATTTTACGCCTTTGGGGAGGTTTTGAAAAGTGCTAATATTTAGAGGTTTAGGACAAAGTTGCTATTAATATTGAGGCGAAATCAAACGATAATTATATTAAGGGTTATTAGAAATATGAACCCTTATCAATCACAAATAAGAATGGGGTGAATGGGCGTTTCTAGTCTGCTTACATCCCCTGCTAAATTTTTTAAGTTTAAAACCTGATTATTTCGTTCAATAAGGCGTTCAAGCCACAGTTCTACCAGTCATTCACCCTGCGATTCATTAATTCTTCAGGACCTGATGATATCCACCCCGCCAGAAATAAAAAAATTTATAGGATGTTTGCTTCTTTTAATCCTGGCAAATATCGCGGTATATTTTAATTCCCTGAAAGGTACGTTTCAGTTTGATGATTTGCCGCTCATCCAAAGCCAGTGGGTGGCAGACCTAGACGCATTCGACCGCCAGGTTCGTTTCTCCGCCTTTGAAAACCGCCCTGTCGTTCTCTGGACCTACGCATTAAACAACACGCTTGGAAAAAATCGGGTTTTTGGTTTCCATTTATTTAATCTCGCGGTTCATATTGGTGTCACACTATTAATCTTTTTCACTATTTCACGAACCCAATACCTGACGGCGGGAAAAGATTTTTCTTGGCGCAACGAGCCCTTGCTATCTGCCTCCCGCGCTAGTGGGTTTCCCTTGGCAACAGCTTTGCTTTTTGCATTGCACCCTTTGAACACCGACTCGGTATCTTATATATCTTCCCGTTCCACATTATTAGCAACTTTTTTCTACTTACTGGCGCTTTACCTGTTCACTTGTCTGTTTTCGCGTAAAAATAAAATCCCGCAATTTAATCTTCGTTGGGTACTTTGCATAACAATTCTAATAAGCGCGTATATGAGCATTGCCTCAAAACTTATTGGCGCAACCTTGCCCTTTCTGATGGGACTTTGGTATCTAGGCTTTATAGTTTCAACACAGAAACCGCAGTTCGCTGAAAAATTTTCACAACCCAAATGGGTGGCTGGTCTTTTCCTGTTAGCAGGAGCTTCTTTTGCGGGGGCCTACATCGTTACTGATTCCTGGCTTTTTATAGCCAAAGACCAAGGACTGGAACTCTATGGAAGAATGCCTTATTTTCTGGTGCAGATAAAAGTAATCGTCTTTTATTATCTCAAGCTGTTCCTGTTTCCCTTCAACCTGAACGTGGACAGCGGCCTGCCGTTCAGCACCCCTGCATCCGACCCTTTCATATTTTTAGCAGGATTGGTTATAATCGGGATTTTTTTCGTAGTTACAAGAGGCAGGAATCTTTGGGTTGCCATTGGCTTCATCTGGTTTTTCATTACGCTTGCCCCCACCTCCAGCATCATTCCCCTTAACGATCTGGCTGTGGAACATCGTACTTATCTTCCTATGACATTAGGACTTTGCATGGTTGTGGGATTGGGCGTCCTATCCGGCCCTTGGCGCTGTTTAATGTTGCTTGTACTTTTACCCATGTTCGCCCTGGGAACAGCAACCCGGAATAATGATTGGATCAGCGAAATTAGCTTGTGGAAAGACTCAGCTCAAAAGAATCCTAAATCGACAAGAACCCATAACAATCTTGGCAAAGCCTATTTTGAAAAGGGCGATCTTGCCCTCGCGGCTCATCATCTGGAAAAAAGCGTTGCCATTATCCCCCATTTTATCGACACCCAGTACAATATAAAAAGCGCTGAAAATTTTTTAAAAAGACGAGAAAAAGTGACTGACCAGAAATCCGCCAATATATTTATTCATTCAAAATCTATCAGACTCCTGGCCGAACTGGTGGAACCTCACTATAACCTGGCTAGCGTTTATCTGGATCAAGGACGACTTGATGATGCGGAAAAAGAATACCTGAAAACCCTGGCATTGAGGCCGGGTCATTTTTCATCCAAAATAGGATTGAGTTCGGTTTATAACCGACAAGGGTTGTACAACCAAGCCACGGTAACGTTGGAACTGGCAATCAAAGAGAATTTGGCAAATGCCGATCACAGTTTTGCTTTGGCCCGATCAAACTTGGGAGAACTTTATGGAAAAACCGGAAAAATTGAAAACGCGATAACGGAATGGGAAGCAGCCCTCAAAATAGACCCGTCTTTATTACCTGCTCATTTCAACCTGGGAACCGCCTATATGATGACTGGAAAATTTGAGTTGGCGGTAAACGCCTTCAAACATTGCCTGAAGCTGAACAGCCGGTATGAACCCGCACTGTTTAACCTTGCTAAGGTTTATCAAAAACAGAAAAAATGGGACGAATCCACCCAGCAATTTAAAAACTTCCTTGAAGTTACCGGCCCCAGACCTTCTGCCTACGCTCAAATCGGTTTCAATTTAAATCGACAAGCAGACTGGAAAAATGCACAGGAGTTTCTTAAAAATTCCCTTTCGCTCCAACCCCATAATTTTAATGCCCGGATCTCTCTGGCAGAAACTCTTGCTAACCTTGGCCAGATGAAAAAAGCTCGGGAACTTTTGCAAACGGCTTTAAAAATGGACCCGAGTCCGGCTCAAAATGAAGCGATAAATAAAATGATGGTTGATTTAACCGGCCCGCAAAACGCGACTCCATGAATCCCAAAACCACAAACATTGGTTCCATCGGGTATCAACTAAAGGCCGTTACGATTCTCACCTGTATGGGCCTTCTGGCTTTCTGGGCCACTTTTTACTCGCCTTTTCTTTACGATGATGCCCATGCCATTGTTGAGAATCCTTATATTCAACATTTGAGTGATTTTCAAAAGAACGTTGGCATCGGAAATATTTTTAACCGTTCCGTTCTTTTGCTGACATTTTCAGTGAACCGGGAAATAGGTGGGCTGGATGTATTCGGATATCATCTTACCAATATCCTTGTCCATATTCTGACCGGATTGGTCTGGTATTTTCTGGTCAGCGAATTGTTGCTTTTTGAGCCACCTCGACATCGGCTCAAACGCTTGCCTGTAATTTGCGCTTCCATTCATCTTGTCAATCCTCTCACTGTTGAAACGGTCACTTATATTTCAAGCCGCTCATCAGGATTGGCGACATTTTTTTATCTGGTTGCCTTTTATATTTTTTGCAGGCTGGTCCGGCCCCGGAAAGAAAACCTGGCTTGGGGGGATTTCAGGTTTTCTTTTTCTCGGAGCTGGAACCAAGGAAATTATCATCACTTTTCCTCTAATGGCAATCGTCTATATCTGGCTCATCACACCAGCCGGTGAGAGAAAATCTTTGACGACAAAAATCGCAGCCATTCTTCTGCCTCTTGTCCTTTATTTTTTTTATCGCTATATGGAGCAGGGCAATATTTTTTCTTTAAAAGCCGATCCAGTCTCCGGGGAGACCAGCCGGTTTTTATATTTATTCAGTCAAATCAAGGTAGTGATTCACTATTACCTGCTCAAGCTCCTCCTTCCTTTTAACCTCAACTTTGAACCGGATATACGTTTATTACCTGGGTTCATAGACGGGCAGTTAATTTTTGCTGTCGGAATTTTAGGCACCGGAGCGATAATGGTATTCCGCCATAAATCTCCTATTTTGCAATTTGCCGCTCTCTGGTTTTTTATCACATTGCTTCCCTCATCCAGTTTTATTCCTCTCAAACAAATTGTCACCGAGCACCGCACCTATTTACCCGGATTGGGATTCAGCCTAGCGCTGGGCTGGTTGTTCCTGAACGCTCCATCGGTCCGCGCTTTGGCAACTGGCCTTTTGTTGGCATTTTTATCTCTTAATTTTTTGCTCACAGTAAACCGCTCTCTTGATTACCGATCTGAAATTATTCTGTGGAAAGATACAGTGGAAAAGTCGCCGAATAAAGCGCTGGTTCATAACAACCTGGCCAGCGCATATATGGAAAGCGAAATGCTCGAAGAGGCAAAAGAAGAGCTGGGGATTACCCTTCAGTTAAATCCTGCCCAGTCAGACGCTTATGCAAACTTTGGCCATATCCATTTCCGACAGGAACACTGGAATAAAGCCATTGAAGAATTTGATCATGCTATCGCCCTGGGTTCTAACAAACCGGATACCTATTATTTTGCGGGCCTTGCCCGGAGCAAACAGAAGGCCTATGGAGAAGCCATTCCGTTTTTGCAAAAGGCCGTCAGGTTGCGGTCGCATAAAGCCAGTTATCACTTTTATTTGGGAAACGCGTTCCGACATTTAGGATCTTTTGATGAAGCGCTTCAAGAATTTCGCCGGACGCTTGAAATTCAACCAATGCATTCACAGGCACAAAATAACATTGGTGTCATTTTCTGGAATTTAAAAGCCTATGAAAGAGCTGAGGTTGAATTTAACAAAGCATTGGACATTCAGCAAAATCTTCCGGAAATCCACCAAAACCTGGCCACCCTGCATCTGAAAAATAATCGTTATGCAAACGCCATTCCCCATCTGGACCAGGTTCTCAAGTTGCAACCGGGAAACACAACCGCCCAGAAGTTGCTTGACCATGCCTTGGGCCAGATGAAGAAAGGGCCGTCATGAAATCTGGCAATTCAAGATTTTCAGAGACTCTGCTTAGCCAACTAAGCTACTGCCTGTTTATCTCTTTGCTTGGAGTTTTATTTTTCGCCAATCATCTCAATAATCCCTTTCAATTTGACAGCGTTGCCTACATTGTAAACAGCCCTTACTTAAAAAATCCGGAGACCCTGCTAACCGCTGAGTTCTGGCAAAAAGGATTCCTGTCACGCGGCTTGTTAATAATGTCCCTTGCCATTAATACGTACCTGGATGGCTTTCGGCCCTTTGGATACCATATCTTCAATCTCGCTTTTCACATTATTAATGCCCTGCTTCTCTTTTTTGTATTACAAAAATCCTTTCGCCGTTTTGGCATGGAAGCGATGGGTTGGGGGAGTAAAAGAATCCGCACCGTTTCTTTCTTTTCAGCCGTTTTTTTTCTTTGCCACCCAATCCAAACAGAATCCGTAATTTATATTATAAGCCGTTCAGAAGTCCTCGCCTCGACCTTTTACCTTGCCGGATTTTTACTGTTTCAACAATTATTGGAACGACCCTCCACCTCCCGTCTGCAATATGGTCTTTATTTTCTGGTTATATTTTTAATCGCCCTGATTGGTTTTAGCGCCAAACAGATTGTCGCGACTCTGCCCGCTATAATGATCTTATATTACCTTTGTAGTTGCCCCGAACGGTCGCCTGCTTTGCTGTTTTTAAAAAAACGGAAATGGGCGATTATTGGCACCATTGCCGCAGTTGCCAGCTTTTTGTTCTATAAACTCCTTACCGATGAGACATTTCTTATAGGCCCATCACGACCCGAGGAGATGGTAGGCAGAGCCAAGTACATGCTCAGTCAACCGAATGTGATCATTTTTTATTATGTAAACAAGTTGCTCTTTCCGATGAACCTCAATATCGACCCCGATATAGAGGTTGTCACCAGTCTGGTATCCTGGAACTTTTTGATCCCACTGCTTTGCATAGCTTTTTTGTTGCTTTGCTCCCTGAAAGTTTTTAAAACCCGTTTTATTTTCTTTTTTCTGTGCTGGTTTTTCATCATCCTTTCCCCGTCCTCTTCCATTGTCACCCTGCACGATCTTGCCGCGGAACACCGGATCTATCTTGCATCAGCGGGAATTTTCATTCTTTTTGCTTTCGGCGTCTCCCAGGTGGTCTGTAAATGCGGAGAAACCCAACCACTAAAAATTTCCAGCACTCTCATTTTTTTTGTGTTCGTGGGAGCCTTGGGAATTATGACCATGAAACGGAATGCGGTGTGGCAATCGGAACTATCGCTTTGGCAGGATACGTATCAGAAGTCACCGCAGAAACTACGTCCCCTCATTAACCTGGCGCGGGCTCACAGCATGGAAGGAGACAGCGATAAAGCCATAAAATATTATCAAGAATCGCTTGTTAAAGGACCTGGAGTTTTTGCCACTAATTACAATTTGGGGGACCTTTATCTTAAAAAAGGCTTGGTAACCGAAGCCATCCGGCATTTTCAGCTTGCCAGTCGCATCAAGCCTGAAATTCCCGAATCTTTTGCCAAGCTCGGCGAAATTTATCTATCACAAAAAAATTTCAAGCTGGCAGACTCTTATTTCAAGCGTGCTGTGGAACTCAATCCCCAGTTTGCCCAGGTATTCAAAAACCTGGGCGTTGTAAATTTTTATCACCTCAATCAGCCCAAGCAGGGACTGGCCTATTTTACCCGCTCCCTGACTCTGGACCCCGACCAGCCCGAGGCTGATAAAATCCGCGAACTTCTGGCCCAATCCAAACCTGGATAAAATCTGAGCTAATGACCTCCAACACCAACAACCATCCAATTTCCAAAGCTAAATTTGATTTATGAAAAGCAATTGGGTTTTAAAATTAATTAACTTAGCCCTGTTCGTTTTTGGGGCGGCCTTTGTAGTCCTGCACGTCGAATTTAACGAGGGGAACTTCTTATATTATTTCTTTAAAGCACAAGTTTATTATTCGGTTTTTAATAAAATAATTTTTCCTGTTGGTTTTTGGGTTTGTTTTGCCCTTTTTTATGCCATTTACTACCTCTTAAACCAAGTACAAGAAGGCCATCGCGAACCTTTATTGCATAGTTTGCGCTACGCTTTGTTTTATCATCTATATCTCCTTCTACTTACTCATTCCAATGAAATCGTTTCGGGTTTCTATGACTCACCTCCGCTATTTATATTCTATGAAAAGTTATTTATATCTGTAGCTTTTGTTGGCTATTACCTGGCAGGAATCGACGTTATTCATAAGGCGATAAAATCCGGTTGTCGCTTATGGCAATTAATCCTTCCTGTTTCAGCAATAATTCCTTATTTATATTTGCCCTCACCGCTCATTCATATTTTTTATCTTACAATCAGTCTTGGGCTCTATGGTGCCTGGCAATTTTTAAACCGGGAAAAATGGGGGATTTTATTGAGGGATTTAATATCTAATGACCGGTTTATAATATGTATTATTTTCCTTCTGAGTTTGGGTTTCCGTTTATGGTATGCCTATCCTTATGCCACATTGGACCTAGTAGGTTATAGTGCGGATGGGCCTATTTATTTTGAATCTGCATTGGCTTTTTTAAAAGGCAATTGGGGCGATGTGAATTATTGGCATGCCCCTTTTTATTCCTTGTACCTTTCTGTATTCCTCTTTTTATTTGGTGAAAGCTCCGCTGTGGTTTTTTATAGCCAGGCTCTCATCGGAGCATTTACCCCAATAATTATATTTTTGATTTGTCGAAAACTGCTGCTTAAACAGGCATCCTTTATTGCTGGGCTACTGGTCGCCACATCCCACCTGAGCATTCACTATTCAGTAGTGATTAATCGTGCGGCCCCCCTGACGATAACTATTCCATTATTAGTGTATTTGCTTCTGTGTCTGCGTGAGACATTTGGCGCTAAAAATTGTTTGCAACTGGGCTTTCTTTTGGGCGCTACCTTTTATTTTGGCCAGGAAACCCTGCCTATCCTTGCCTTGTTTGCAGTTTATTTGGCGCGCCATCTATGGAAATCAGGGCTCCCCTATAAGAAGCTCGTTTTCCACTCGTCATTAATCGGGCTGGGAGTTGTATCCGTCTTTTTTAGCTTAAACGGAATTTATCACGCCCACACCGATCAATGGTTACCACTAGGAAGAGCTTCTAATCCGGAGCATGCAAGCTCCGCCTGGAATTATAATAATAATCCCTATGCAAAAGAAATGATTAACTTGGGCTTTGATCCACTGAAGTCTCCAGCCGAAAGTTCTGAAATAATTTTTGAAAATCCGCTACAAATTAGCAGTTTATTGTTAGGAAAGTTATTTTTAGAAATTCCAGGTTTCCTGTTCGACCCGGGAGGCACCCAATTAATGCCATTGCACCTGGCCTTTGAGACCTTTTATTCCGCAAATCTACAATTTTATTTTTATCTTTTTGTCACTATTGGATTGGTCATTTTTATTTCCAATGAATCAATTGAAAAGGTGAATAGACTTCTCATATTTGGTCCAATACTTGCTCAAATCATTTTTTGTTCTTTTCTCTGGGGAACTTTTCGATTTCGAGCTCCCATTACTCCCCTAAATATGATTTTGATGGCTTCGGCAATCGAGTGGTTTCTTTTTAGAAGAAAATTTCTTAAAGATAGTCCTTTACAATTAGTAAAGCTTAAAATGTCGCTGCCATTGAAAGGCGCAATTCAACAGAGGACCAAATACCTGGTTGCCAGCGGACTAATTGTATTTTTATCTTTTTGGGGAATTTATAAAAATTTATTTCCTTCCTTGGCAGAAATCAATTCTCAATATCGATTGACTTTCTGGACCACAATTGATTCAAAGCAAAATCTTATTTTTTCCAAATTCCTGGGTCTCAATAGAACAACATTTTCCTATTATAATAAGAACCCAGCTATAAATAGCCATTCCGACATGGAAATACAATTTAAAATGTGCCGAGCCTTAATGCCGGGAATCAAACCTTTTTACCAGTTGGCTATTGATGGGATGTTAATAGGGAGACCTAAGAAGATGTTGAGCGGCTGTTCCATGGTTAAGGAACGTATAAAATTATATTATGATATGGGAATGATAAGCTTGTTTGTTTTT
>JYMV01004069.1_pt1 | contig 19370 bp, 15 predicted proteins | sample 338911 | NCBI WGS metagenome assembly JYMV01 (sample SAMN03354496, study PRJNA234377) | hydrothermal vent metagenome | biome: Deep sea; feature: Hydrothermal plumes at the Eastern Lau Spreading Center, Western Pacific Ocean; material: Seawater | place: Tonga | collected 2009 | depth 2000 m m
AAGTTGCCGAATTTCGAAAATTCCGACAAAAAAATCCTAAATACATCAAGGGAAATGGATGTGTTTATGTAGGACAATCGTCTAGAGAACCAACCCTAAGGTTTGAACAACATAAAGAAGCATATAAATCAAATAAATATGCTCGTGAATACGGTATTCGATTGAGACCAGAATTGTATGAAAAATATAATCCAATACCAACAAGGAAAGATGCAGAAGAAATAGAAGAAATGTTAGGTAAACAGTTGAGAAAGCAAGGAATTGGTGTTTGGTTTAATTAAGACCCTCCAAATAGCGGGTTTTTTTGTTTCTGGACTCTCCTGATTGACTTTCCAGCTATCTCTCCTTAGTTTGGCTCCAGAGAGGTAGCTTACCCATTATGTTTCTACATCAGCTTTCTCAACCACTTTCCCAATCTCAACCTGGGAAGTGACGGGGGGACGGTCGGGATGAAAGAAGTACCCACATTGTGATATAATTTTTTGAAAAAATGAAAAACCCCCTCGCCATACTTCTTTTGCTTTTGAGCTGCGTATCTTATCAATCAGTTTTTCAAGGTGAATGGTTTAATGACAGCAAAGTAAGGGAGGTTTTTAGTGAAGCCTCTGTAACACGATATCGGGTAAAAGTATTTAAAGGTGAAGATGGTTGGTTGATTGAGAGGTGGAGTGAAGAAGCCACTTTTGTTGGGGTAGTGATGCCTAGTGAGACTAGAGACCCTGGAAGGGAATCTGGCATCTATTCCGTTAAGGAAGCAGTTGATAAAGGATACCTTATTAGGTATTGGGACTCAATAACATTTATGTTTGAGCCAGGGAGTGATAATAGGGTTTATAAAATAGAAAACCCTTGGTTCGGAGACTCTTATTATGAGACAATGGTTTATAACAGGAAGTCTGGAAAAAGAGAGCCAGTTAAAACAACCATTAGTCTTTTGGAAAAGGATATTTTGTTAATAGGAACTGAAAAATGGTATCGGTATAAAGACCAATAATTTGATTTTAAATTTCAACTTGGAAAGTGAAGGGGGGACGGTCGGGATGAAAGAGGCAGCAACATGGTGATTTAATTGGCTGTACTGACCATTAATAAGGAGAAATCATGAAAACAAGGCTGTTAGTTTCATTCACGGCACTTCTGATCATTGCGGGCTGCGCAAGTGAAATCGTATCAAAACGGATCCAGGTTGATGTAACCGCGGAAGATGTTTGGCAGGCAGTTGGCACTGATCTAAATACCTGGGGTAAATGGGACCCCACCATTGATGAATGGTTGCTTGAATCAGAAGGTGAATTAGGTGAGGGTAGTCTTACAAAATATTGGATCTGAAAAAATTGGACAACCATGAGAGTAACAGAATATAGACCGTCAAAAAAGATAGCCTATGAATTGGTTGAGACCAACTGGCCCGCAAAGAAATGGGATTATGTGATCACGCTTGAAGAGAAAATCCCAACACATCGGTTGAAATCAGTATCACATTGGATGCGTTTAAGAATCCCATAAGTGTGTTTTTTGAAGCAGGGGGTTAACAAAACACTCAAAGGATTAAAAGATTATGTTGAGAAGTAGGTCATTTCCGATTTCATAGGACATCCGCACAATTATTAAATCTGTTTGGAAAAGTGAGGGGGGGTAGGGCCGAGAAAGAACATGCACAGACATTGGTGTGTAGTTTTTTGTAAGTTACCTACTGGTATGTGGCATCACCGGTTCAGACACTTGACTAATCAATTTGTCAACAATTTTATTGGAGGTTAAAATGAAACAAAGATATACAATGGGGTATTTATACTTTTTCTTAATAATGCCATTAATGGCAGGTGAGGATAATTTGGTGAGGAAAGCCAATTATCAATTAGCAGGAAGATTTGCACCCTATAAAATTAAAAAGCTCATGTACAGTACATCTATTAATCCCAAATGGATTGAAGGAACAGAAAATTTTTGGTACGAATGGAAAACATCCGAAGGAAAAATATTTTATGTTGTTGATCCAGTAAAGAGAACGAAGGAAGAAATATTTGATAACGATAAAATAGCCGCCGAATTAACCCGCATCACCCTTGATCCATGGGATGCACAGCATCTGCCAATAGAAAAAATAAAATTTATAGATCAAAACACCCTTCAGTTTGAGGTGAAATCTTCCCAGGATGAGGAAGAAAAAGAGGAAGATGAGGATGAATTAGAAGAGGAAGACCAGGAAGAGGAGGAAGACAAGGAAAAAGAAAAGAAACCCAAGAAAATAACCTTCCATTTTGAATATAAAATTAAAACCCAAACATTAAGGGAATTGAAGGACTGGGAAGCACCGGACGAACATCCCCAATGGGCCAGCGTTTCACCAGACGGCAAGACGATTGTATTTGGCCGCAATCATAACCTCTATATGATGAATTCTGATGATTATAAAAAGATACTAGATGCTGGGCGGGGCAAGGATGAAAAGAAAGCCGAGAAGGCCATTGAGAAAGTATCTGTAAATGAAATCCAGTTAACACACGATGGAGAAGAACATTTCGGCTATGCAGTATTCAAACGGGGCGACACGGATGATGAGCGGGAAAAGAATAAGGACAAACGCAAACAGACCAGAATTTATTGGGCAAAAGATTCCAAAAAGTTTGCCTTTATTCGCGCTGACCGGAGAAAGGGCAAAGAATTATGGGTGATTCATTCCGTAAAGAATAAACGACCCGAACTGGAAACATATAAATACGATATGGCCGGTGATAAAGATGTGGTTCAATACGAGATTGGAATCTATGATTTGAATACCCGAAATATGTTAAAACTTGATATCAATAAATTTAAAGACCAGCGCGTTGGCATTCATTCCGGTCGGCAGTTCCGATACCCTGATAGCGATGAACCCAAAAGAACGGTATGGCTTGCTGAAGATTCAAAAAATCTATATTTCTATCGACAGAGCCGTGATTTACATAAAGTGGATGTGTGTGTAGCTGATACAGAAACAGGTGATGTGAAAGTACTTTTTGAAGAAAAATTGAACACCTATGTCGAACTGCAAAGGCTGGAACTGCTGAAATCAGGTGATATGCTCTGGTGGTCCGAAAGGGACGGCTGGGGACATTTATATCATTATGGGAAAAATGGAAAACTGAAACGGCAAATTACTAGAGGCTCTTTTTCCGTCAGAGAGGTAATGGGGTTCGATGAAAGCAAACAGACCGTCTACTTTATGGCTAATGGGCGAGAAGAAAATGAAGACCCCTATTTACAGCATCTCTATAGTGTCTTTATTGATGGAACCAAAATGAAGTTATTGAATGAGGGCAATTTTGATCATCGGACTTCAATGGGAGAATCAAACCGGTTTTTTGTCAATAATTATTCCTTGGTCAATACTCTACCTAAATCAGCGCTCTATAATACCCATGGCAGGAAAATACTGGACCTTGAAAAAGCGGATTTATCACAACTTATGGCGGCGGGATTTCAATACCCGGAACCATTTCAGGTGAAATCAGCTGATGGTGTTACCGACATTTATGGGGTAATAACCAAACCCTTTGATTTTGACCCTCAAAAGAAATATCCCATTATTGCGTATGTCTACCCCGGCCCCCAGACTGAAGCCGTAGCTAAATCCTTCACGCAGCTTCGACACAGTACAACTTCCCTGGCCCAATTCGGTTTTATTGTGATTACTATCGGCAACCGCGGGGGTCACCCCGCTCGTTCTAAGTGGTATCATAATTATGGCTACGGTAATTTGCGTGATTACGGCCTGGCTGATAAAAAAGCCGGTATTGAACAATTAGCTGACCGCCATGACTTCATCGATATAAATAGCGTGGGCATATATGGTCATTCTGGTGGCGGTTTTATGTCTACTGCGGCCATGCTTGTTTATCCGGATTTTTTCAAAGTGGCTGTTTCTTCATCTGGAAATCATAATAATGATGTGTATAACAATCGGTGGTCCGAGAAACATCATGGCATCAAGGAGGTCGTGGACGATTCCGGCCGTGTCAGTTTTGAATATGACATTGCCAAAAACTCAGACTTGGCCAATAACCTGAAAGGGCATCTGCTGTTAACCACCGGAGATATTGATAACAATGTTCATATGGCGGGTACCCTGAGGATGGCCGAAGCCTTAATCCGTGCCAATAAGAGATTTGATTTCTTTCTTTTCCCCGGACAGCGTCATGGGTATGGAGATATGGGTGATTATTGGCATTGGCTCCGCGCGGAATACTTTGTGAAGCATCTTATCGGAGACACTTACTGGGACCCAGATATCGCCCAGCTAAATCTGGAGAAAGAAAAGAAAAAATAATTACGCTTGGTTTAGGTCTATGAATAAACTGAATCAGGCCGGCGAGCGCCGGGGCTATTTGTACTAGACACAGGCTGGTGAGTTCAGTCAGACTCGGAAGATGCTGTTCTTGAAATCAATCGGCTTCTCAACCACTTTCCCAATCTCAACTAGGTAACCGACGGTGGGACGGTCGGGATGAAAGAAGCACCCACATTGTGATATAATTATTTTAAAATTTGATTAAATTTCGAGTCATCTATCGATTATCTAACAATAAGGAGTAAAATCTAATGAACAATATCTCTTTAAGTAAGTGTGGGGGACAATGTTTGATAGCGGGCGGTGTTGTCTCATTCATTCCCTTTCTAATGCAAATCCTAGTCGGAGGACCGCCACCAGATAATGAATATATCTTTTCATATTTCGCTAATATGACAGTTGATGGTGGCTCTTTGTCCGTTCTTTATACAATGATGTCAGTGTTTGGAGTGGCCTTTATTATGTATGGAATCTTTACTCTTAATGGGTTCTTGCAAGAACAGAAAAAAGATGCCTTATTGAGCCTTGGTACATTCCTCTTCCTATTGGGACAGGCTGGTGTACTGGTTGCCTGGTCTGTTGATCCCGCAATGATAATTGCTCAAGATACTGCAAACATTTCAAACATGTTCATCAGTGAGATGAGTTTGTTTTTCATGTTCGGGCCACTATTTATGCTGGGTTCCGCACTGGTGTCATTGGTCTTGGCAAATAGGGAATTTGTTAATCCTCTATTCATGAGAATTTCGGCCGCTGTCTTTGTCTTAATTATACCGGCTTTTGCTTTCTCCACCTTTACCTTAACTGATCCCAGCACCCATAATAGTGTGTCTTCCATTATGCCAGTCTTTGCAGGATTCAGTATTGCACAAATTGTGTCATTGGTTTGGCAGATTATGGTTGGTTTGAAAATGATGAAAAACTGATACCTGAATTATACACGGATGCATAATCCGAAGGTCCCCGGTTCGAATCCGGGCGCCCCGACTTTGAATGAGCCCATCGGTAACGACGGGTTCTTCGTTTATACCCTCAGTAACTTTTTCAAAGCTCAGACAGGCTTAGACGGATGATGACCTAATGGCACAGTAAAATGGCACAGTAACGAAAATCAACATTATTTTTCTTAACCAAAAAACTCAACCGCATTATTTGACTATTGAAGGCAAGGGATATCCAGCAAGAGAAGCTTTACATCCCCAAATATAATTAATCACAGAAAATGAAGATAAAAGCACAAATGCTTCTCTTCTTGATGTCTTCTTCTTTAACGGCTGATACGGGCACTGTATTGGGCGTAGTCCGGGATGCCAATACGCAGCAGCCTCTTGTCGGTGCAAATGTTATGATTGTCGATACTCATCTGGGTGACGCCACTGATCTGGAAGGGAGGTTTGAGATAACAGGAATAGGTATGGGTACGAGGCACCTTCAGGTGAGCATGATAGGCTACGAGACGAGAGTAATTCTCAACCTGATGGTCACCACCGCCCGCCCTTTGGACTTGGTCATTGAAGTAAAGATGGTGTCTCTTGAAGGAGAGACTGTGGAGGTTGAGGGGAAAACCTTCACACGGTCAACAGCCGCCGTCTTGAGTACCATGCATGTGGACAACTTTGAGATTCGCAGCGATCCTGGCGGAGCATTCGATATCCAGCGGATGGTGCAATCTCTACCATCAGTAACATCCGCCAGCGACCAAGAGAATGAGATCATCACCCGGGGAGGTATGCCGGGAGAGAACCTGTTCCTTTTGGACAATATTGAGATACCTAATCCTAACCATTTCGGTATTGAGGGGGCCGGAGGCGGCCCTATCAATATGATCAATCCGCTCTTTGTTCAGGAAATTGAGTTCACACCGGGAGCTTTTTCGGCCCGTTATGGTGACAAAGCAAGCAGTGTCATGGACATAAGACTGCGGAGAGGCTCCACGGAACGGTTTGAGACAGCTTTTGACCTTTCCATGGCCGGTGCAAGAATCAACGCTGAGGGGCCCATCGCTGACGGCAAGGGGTCATTCCTGACCAGCACCACCTGGAGTTTCCTAGATTTAATCGTGGAGAGCTTTGGTATGACGGCCGTTCCCCGGTACAACAATCATCAGGTAAAGATCGTTTATGATCTTTCACCTAGCAACCGGATCATTTTTAATGCTCTCGCGGGATTTGACCAGATCAACATTATTTCAGAGAATGAAGTGCTTACTCGCGGAGCGGAGAGTGTTGACTGGGAGGGCGAGGTTTATGTTGTTGGTGTCAGCTTGCAAACACTCCTAGGTCAAGTTGGCTACGGATTGACGACTCTGTCCACAGTGACCAAGAAATCGTATACTTGGGTTTATAATTTTGGTGCAAAGGATTATCCATGGTTCACGCGTGACAACGTACTCACCGAATACACCTTAAAATCTGACTGGTCTCTAAGGTCTGATTTGGGGAGTTTTTCTGTAGGCACCTTATTAAGAAACATTGATTTTCTATACGACGAATGGGCGGGAACAGATTCTCTGTTCCTATATGACACATCCTTTTGGGACGGTGAACAATGGACTGTTGATGATCCTCCCACCACCGGAGTTTCGTACATTCAACCTGAGTTCAATTTCAACGAGAACGAAACCACGTGGAAGATGGGAACCTACGCTCAATGGCAGGTGGGTATTGGTCAGAGGGCGCAGGTCTCTGCCGGAGGGCGTGCTGACTATTTTACGGCTACGGAAGAATTGGTTTTGTCCCCCCGGTTTAATCTGGAACTTTTCTTGGATGACGATACTAATCTCCATTTGGGCTACGGCAAGCACTATCAGTACCCGGGGTATTATCTTGTTTACCGTGATCCAGATGGTCTGAACCGCAATCTCAAGGCGAAATTCACGCACCAGTTCGTTGTCGGCATCGAGCACTTCTTTGCCCCGGACTTCCGCGGCTCACTAGAAGCGTTCTACAAGATCTACGAAAATCTCCCTACGTATTATTACTGGACCAATCCGAAGGAAAAATATCCTTTACCTTTGGAGCACAGAACTCACTGGCTTAACGAAGGGGAAGCGAGGAGCCGCGGCTTCGAGTTCTTCCTACAGAAAAAGCTGACCCACAACTGGCATCTCCTCCTCAGTTATGCGTGGAGCCATTCCCAAGCCAAGGATATGCGCCTGTTCTTTACAGGTAGTGGATCACTGAATGACAAAGAACGGGAAGGGGAATGGTATGACTGGGATTACGATATTAGGCATCAGCTCACCTTTATCGGCGGGTGGAAAAAGAAGTTCCATAAAGAGGCATGGTATCAGGAGTTGAAGAAGAAAAAATGGTTTAGGATAGCCTCAACGGTTCTCGGACCTTTGAATCCCCTGGCAGATGAGATTGAGATGAATGTCCGTCTCGGCTACAACAGCGGCCGGCCCTACACGGAGCGGATGTACTTTCCCGATCTGCGGGACTGGGTGTCTATTGAGGATACTGACTGGAATAGTCTTCGCTTCCCAGAATACCACAGACTCGATTTCATGTTTCTGCAGAGATGGATGCTTCCCAAAATGAATATCGTGGCCTATGTTAACATTATGAACATCTACGACCGAAAAAACATTTGGGATTACGCCTATAGCGCAGATGGGACAAAAGAAGAGGTGTGGCAGTATAAGACCATGCCCGTAGGCGGGGTTACACTGGAGTTCTAATAGTCAATTAATTCTTCACCAAGTATTACAGAAAACAGGTTTAACTCGACAGCAAGGAAGACAGAAAAAACAGAACTGTGTGAATGCATTCACATCTATTCTATCACTTCATCATCTGAAAACGAACGGGGTACGGTGCAATGAATTAGACCGACACCCGTTCTGATATAATTTTTTAAAAAAATGTGCAGTATAGTAAGTAGTTATGCCGCTATCTTGATGACAAAGCGTAAACAAAAGGATTAAAGAGATGAAGACGAACAAGACCGCGTACAAATCTGCCGTCCGCCCTGCACTGGCAACAGCGTTTATATTGTTGTTGTCCTTGTTGGCGATGCAGATCTCCGATGAAGTGGTCTGGAGTCTGTCCCATTTTGTTATCTTCGGTGCCCTCCTGTTCGGCACTGGTTTCACATATCAGCTGGTCGTGAGAAAGATGGGTAGTGTCGCGTACAAATTCGCCGTCGGCCTTGCGCTTGCGTCAGCATTCATCCTCGTCTGGCTGATGGGTGCAGTTGGGGTGATCGGGGTTGAGGGCGACCCCTTCGACTTGATCTATTTCGGGGTGATCTTGATCGGAATCGTCGGCGCTATCATCGCGCGCTTCCAACCACAAGGAATGGCACGCGCGATGTTTGTGACGGCATTCGCTCAGGCGTTGGTCATCGTGATCGCGCTGATGGCGGGCAAACACCACAGCCCCGTCAGCTCCGTGGCCGAGATTGTTCTCCTGAACGGGTTCTTCGTCGCGATGCTTCAGGGTTCTGCCAAACTGTTTCAGAATGCCGCACGAGAGCAACCTAATGCAGCGGCAGGGGAGGCGGATTGAACCGCGCACCGGGCGATCGAATCAGAGACCGCGGACATAGGGCGGTTCCTCGGGACGGTTGGGATGAAAGAAGAAGACACATCATATGTGATTGAGGTTTGACTTTCCCTATATCTAGCCTTAGGTTAGCAAAATAGGTTTTATGATGTCATATAATACCGACTATTGGATCTTCATTTCAATGCATTTCCCATGAATATATTAGAAACAATTTATAATGAGATCGTTGGCTTTTTGGGGATCATCCAAGCGTGGAATATCCTCAAAGTAGGTGATTATAGTATGTTTAGGACCTATGATGGTATTGTTTCGCTCATTTACCCAATCATCCCTCTACTTCTGCTCGTTGAACTAATCCTGGGCCTCATATATAAAAAACCTCAGACCAAAGTTTATAAAGTGAATTTTCTGATTTATGTATTTAACCGTTTTGTGGGTCGGTTTATTTCCATTGCAATGATGAGTTATTGTATTGGTCTTTTTCAAAGATATGCCCCTTTCCAATCACGTTTTACCTGGTATTGGCTTATTTATGGTTATGTTGTTTGGGAACTGGGCCACTTCGCATACCATTATCTTGCTCATAAAGTGCGTTTGTTTTGGTGTTTGCATTCAACCCATCATGCTCCAGAGGAGATGAATCTCTCCGTGACCCATGCGCACTTTTTTTTCGAAGCCCCTTATGCGGATATGATACGAACAACCACCTGCATACTTCTGGGGGTACAGCCCGAACTCTTATTTTTTATCATGTTCGTAGATGGCACCTACGGTGCGTTTATCCATGTTGGGGAAAACCTTATGAAAGAGGGGAAATTAGGGTTTCTGTATAATTTTATACTCACCCCAGCCCATCACAGGATCCACCATGGCAGGAATCCCCTGTATATTGACACCAATTATTGTAATCTTCTCAATATTTGGGATAAGGTGTTTGGGACCTATCAGGAGGTTCAGGAGGATATCAAAATTGATTACGGTATTTCTCGTAATATAAACTCAGGGAATTTTTTAGATGTTTATTTTGGTGATATTGTTGTTTTGGCCAAAGATATTATGATAGCGCCCGGTTTTATAAATAAAGTCAAGTATTTGATCATGCCTCCTGGATGGAGCCATACAGGTGAACATAAAACAGCAAAAATTATCCGGAACAATTACCTCAGTGCCCAAAGCACTTAAATATAGTTAGACAATTGAATCTTGACTGTAATCAACCATTATTCAATCATTCATATTATAATGTGGTTTTTAATTGCACGATATACCAAGATCGGCTGGCTTTTATTCTTGACCGTGTCGATTGGTTGGGAATTAGTGGAACTGCTACTGCCCTTTGATTTTGCTATTGAAACAATCCCAAATAAAATTGGCGATATTTTTTTAAATATTTTTGGGTATGGATGTGGAAAGAAAACAAAAATTTATTGGACTCCTGGAAAGTAACGGAGGGACGGTCGGGATGGAAGAGGGAGATACGTTACTGGCTATTAAAGCAGCAAGTGATTAGTCCTTTTTTGGAGATCCTCCGCTTAGTGCTACTTCCATCCAGGTTTCCCCATTTTTTGTTTCCATTTTCTTGGGACTGACTCTGCCTTCATTCACATTACCCGTCAACCGAATGGTTTGGGCGGCGTAGGGTGCGTACCCCGGACTCGGTGCAATAATCACAAATATATTACCATCCTGATCCACCAGGCCGGCAGGTGTGCCTCGAGTGAGGCAGCGTGTGGCGCAGGATTTATGTCCTTCACCACTCGATCCACGAGATGAGAAACAAGCAAGGTCTACTACTTCACCTTCAATTTGGATATCTTTTGGTTTCTGTTTTTTTGTCTCATCCTGAGCATATATATACCCACTCATCATCAAGAATAGGATGAAAAAAGCAAGGCCAGTATGTTTTTTATTCATTGTTATTTCCCTTTTAATTGTCATTCTTCCTACCTCTACTTAGTTTGTCTGCAGAAAGGTAGTTTCCCTTACAATGCTTTTCAAGGTAATTCCCAGTGTTAACTTGGAAAGTGAGGAGGGAACGGTGGAGATGAATGAAGAGACATATTGATTTTAATTTATTGAATCCATTAATAATGATTTTATCCAAACAATCCTTAAGGAGGGATTCATGAGGAAGCAATCCGTTTTTTTACTAATTGTTTTTTCTGGGTTATGGAGTCAGCATTACCAGGTTGATTTTCCACCAGAGGAGTTCAAAGCACGTTGGAAAGGTGTTTTTGAACAAATAGGTGATGAGGCTGTTGCTGTTGTCCAAGGATTTCCTTTATCCAATGGATTTATTATGCCAAGACAAACCAACACATTTTACTATTTAAGCGGTATTGAAACACCCCATGCATACATATTGCTAGATGGTCGAGATAAAAAAGTCACCTTATATATGCCTCCACGAAATGAACGATTGGAACGAAGTGAGGGACGAATCTTAAACGCAGACGATGAAATATTGATCAAAAAACTGGTAGGTGTAGATGCAGTGTTTTCTACTGATGATATGCGTGAGAATTTTCCTCCAGGTTTAGATAGAGGAACAGTTATATATACCATGTTCACTCCAGCGGAAGGGCAAGGGCAAAGTCGGTATGAACTGGAAGTTGCCAATGCATCGATTGCGGCAGATCCTTGGGATGGGCGGGTTAGCCGAGAAGGTCGTCTGGTACAATTATTACGAACGCGAAACCGGCGCAATGAAGTGAAGGACTTGACGCCAATCATTGATAATCTGCGAAGTGTAAAAAGCCCAAATGAAATTGCCTTAATACGCAGGGCATCTCAATTGGCCGGGTTGGGCTTGATCGAAGCGATTAAAAGTACCGAGCCTGGCGTTTGGGAATACCAACTGGATGGAATTGCCCGTTATGTGTTTTTAATCAATGGTGCCCGGTTAGAGGCATACCGATCCATTACCGCTTCCGGTACAGCAAATATTAGTAATGGACATTATTATCGAAACGATAGCCAATTGAAAAGCGGAGATATGGTATTGATGGATTATGCGCCAGACTTCAGGTACTATGTCAGTGATATTGGCCGTATGTGGCCAGTGAATGGCACCTATGAACCTTGGCAGAGAGAATTACTTCAGATTATTCTGGAGTACCGTAATGTTGTATTGGATATCATCCGGCCTGGGATTACGACCGAACAAGTTTTGGAAGAGGCGAGGCAAAGAATGAAGCCAATAATGAAACGGTATAAGTTTTCAAAAAAAATATATCAGGTAGCAGCTGAAAAAATGCTTCGAACAGGTGGCGGTATTTTATCTCACCCTGTTGGTTTGGCCGTCCATGATGACGGGCCGTACCGCCATGGACCATTAAAAGTGGGCCATGTATTTTCCGTAGATCCTCAAATGTGGGTGCCGGAAGAAAATTTATATTTACGGTATGAAGACACCATTGTGGTGACCGAAGATGGCAATGAGAATTTCACTGAATTTTTACCATCAGAATTAGATGAACTGGAAGAGTTGGTCCGGGAAAAGGGGATGCTGCAATCCTTCCCAGAAGATTTGATGAAATGGACCTATTAAATCTAAGGAGGTAAATATGCCTGATAAAGAAAAAGAACTAAAACACCCTGATAGAGGGCAGAACAGGAGACAATTTCTGAAAACCATGATCATTGGAGGCGGGGCGGTTGCCGCCGGTACTGCTTTACCGGCCTACAGTGGTAAAGAGGAATTACACAGTTACCATCCTGAACTAGAACGCATCCAGGCAGTATTGAAAGAGTGCGGCAGTGAATTCGGGAATATCCGCCAAGGACAATAGGAAGAGGAGAGAATCAAATGGCTATATTTGAAGCTGAAAGCTGGTTGATTGCTGAAGGCAAGCATAAGGAACACGATGAAGAAATGCATCGCTGGTACAAGTGGGTGAATGAACATCGGGAATTGTTCCCGGAATGGAAGAGTGTCCGCTATTTTGAAAAACACGCTGCGGGTGATGATTCCGGGCGGCGTATGATAATCTGGGAGTACGACAGTTTTACTGACTACGAAAAATACAAGACCCGCCGGAAAGATTATGAGGGACCCTACAAGGAGTACAAAGAAAACGACCCCTATTATAAGGGAGTCTTTATCCACAGCCGGATGCGGGTGGAATTCTGGAAAGACCTGGAGCGGGAACTGTGGATTGAGTAGCTCGGTATGAAAGAACGCCTCAGCCGTTGTCAGGAAGATTACAGATGTGAATCCAGTGGGTATACACTTCTAGAATCTGCTACGGCTTACAGATCAATAGGGGAGTTACCTACATGGTTTGAACCTGTCCCGCGAAACGCAGTGTAGAGGGGTCCTATGGGGGGTACAAACCAACAGTAATTTGCTTATCTCAATCTTATATCGATCATTTTGTATTTTTTCATTGGGTTTTTCTATTCTAGTTAGCCAGTCTTTACCGGATAATATTGATATCACCGGTACGGAAACAGGGGTAGTGCCTTTACCTGAAAATATTCATTCGGCCTGGAAGCAGGAGGGTTTTGTTTATTATACAAAAGTGACAGCACCCAATGGAGGCGCAATCCACATCGCCGCGCAAGAGGCAATAAGTCAGGCTCAGATCATACGGTCAAGGAATGTGCTTGAGCATTTTCTCACAGATTTTCCTGGATCCAAATATGGTGATGATAAAAGTGCGGTGGCAAATGCCATGGCTGACAACGAAGCAATTTTGTTACTACTTAATGGTAGAGATGATGGGAGGAATGAGCCAGACCTGCCAGGACAGTGGCTGTTTGAGGAAGAATTAACTGTAGAGGGTTCAGACTGGTACATGAACAATGTTTATGAAGGTCACCGGGACGCAACTTTTGAAGAAATTCTGCATTTGGTTCACGATGCTGGGATCGGTGTGGACGGCCACAATTCCATGCCTGGGGCTCTGTCTGAATATCAAGTGGAGATCCGAAACGCCACAGATCATGCCATGGCCAATGATTACCAGATATGGCCTATGGGTGCAACCAGCAACAGTGATATCATGAACTGGGTAAATGAACTGGATGATGAAAACAGCCTGACTCAGGAATACCTTGCATCTGTTATTGATAGTTATTACGGTCTATGGGGTGCGTGGGAAGAAGAGCCGGACAAAGGAATGTGGGGCCTTTATATTGCCCACGACCGTTCCGAAATAAAGACTGAAGATCCCATGGGTTGGGAACTGATGGAGATGTTTTTTCATCCCTACCTTCAATACACGGCGTGGGTAGACTCCTCATTCAGTGGTACGTTCGCTATCAATTTTGATGAAAATCTTCCTTATACACACGCCTCACAATACCTTCTTAAGGTGAGGCTCAATGGTTCACAAAATACCAATCTGGTAGGAAATGACCAGGGTAATGTTCTTGTGGGGAACCGCGGGGATAATGTTATAGATGGTAGAGAAGGTGTTGACTCTGTCATGTTCAGGGGGAACTATAGTGATTACTCAATTGAGACCGATGAAGGCAAAACAGTAGTAAAAGACAAGTCAGAGCGAATCGATGGTGAAGACAGTCTCATCTCTGTGGAATATCTTGTTTTCAGGGACAAGACAATATCCACAGCAAAACTTTCTAATGAGGGAGAGCCAAAACATCCTGAGAAATTCGGGCTGAACCACTCTTATCCTAATCCCTTCAACCCTGTGACGACCATTGCCTACGATCTTCCGGAGAAAAGCAGAGTAAACTTGTCCATCTACAATATCATGGGGTTCAGGATAGCGACACTTATTAATGGTTCAGAGGAGAGGGGATATAAAAAGGCTGTCTGGGATGGAACGGATGATTTTGGGAGGATGGTAAGCGGAGGAGTCTATTTGGTTCACATCAAGGTTGGGGTTTATACAGAAACACGAAAAATGCTGTTTTTGAAGTAAAGTGGAGGATAAATCTGTTTAGATTATTATAATAATTGATTCGATACAATTAATTTTCTTATCAGGAAGAAAGAGAGGTTCATATTGGACAGCAGCGAAATCAAAGATATCCAGAAGAATCAGACTGGTCTTATTGAAAACCTTATCAGTGAGGTAGAAAAAGTTTTTTTCGGGAAGCGATTTGTAGTGGAGTTGACAATCACTTCTCTTATTGCTAAAGGACATATTCTCATTGAGGATGTACCAGGGGTTGGCAAAACAACTTTGGCTAAAGGACTGTCCAAAGCACTGGATCTGGATTTTTCAAGGATACAATTTACTTCAGATATGTTGCCTTCAGATATTCTTGGCACTTTTGTTTTCAACCCATCCACAGCCGAATTCTCTTTTCGTTCAGGTCCCGTTTTCAGCAATATAATTTTGGCCGATGAGATAAACCGTACATCACCCAGGACGCAAAGTGCACTTTTGGAAGCAATGAATGAGAACCAAGTAACCATTGATACGGAAACATTCCAACTGCCCACCCCATTTTTTATTATGGCAACTCAAAACCCTAAGGAGATCCAAGGGACGTATTTTCTTCCCGAATCACAAATTGACAGATTTATTCTTTCTGTGACCATAGGCTACCCCGAGACTTCTATAGAGAAAGAGATTATCGGGGGTCAGAATGAAAACGAATCATTTGATCAGATTAACAAGGTTTTGGATAGCCAACAGGTACAAGATCTTCAAAAGAGTGTTGATTCTGTGTCGGCACAGGATGAGCTCATCGATTATGTTCATTCCATTGTATTAGCTACTCGGGAGGCAGATCATTTTGAGCTTGGTGCCAGCCCAAGAGCGGGCATGCAAATGATGCGTGCGGCTCGGGGTTACGCACTTGTTAAAGGGAGGGATTATGTTACACCTGATGATATTCAAACCATAGCGCCACACGTTCTGGCACACAGGCTCACCTTGAGAGGATCTTCAAATATATTGGGTGAAAGAAGCCAGGTCTTATCAAAAATAGAAGATATACTGAGTTCCATTCCGGCCCCTTGAGAGACCGCATACTAGAAGTTCTTCATATTAGACCCAAAGGAGTGAAGGTCTCCTTAGTGGGCCTTATCATGCTGTTTATTACGGGGTCTTCATTTTACATGATCTTCAAGTTCCCGTATTATATGCGTTTGAAGGTGATATTTGTCTTTCTGTTCGTGGTAAACACATTGCTGTTTGTACGGTTTCGGGACCGGAGAAAAAGTTTAATTAACAGGATGATGCAGAGCAGCTTTTTTCCAAGGAAGCTCACCTTTACCATGGAAGGAAAGTTTCTAGTGTTCATTACACTGGGGATAGGCTTTGCTGCTGTGAACACCGGTGTAAACCTTCTTTATCTCCTGATGGCTATGCTCCTATCGATCATTGTTGCAAGCGGAATCCTGTCAGAATTGACGCTGAGAAAACTGCGCTGGGAAGTGGACCTTCCGTCAGAAACAATTGTTTCATCTGAGACATTTGGATCTATCAAGATCCAAAACAAAAAACGGTACCTGAGCTCTTTCTCATTGGAAGGAGACCTGTTAGTCGCTGATGATAGTGGTATCATTCAGAAGAAAGGAATACTGCTGAAGCTAAAAGCTGGAGAAGAAGGACATATGATGGTACGATTGGTTTTCCCAAAAAGAGGCAAACAGCAAATAAGAGGAATATCAATAGGTACCCGTTTCCCGTTCTCTTTTTTTTCTAAAAGCAGACATTATGAATTCAGTCGCTCTGTTTTGGTGATGCCCAAGGGTGAAAAGTCGGTTGAAACAATCTTAAGTCAATTATCCATTAAGCAGGATGATCATTTTGACGCCCACAACAATAAAGGTCAGGGGTTAGAGTTTTATTCTATCCGACAGATGCATCCAGGTGATGATTGGAGAAATGTTCACTGGAAGAAAACAGCTTCCCGACAACAGTTTGCCATTAAGGAGTTTGAGGAACTGGCAGGAAGGAGGGCCACAGTCTACCTTACAGGCAGCCACAGGGATCATATAGTTCAAGAACGGCGGGAGCAAGGAATAGAGATTGCCGCGTCCATTGTCAGATTTTTAGTTCACAGAAATTTTCATGTGGGCCTGGTGGCTCCCAACTTACATATTAATGAGGGGGCAGGGACTTCCTCATTAAAGCGAATTTTTTCCGCTTTGGCGCTTCTGGATGCTGATCAGGATTTTATGATAAGTGGATCTCAGCAGAAAAAAAGATTTTCTGACACGTTAATATCAGTAAACCTGGACACACTGGATGTTTCACAGATGAATGGACGCTCAAGGATGCGTTACCAGATGCCAGTCGGGAGAGAGGGAGTATCATGACGCTACCCCGCATGATACGGTCCATGGGTGTTGCCCTTGTTGTTGTTGCTGCTGTTCCGCTTTATCTGTCTGAAGCAATGCCGGCAATTTTTTGGATGATGGCAACTGCTGGTTTAATAATGGGGATGACGATCGGATCAAAAACGTTTCCACAAAATATTGAATCAATCTTTCGAATTCTAGTTATGGTAACTCTGTTGGTCATTGTTATTACCGGTTTTCAAAAAGGCGACCACCTGTTTAACAGCATAAATCTTGTTTTTCTTGCCACCATCACCAGGGGGATGCGGTTAAAAACAAGCAGACACTACTTTCAGATCATCGGACTGAGTTTTCTTATTTTGGTTGCTTCTGCTATCGTAAATCTTGATATATCCTTTGCTGTTGCTTTCTTTTTTTACGCCATGTTTCTGACCTGGACTCTGGTCTATACTCATATCTCTCAACAAGTTGAATCTTCCACACACCACGACATTGTTGCTGAAAAAGCGTCCAAATTCGTATCAGGGAAGTTTCTCTTGGGCTCTTCGTTTTTGGGACTTGTTCTTCTTGTTTTTTCTTTAACTGTATTTTTTCTATTCCCCCGATTCACCCTTGGCTTTTTTGCTCCGGGCAAGGAAGGAGAGACAGTCCAGGGCTTTTCTGATGCCATTGATCTGGGTCATTTCGGTACCCTGAAAACCTCAGCAAAAATCGTCTTGCGACTTGAATTTCTTTCCGGTGAAAAAAATCTTAACGTCCTGAAATCTAGCTTCTTGAGGGGAGTATCCTTTGATCATTATAATGGCAATGGGTGGTCAAAAAGTGAATCAAAAAGTCACCCCTTGTTGGAATATAGTAGAGATGGATACTTAACTATTCCTGATAAACTTAACCTTGAAATAACGAATGATAGTGAGTTTGAATACAATATTTATCAGGAGCCACTACATAATGACACCCCCGTTATCTTTGCTGCTGCAAAGCCTCTGGGAATAAAGTCTCACAACCGAGGTTCTTCTCGAAGAAAACATAAACGTACAAAATTTTTCATTGATGACGTGAACGACCTTACTCACGATCAGGAAGAGAACAAACCTTTAGACTATACAGTTCGTTCGGCACTGATCAACCATACAACGTTTAATCTTGATCCAGCAAGGAAGGAATATCCGTCATATTTGAAGGAGCGTTATACTCAGCTGCCCCTTGAATTGGATGAGAGAATCAGTGCTCTGGCAAAAGAATATTCTGATGGAACTCAAAATCCTTATGCCTTGGCTCTTACCATAGAGAATGCCCTTAAGAAAGAATACAGCTACACTACGGAGGGAGTAGGACGACCTAAAGATCCAATTTCCAATTTCCTTTTTGAGCGAAAACAAGGACATTGTGAGTATTTTGCCACAGCTATGGTGCTTATGATGCGTACACTGGGAGTTCCTGCAAGACCAGTTAATGGGTTTCTCGGTTCTCAATATAACAGTTACGGAGACTATTATATTGTAACAGAGGCCAATGCACACACATGGGTTGAGGTTTTTTTCCCTGAGTACGGTTGGATAACATTTGATCCTACGCCACCCTCACTGTCAGAATCTTATTTTTCTACTGCTTTCACCAACCTGAGTCTCTGGCTTGATTCAATGAAACTTCAATGGTATAAGTGGGTGGTCTTTTACAATCTGGACCGGCAAATACTGCTATATACTGGTCTGTGGAATGCCATTCTACCCGACTCGAAAAATATTGATCTTGGCACACGTGTGTCAGCGAGAGAGTTCAGAATTAAAATGAGATCAACTGTTCGAAGTATGGCAAACTGGAAGACTGCCACTGTTATGATTGCCACCATAGGGTTCATCCCCGGCGTTCAGCTTCTATATCGTTACTACAGAAAGAGAAAAATACCTGGAAGGTCACCTCTGGCCCGCCTGGCGCTGAAGTTGAAAGATTTGCTTACTCGAAAGGGATTTACCGTAACACCAGGATTAACGTTACTAGGTCTCTCAAAACAAGGTGAAAAGATGCAATTTTCAGCTAAAGGTGAACTGGATCAGCTGGTGACTCTCATTGAAGAAGGACGCTGGGATCCGTCAGCAACCGTTCATGAGGAAAAAATAAAAAACCTATATCAGGTAGTATCCAGATCCTCAGCCGTCAGACAATAGTGCAATTCTATTTTAAAAGCACCATTTTCCGGGTCTTCTGAAAGCCCTGGGCCTGTAGCCTGTATATATAGACCCCGGCACTGACCGGTGCACCCCGATGGTCCTTCCCGTTCCACACCAGACTGTGGCTTCCA
>JYMV01008840.1_pt1 | contig 19364 bp, 20 predicted proteins | sample 338911 | NCBI WGS metagenome assembly JYMV01 (sample SAMN03354496, study PRJNA234377) | hydrothermal vent metagenome | biome: Deep sea; feature: Hydrothermal plumes at the Eastern Lau Spreading Center, Western Pacific Ocean; material: Seawater | place: Tonga | collected 2009 | depth 2000 m m
AGATAGCCTAGAAGACACCATTCATGAGCTGAAATCATACAACCCAGATGTAATAAATATAATGCACACAGAGGTTGAATATGTTGATCGATGCTTAGATATCCTTCAGAATAAGTGGGACGGCCATATCGGCGTCTATGCACATTCTGGAACATCGATAGACGGTGACTGGACATTCAATAACGTAATTTCAGCAGAGGAATATTGCGCATATTCTTCTAATTGGAAAAAGCGTGGTATAAATTTTATCGGTGGTTGCTGTGGCGTTCATACAGACCACATTGATATGATGCGTAGAGAGTTATTTACGAATACGAGATAATTTCTTAGAAAGTATTGAGGCTTTTATTTTTTTGCTTATAGTGCTTTTGTAGATCCGCCAATAATTCGATCACGTGACTATAGCCGTCAGCACCAAGTCCAGCAACAATAGCATCCACCACTGAAGAAATATACGAAACATGTCTAAAAGTTTCACGCAAATGTGGGTTCGAAATATGAAGTTCTATTTTGAAACCAGAGTATGATTTCAATGCGTCATGAATTGCTATCGATGTGTGGGTATAAGCAGCAGCATTGATAACAATTGCATCTACTTTTTCTATAATTGCATTCTGAATCCATCCTACTATCTCTCCTTCGTAATTAGACTGCATAAATTTAACATCATGCCCATCTCTCAAGCCCTGCTTTATGCATTTTTTTGAAATACTTTTTAATGTCTCCTTGCCATAAATTTCTGGCTCACGAGTGCCAAGAAGATTTATGTTTGGACCATTTATAACGTATATATTCATCTAATTTTTACTAAGTTTCTTGTTAACTGCCCTAATAGCAAGATCATAGCTATGAATGCCAAGCCCACTTACAAAACCCACTTCGCCTCCTGGAACTTGTATTGGCTTAGTATTTTCAACATCTTGTTGAAAAATATTTGAAATATGCACTTCAATAACTGGCTTGTTTTGTTGAGTGATCATTTTAATTGCAGAACTATAAATAGCAAAGTCTATAGATGGCGCATGAGAATATCCAACTGGGTTAATTATTAAAGCATCAAAATCTTCAATACCCTCTATTAAAAAACGAGATAGCTCAGTCTCATCATCAGTTTGGCGAAAATCCATTTTAATGCCAAAAATTTCACAAGTTTCTGCACATTTTTTTCGAACCATGTCCAATGTTAGATGGCCATAACCCATCTCATTGAGGTTACTTAAATCTGAGAGTCCAGGGCCATTTATTATTAATAATTTATTGTTGTTCATTTTTTGATTAAGTCCATTATTGAGAATAATTACTTAATATTTCTTACGGTACATATAGTAAATAATACTCTGGCATATTATATATACCTCAAGGTTTGTTGTATACGGACTTAATCTTATCCTTTAAGTGAGCCTTGATTCAAAACAGTCTTAACAATAATCTCAATTATTTCCATGCTACTATTAGCACTAACATCCTCGAAGTAAACTGTTCCCGGCCAGGGAGGTTTACGTAACTTGTGCCCATTTTTTTTAATCACTTGGGCAACTTTTTTTATGGATTCCACATACTCCAGTGAAAGCTGCTTTATTTCTTCTTTGGCAGCACTTATATCAGCAATGGAATTACAATCAATTTGGGATGCTCCAATGCCTATAAATATTGGAACATTGTGCTTAATTGCTTGTTCTTGGTATAATTTAAGAGGCATCCTGTCGTCATGAAGACGCATAACGTAATCAGTGCAAACGTCCTGCTTTACTGCAAATAATTCAGAAAAACTAAGCTCTTTAGAGGAGGACTTTTGAGTTGTTTTTCTTCTTCTTGATAAACGACTTGTTTTTTTTGCTTGAGTAACGTAGTCACCTCTATAGTTGGCATCATAAACTCGAGATCCCCAAGAATTTTCATTTTTTAATCTAAGTATTGAACGAATCGCTGTATTTTTGCAATTTTCAGGACCAATAAAAAAAGGCGAGCCTGAAGCATCTGACAACTCTAGCCAACCATTTGGAAATTTTTCAAAAAAATGATCTGCCCATGGCATCAATACATTATCAACCAAATGATCAAGCAATTCATTGACATGATCAGGTTCATCATTTAGGGCTGTTGCCAATTCTGACTGTCCGTAAATATCGGCCGCCAAGCTATAGGGCGCTGTTAAGTGCAAAACAGGTTCGAGCCCTGTTAAATCCTGATAAAACTCTAACATCTCATCAAACAGTTTGGGAATTTCACTGTCCATTTCTAGCGCTTTTAAGTCTTGCCAATTATCTTTATTAATTAATGGGATGCCAGGATCAGTTCCTGGAGGAGCTCCAACAGGATACATCATTACTGCTCCAAGAGCTTCAGCAGTAAATGCATACACCGGCCACTCGAGATATAACTTTGGTAGACCAAGCAACTTACGAATCATAAGTGAAACCCGAACGTAACGTTTCGCATCCCCTTTATAGGCTTCAGCAGAATTAAGACCGTAAAGCCTTGTCAAAACAGCCAATACAAATAAATTTATTGAAGCAGAAGCCTGAACAGAGTTTGGAGAAGGTTTAAGCGCAAAAATCTCGTCATATTCTCCATCAATGGTTTTATCAAATATTTCCTTTAATCGATTTGAGGCTTGTGGATCGCCCTCTTGCCATCGGTGAAAAAGTCGACAACCGGCGGGGAAAATTAATTCTTCAATCATGAAATGATATTTCAATAAATTATAATAATTAGCGTTTTACTAGAGACTCAATCAACGGGCGATAGTAAGAAAATGGCGGATGTTTCCTTTCTGGATCTTTAGCATCATCATCCCAGTAACGCAACTTTAAACACTGCTCTAAATAATCATTTTTTTCAAATTCTCTGACCTCATCTTCATTCATCGGCCCACCTTGCAAATTCAGACTGTGGACTGATGCAGCTGAAAGATGTTCAAAATAATCGGACTTAACTGCACATAGATAACGCTTTGCAGAAACATGTTGACGAATCGGTTCAATAACAGATATTGGAAAAAAATCTTCTAAAAAATTAGCGCCCGCCTCTTCATGGTAATTATTTTTACCTTTTGCTAAAGCTGTTTCAGGGATTTCGTTTTTAAAGTGACCAATATCATGGAGCAATGCAGCAGCAATTAAACTATCCTCCGCTCCAGATTTTTCAGCACACTGCGCAGCTTGAAGCATATGCTGTGCCATTGTTACGTCTTCACCCAAATACGATTCTGCACCGCGCCTAGTAAAGACATCTTCAATATGATTTACAATATTTTGACTACTAAGCTTAGTCATTTTTTTCGATTTTCTAAGATGTTGAGTAGGCTGTAAAGACCATCTAAGTCAGTATAAGCACCCTGTAAATGACGCTTACCTTTTTTCGAAAAAGCTGTTCTCGCATGCATTATTCGGGTGTTATCAAGTAGCATTAAATCACCCTCTGAGAGCTTAAATGTAATTTTTAAATCTTCTCTTTCAATAATTTCACTCCAATGACGATAGGCTTTGTAAAAATGACGAATCTTGTTTGCAGGCAATTTTATTGTGTCGATTGAGCGATTGTTATATCTGACTTTGACAATTTCACTGTTGTCATTTAGTTCAATCATTGGCACTCTAGAGCGAAGATCAGTTGATGCATCTGAAAAGCGAAAATTAATCCAGGTGCTCGTTAAGATATCAAAATCCTCTTTACTTTCTTGACGTAAAACAGTGGCAGCTTTAAAACCATCCACCAGCACTGAGTCTCCACCTTCTGTGGAGCTTTCTAGACAATGCAAAAGCTGCACTGTTGGCACGGGGTCTCTGTAAGGGTTGTCGGTATGAGATCCGAGCCCCATATTGGTATAAGCAAGATTATTGGGGTTGACTTCAGTTCTTACTTCAAATAAGGCACCATAATTTGTCTCCCGAGTGTAACCCAACTCACTAATAACTTTTAAAACCTGACCTTCAATAGTTGGCACATTTTCAAGAACAAAAAAACCAACATCTTTGACCAAACGTAATGCATCTAACTTGCCATTCTCGTCATTACACATGGATTCATAATTAATAAACGGCAAACCAGCTTTAAAACTGTCTTTTTGCCATAAATGTTTTTGTTTCTCACTTCTGTCATCGAAGTGAAGATTAAGGTCATAACAATTCTTTCTTAACCAGCTCTGAGAAAAAACAGACAAATGATTTTCTGGTTGGAAGCGGACACAAACATTGCCTTGCTCATCTTTACTGACTTGCTCTATGTGAGTGTCTGGAGGGATGTTGATAATACTGAATAATCGCTGGCCATTATCGGCATTGCGCGAAGTAGACATTTGACAGTGATCTCTCAACCAGTGACTAAAAAGACGACTTTGCTTGCCATCTTGCCAATCAATCACTAACTCATCATTATCAACCGAAAGCTTTTTAATTATGTCGATTTTTTGTAACATCCCGCACTAGCCTTATTATTAAACCGTATTTTTACTTTTGGATTGCTGGTCGAAGAACGATACCTCTTGGGGATACTCTGGCAACTCGACACTGTAGCTAGTACAACGAACGGTGCCAGTTTTCTCGCCTCTAACAATCATTCCATCTAATTCACTTGGGAGCGGGTTTTCAGTGAGTTTCACCGCGTCTTCTGCTGTATAAGAAACAATAAACAGAGAGCGTGCGGATTTGGTATTGTTTGATTTAGAGCCATGCATTAATTTTGAATGCATCAAACATGCCGAACCTGCCTTGCCTACACAACTAATAGCCTTTGTTTTGCATTCGACTTCAATTTCTGCAGAAACAGCACCTGTAAAAATACCATCATGCCATAGCGAATAAAGCGGCCCGTTGTGTGTACCCGCAACTACCTCTAAGGGTCCGTTTTCAAGTGTCACATCATCTAGGAAAAATAAAACTGTCATTAAGTCTTCATTTGAATGAGGTTCATAAGGAAAATCCTGATGGAATTTCACCTCCGTGCCTGAGCTTGGAAGTTTAAGGTTAATTTTATTTGTCCAGTGCTTGATATTTGGTCCAAAAATTTCACTAACAAGATCTAGGGCTTTATTATCTTTAACCACATCGAGACATACTTGTGAAATTTCGGCAGGCGAAGTTATTCTTCTAAGTGCAGGGTTTTCAAATGAATGGGTATCTACTTGTAAATCAAAACGTGGCCTTCCATCCATGATTTTTCCGTAAGGCTTTTGATTTCTCCTGCTTTCTTCAACCCACATTGATAAGTCACTATTTAGTGCCGACAATTGAGAATCAGTTAATGCATTTTCAAGAACGACAAAGCCGTCCTTTTGAAACTTTTCAACCAGTTTTGTTTTTTTTACAGGTTTTTCATTTTCCATAAAGACCCCAGTAGTATCTGCATTATGACCTAAATTGCAAAAAAAATAAATATTTTTTAGACTAACACTAAGGAAAGTTTTATTACTCTCTCATAAAGAATATAAAATCACCTTCATGGAAATGTTATTAGACAACCTAAACTACTTGCATTGGCTTGTATTCGGACTCGCACTGGTCATCGTTGAACTCTTCTTGTGGTCAATGTTCCTGCTCTGGATTGGTGCATCTGCTATCACAATCAGTATTGTGTTCTATTTGTACCCAGAAGTTTCCTGGGGATTACAAGTCCTAAGTTTTGTATTGCTCTCAGCAGTTTCCACATTTTTAGCAAAAAAATACTTCCCAGTGAAAACGGTTGATGATGAGATAAACCTTAATGCTAAGGGCCACATTGGCAAAGAATGCACAGTTGTCTCTATTGAAAACAATATTGTCAAAGTTAGGTTGGGTGAGTCTTTGTGGTTTGCAAAGGGTTGTGAAATGAGTGTTGGACAAAAAGTTCGAATCATTGATGCAGACTCTTCGATACTTATCGTCGAACCGTTTACAGAAGCTAGTTAATTGATTTAATTAAGAAATACCATACTGAGAACGGTAACTCTCAATCCTGCTGATGATATTTTTATCATCATTGGCTTTCAGGTAATCAACGATATGAGACAAGTTAATGATGCTCACAACGGCAATACCAAAATTTTGTTCCACCTCTTGAATGGCAGAGAGTTCGCCTTTGCCCTTCTCTTGTCGGTCTAATGCAACAACCACACCTTTCGTTTTGGCGCCATTGGCGTTGATAATGTCTTGTGCTTCTCTGATCGCTGTTCCTGCGGTTATGACATCGTCTATGATTAGAATGTCTCCCTCTAGCGGATGACCGACAATGTTTCCACCTTCACCATGATCCTTGGCTTCTTTTCGATTAAAACTATAGGGAACACTTCTGTTGAAACTGTCATTGAGTGCAATAGCTGTTGCAGCTACGAGTGGAATTCCTTTATAGGCGGGGCCAAATAGAACATCAAATTTGATGCCACTGGCTTCGATAGCTTGAGCATAAAATTGTCCGAGCTGGGATAAATGGTTGCCCTGATTAAATTGACCTGCATTAAAAAAATAAGGACTCACCCGACCAGATTTAAGTGTAAATTCTCCAAACTTAAGGGCTCCGATTTCCAACATAAAGTCTACAAAATCGTTTTGATACTGTTCCATCAAATATTCCTAAACTATTAAAATAATTGCAATGAGAATTATAACAATTAATGTCAATGGAATTCGCGCGGCTGAGCGAAAAGGTTTTTTTAGTTGGTTAGAAAAACAAAATGCAGATGTTGTTTGTTTGCAAGAAATTAAGGCCCAAGAACATCAGCTTGATGAGCGCTTTTACCCTTCAGGAATGCACACCTATTATCATAGCGCGGAACGGAAAGGCTATAGTGGAACTGCTCTTTATTGTAAATCAAAACCCGATCAAGTGATTTATAGTCCCTGGCAGGACATCAATTCAGAGGGCCGACTTATTCAGGCTGACTTTGGAAATTTAAGTGTAGCTTCCATTTACTTACCCTCTGGTTCTTCTAAGGAGGAGAGGCAGGCCTTTAAAATGGAATTTATCAGCGATCGCTTGTTGCCTCATTTGCATGCATTACAAAATGACGGTAGACAGTACATTTATTGTGGTGACTGGAATATCGCCCACAAAAAGATTGATTTAAAAAACTGGCAATCGAACCAAAAAAACTCTGGATTCCTGCCTGAAGAGAGAGCTTGGCTAGACAAACTCTATGACGAGGTGGGCTATATTGACGCTTTCAGAGAAATTAATCAAGATGAATTTCAATACACATGGTGGTCCAATCGAGGCCAGGCCTGGCTAAACAATACCGGTTGGCGTCTCGATTACCAAGTGGTGAGCTCAAACCTCGCTGGTCTTGCGACGGCTTGTGAGATCTACAAAAAAGAACGTTTTTCTGACCACTCTCCACTCATTATGGATTACAACCTATGACTGAGGTCAAGTCCTTGCGCAAAATTCAAAGTTTTGTTAAGCGCTCTGGGAGATTATCCAAAGCTCAGGCAATTGCTTTACATGAATTGTGGCCAAACTATGGTGTCAGTCTTACAGACAATCAGCTCAACTTCGTAGAACTCTTCTTCAATTCTCATGATGTAACTCTTGAAGTTGGCTTTGGAAATGGTGATAGCTTGTTAGAAATGGCAATCCAACAACCGAAACAAAACTTCTTAGGAATTGAGGTCTATGAGGCCGGTGTTGGTAGGCTCATCAATGAAGCCAACAAACACCAACTAAGCAACCTGAAAATTATTAAAGAGGATGCAGTTGAAGTACTTCAAAATCATATTCCTGACGACAGCCTTTCAAAATTTCAGTTATTTTTTCCAGACCCTTGGCATAAAAAGAGACATCACAAGCGGAGAATTATACAAACCAGCTTTCTAGACATTCTTACAAAAAAGCTAAAAACGGATGGCATTGTCCATATAGTTACTGACTGGGAAAACTATGCCGAGCACATCATGGAAACACTGGAATCTCATCAGCACTTTAAAAACACCTTGGGTGACCATATATATTCTCCAAGGCCCAAACATCGGCCGTTGACCAAATTTGAAAATCGTGGTCAAAAATTAGGCCACGGTGTCTGGGATATTATTTTTACTAACTCGAAAGGAGGTTAAATGTTATTCCCTATTTTTGTGGTGATGACTCTTCTTGAAATTTACGTCTTAGTGACTGTAGGGCAGGCTATTGGTGGTTTCTCAACTGTGCTACTCGTTATTGTGACTGCACTGATTGGCTCGACCCTGTTAAGGCAACAGGGCTGGTCAACGATGGCAAAGGCTCAACAGAGCATAGCTGAAGGCAAAACACCCGCATTAGAGATGCTGGAGGGTGTCGTTATTCTTGTTTCAGGTGTTTTGCTATTAACGCCTGGTTTTATTACTGATGGCTTGGGCTTATTGGGCTTAATGCCTTGGACTAGAAGATATTTTATTAATCACATCCTTGAGAAAAATGCGGAACGTGTTTTTAGCCAAAGAAATTCAGTTTTTATTCACAGAACTAGAAATCAAGAGAAGACAAGTAACAACAAAAATGAAACTATCGAAGGTGAGTTTTGGGAAGACTAAAATGACTTTTTACTAGTTTGCGATTAGGTATAGTAACTTCTCACTATGCACAATAAAAAAACTCTTGATGAATGGTTAAGCTGGCAAGAGCAGCTGATGGAAGAAACCATTCTTCTCGGCTTAGACAGAGTTCAACTGGTCTATCAACGCCTTTTCCCTGATGGGGTACCATTTTTAGCCATTACAGTGGGAGGTACAAATGGTAAAGGTTCAACGATCGCCTTTATCGATAGTATTTATAGAGAGTCAAAATATAGAGTGGGTTGTTTTACTTCACCACACCTCATTAAGTACAACGAGCGCTTCGCTATCAATGGGGAGATTGTTAATGATTCAGTGATCATTAAGGCCTTTGAAGCGATTGAGGAAAAAAGGGAAGGTGTCTCTTTAACTTACTTTGAATTTTCAACCTTGGCAGCATTAATTATTTTCTCTGAAGCTGCTGTCGATATTGCCATCCTCGAAGTGGGACTTGGAGGTCGTCTAGATTCGGTCAATGTTGTCGATAGCGATGTCAGTGTTATTACCGATATTGCAATAGATCATACCGACTACCTTGGTGACACGCGCGAATCAATCGGTACTGAAAAGGCCGGCATTATGCGTACTGCAAAGCCTTGCATTTGTGGTGATCAACTCCCACCAAACAGTGTACTAGCCTACGCCAAAAAGATAGACACTCCATTGACGCTTGTCAAGGAACAATATAAAGGCGAAATAGGACTAGAAGGTGTCCACCAAAAACTGAATGCAGCTGTAGCTATAAAAGTCATCGAAGCAATCAGTGACCAATTCCCTGTCTCCAAAGAAATGATTAAATGCGGAATCAAACAGGCCCAAATCGTTGCCCGATTTGAAAAAGTCAATGTAGGTAGTAAAACTGTAATTCTTGATGTCGCCCACAACCCTGCAGCGGTTCAGACTCTGGTCAACACATTGTCAGACTCACCCATGGAGACGGTGGCTATTTTTTCTGCACTGGCTGACAAAAATATCGATGACATGATTAGCTTGGCTGCAGCTCATATTAAGCACTGGTTTTTGGTGCCACTCTCAGCTGAACGCTCTATTCAAATAGAAACCCTTGAGGATAAGTTTGACGACTCTCAGGAAACAACGGTTTGCGTTAGTATGGCTAGCGCTATAGAGCAGGCACTTGCACTGAAAGAGATTCAAAGGATTGTCATTTTTGGCTCCTTCTATACGGTCGCCGATGCCAGCGTTATCTTAAAAGAAATCTGAGTATTATTAGTTAATGGAGTTCGTGCTCTGTCCTAGGAAACTATTGTAAAATTAGCCTTATCAATCAGGGAGACCATGGGTAATTTTTTTGACAACTTTTGGAACACGATAAGTGTGCTGGCTTGGTCAGATTGGCTCACCCTCATCATTCTAATCTTTTTTATTATTAGAGGTTTTGTACAGGGCCTTGCAAAAGAGATTATTAGTCTATTTTTTGTCATTCTGGCGATTATTCTTGCCTGGCTTTACTATGATAATTTAGCCAACACTTTATTGAGTGACCCAACCACTTCGGAGGGCCAATCAATCTTCGCGCTATCGTTTGGAGTAATCTTTCTGGGTATTTTGTTTGTCAAGAAAGCACTTTATAAGACAGCAGAAGCTTCCTCACAAATTGACAATCCCTGTGAACTTAATCGTTCATTCACGAAGATCATAGTTACTGTATTGGTCGTTATTCTGAGTTACCACTACATGGGAGTAGTTGCTGAACTCCAGACAATGGAATCCATTGTGACTAGCAATTCCCTGCGTATTTTTATATCATTTGGTATTGTTTTTGCCGCCCTTATTAGTGCTGTAATGGCTTTATCAAAACTTCTTAATATTACAATTAACACTGAAAAGCCTTGCCTGATGGCGCCAGTATTTGAAAAAATTCTCAACATTCTTCAAGCTCTTGATGTGTTAATAAATGCACGCAATGTAGATGGATTGAAGAATAACTTTCTTGGTGCAGTTTTAGGCTTATTTAAGGGCGGAATTTTTGTTCTAATAATGGTACTTGTATTGCAAAACTTAAGCTGGGTAACCCAAAGTCATGCATGGGTTGAAACCAGTGGTGCACTGAGAACATTTCAAAATTGGGCAGTTGACATTAAACCTTTTTTGTCAGAACATTTGTTATTTGTTAAACTTGAACCTGGCGACGCAGTTGTCTCATTCATAGAAAGCGAAATATTAGGGGAATAAATTATGTGCGGTATTGTTGGAATATTGTCAACTACAAAAAAGAATGTGGGTGTGTATATTTATGATGCACTAGCTATTATCCAGCATCGTGGTCAAGACGCTGCAGGAATAACCACAGCCAGCAAAGGGCGCTTTTACATGCGCAAAGGTAATGGCATGGTGCGCAATGTTTTTAGAACAAAACATATGACCAAACTGATAGGCGATATGGGGATTGGACATGTCCGCTACCCAACGGCTGGAAGCTCTTCAGGCGCTGAAGCTCAGCCCTTTTATGTAAACTCGCCCTACGGAATTGCTTTTGCACATAATGGTAATTTAACCAATACTGAGGCATTAACGAAAGAGCTTTTTGAGCAAGATCTGAGGCACATTAACACCAATTCTGATTCAGAAATACTGCTCAATATATTGGCAAGTGAAATAGCAAAAGAACAAAAACATCGAATTAACGAGACGGATATATTTAAAGCAGTAAAAAAACTTCATCATCGTGTCAAGGGGGCTTATGCAGCGATTGGAATGATCCCAGGCTATGGCATCTTTGCGTTTAGAGATCCTTACGGAATAAGACCTCTCATACTTGGAGAAAAAACTACAGCGAAAGGCGCTAGTTACATGGTTGCATCTGAGAGCGTAGCTTTAACAGCTCTTGGTTACAAAATTATGCGTGATGTAAATCCAGGAGAGGCTGTTGTAATTGATCGTAAAGGAAATATTCACTCTAAACAATGTGCAGACAGTTCAGAATTATCTCCCTGTATTTTTGAATTTGTTTATTTTGCAAGACCTGATTCCATTATTGACAAAATCCCGGTTTATAAATCACGCCTGAGAATGGGCGAACGGCTTGCAGCAAAGATTAAGTCAAAGTGGCCAGATGAAACAATTGATGTGGTTATGCCTATTCCTGACACCTCAAGAACAGCTGCTCTGCAGCTAGCCAATGAATTGGACCTTAAGTATCGTGAAGGTTTTATTAAGAACCGCTATATTGCTAGAACCTTTATTATGCCAGGACAAAAACAAAGAAAAAAATCTGTACGTCAAAAACTGAGCGCAATCGAGCTCGAATTTAAGGACAAGAACGTTCTTTTAGTAGATGACTCTATTGTGCGTGGTACAACCAGCAAAGAAATCGTACAAATGGCTAGACTTGCGGGTGCAAAAAAAGTCTTTTTTGCATCAGCCGCACCACCGGTTCGCTACCCTAATGTATACGGTATTGATATGGCCAGTAAGAATGAGTTTGTTGCACACAATAAAACCACCGATGAAGTGTGCCAAATAATTGGTGCTGATAAATTGATTTATCAAAATCTTGAGGATTTGATTTGGTCTGTTCAACAAGGCAACCCTGATATCTCATCTTTTGATTGTTCTTGTTTTGACGGTAAATATCTAACTAAAGATATTGATACCTCTTATCTGGACAATATTGAAATCCTTAGATCCGATGAGGCTAAAAAAAACAACATTACCAATGAAAACTCAGAATTAATCTACAATGAAGTTGATTGACTAACTATAAAGTTATATGAAAGAAAATAAATTTGAAACCAAAGCAATTCGTGAAGGCTATAAAACTAGCCAAGAACAAGAGCATTCTGCTGCTATTTTTCTTACCTCTAGTTTTATTTTTGATAGCGCCGAGCAGGCCGCTCAAAGGTTCGCCAAGGAAGAACAGGGTAATGTATATTCGAGATTCACTAACCCAACCGTGGAGACTTTTCAAGATAAATTAGCCTCCCTGGAGGGCGCTGAGTCATGTCTTGCAACCGCTAGCGGCATGTCGGCTATTTTTGCCACCATTATGGCGCTATCTAAAGCCGGAGATCATATTGTTGCATCTCGTGGAATGTTTGGCACCACTACTGTACTTCTCAATACCATTGTCAACAAGTTTGGTATCGAAGTAACATTTGTAGACTTACCCGATTTAGTCACCTGGCAGGACAGTATTCAGTCCAACACAAAGTTATTCATTCTTGAAACACCATCAAACCCCCTGGGTGAGGTTGTCGATTTGCGAGCACTTTCAGCCATATCAAAAAAACACAATATCATATTAGCTGTTGATAATTGTCTCATGACACCAGCCCTTCAGACACCATTAGTATTGGGCGCAGATATAGTCATTCACTCTGCAACAAAGTACATTGATGGCCAGGGTCGTTGTCTCGCAGGTGCTATTGCAGGAAGTAGTGAGCTACTGGAGGAAATCAGTAGCTTTATTAGAACAACGGGACCAACCTTGAGCGCCTTTAATGCTTGGATTGTCCTCAAAGGTCTTGAAACACTGCCTCTGAGAATGAGGGCACATTGCGATAATGCAAGGCAACTAGCAAATTGGCTGAATGATCAGCCTTTTGTAGAAAAGGTACACTACCTTGGACTAGAATCACACCCTCATCATCAAATTGCAAAAGAGCAACAATGTGATTTTGGTGGTATTGTTTCTTTCGAAGTATCTGGTGGAAAGAAAGGTGCTTTTCGCCTCATAAACAATACCAAAATGATTTCGATTACTGCAAATCTAGGAGATACCAAGAGCACCATTACTCATCCTGCATCAACAACTCATGCTCGACTTTCAGAAGATGAAAGACGGCAAAGCAACATCTCCGATAGCCTTATTCGTATCTCTGTAGGACTAGAGGGTATAAGTGATATTATCGCTGACTTGAAGCCTTAGTTGAATTTCTATCTTAAATTAACTATGATAAAATCCTTGCTATATTTGATATATCAAGCCTTATGAAGCAGAACAGTTACTCTTATGACGAATTAATTCTTTGTGGTAAAGAAGGATTATTTGGGCCTGGTAACGCTCAGCTGCCACAACCACCAATGCTGATGTTTGACCGCATCACGAGTATTGGTGAAAGTGACGGAGAATATGGCAAGGGTGGTTTAACTGCTGAATTAGACATCAACCCAGACCTATGGTTTTTTGACTGTCACTTTAACGAAGATGCCGTTATGCCGGGTTGCCTTGGTGTGGATGCAATGTGGCAATTAGTAGGTTTTTACCTAGGTTGGCTGGGGGGCCTTGGTAGAGGGCGTGCTCTGGGCGCTGGGCAAATTAAATTTAAAGGCCAAGTTTTACCACAAAACAAAAAAATAACCTACAATGTGAGCCTCTCAAGGGTTGTTGCAAGAAAGCTCTATATGGGTATTGCTGATGCAACCATGGAGGTTGATGGAAAATTGATTTATGATGCTACCAACCTAAAGGTTGGCTTGTTTACTGACACGTCTTCATTCTGATGAAACGCGTTGTCATAACAGGAATGGGTATTGTTTGCAGTTTAGGCAACAATAAATCCGAAGTTCTTGAATCATTAAAAAAAGCAAAATCAGGTATAGAGTTTAGTGAGAAATATGCGGAAATGGGACTCAGGTCACATGTCTATGGCTCTATTTCAGAAATCGACACAAGTGATGTCATCGATCGAAAGATGTTGCGCTTTATGGCTGATGCAGCAAAATATAATGCGGTTGCCTTAGATGAAGCAATCAAACAGTCAGGACTGAGCCCAGAAATAGTTTCTAATGAGAGGACTGGACTGATTATGGGCTCTGGTGGAGCTTCTACCCAGAACATTGTTGAGGCTGCAGACATATTACGAGAAAAAGGTATCAAAAGAGTGGGCCCTTATCGTGTCCCTCGAACCATGGGTTCAACAACCTCAGCCTGTCTTTCTACCCTATTTAAAATTAAAGGCATCAATTATTCAATCAGTTCAGCCTGCTCGACGAGTGCTCATTGTATTGGTAATGCCATGGAGCAAATACAGCTAGGTAAGCAAGATGTTGTCTTTGCGGGTGGAGGTGAGGAGTTAGACTGGTCGCTAACCATGTTATTCGATGCAATGGGAGCATTGTCTTCAAAATATAATGACACTCCCGAAAAAGCATCTCGAGCTTATGACGCTAATAGAGATGGATTTGTTATTTCAGGTGGGGGTGGTGCACTCATACTTGAGTCTTTAGAACATGCAGAAGCTCGCGGTGCCCATATAATCGCGGAACTGGTTGGTTATGGTGCAACTTCTGATGGCTATGATATGGTTGCGCCCTCTGGAGAAGGCGCAAAACGTTGTATGGAGTTAGCAATTAGTACAGTCAATGGCTCTATAGACTACATCAACGCTCACGGCACCTCAACTCCTGTGGGTGATATGAAAGAGTTGCAAGCCATTAAACAGGTTTTTAATAGCAAGATTCCACTTATAGGCTCGACAAAATCTCTTTCTGGGCACGCATTAGGCGCTGCAGGAGTGAATGAATCTATTTACTCATTGCTGATGCTTGAAAATGATTTCGTCGCTGAATCGGTAAACATTGAAACACTTGACGAGGAAGCAGAAGGAATGCCTATTGTTAGAAAAACAACGCAATTAAAGCTCAACCGTATACTATCAAATAGCTTTGGGTTTGGTGGCACGAATGCCTGCCTTGTATTTGAACGATTTAATCAATAAACCTTCACAACCTTCTTTTTATACATTGAAGCTTATAACTTGGTGCCTATGGTCTGGCGTCAATTTCCTTTTTTTCTTTTTCAGAAGGCAATATATCCTCTTTGGAAATTCCTAGTGCTAAAATCATAGAGCTAGCTACAAAGATAGAAGAATAGGTACCAATAATAACACCAATTATAAGTGCACCAGCAAAGCTATGTATCACTTCACCGCCCAAATAAAACAAAGCTAAAAGAACTAGCAATGTCGTTAATGATGTCATTAATGTACGTGCTAATGTTTGATTTAGGGCATCATTAACAATCGGCATAGGTTCAATGTGTCGGGTGGAAAGAAAGTTTTCCCGAATCCGATCAAAAACCACAATCGTATCATTAAGGGAGTAACCGATGACAGCAAGAATTGCAGCCAGCACAGTTAAATCAAATGCAATTTGCAGTATTGAAAAAACACCCAGTGTAATAATAACGTCATGAATCAGCGCAGTAATCGAGCCTAGAGCAAAACGATATTCAAATCTAAAAGCGACATAAATCAAAATACCAGCTAATCCGCCATCATTAGTTAATTCTTCACCAACTTTAGGTCCTACGAACTCCACTCGACGCACATCAATACCGTCACCGAGCATCTGAATAATTGACGAACTAAGCTTAGCAGATGAAATAGCCTGAGGTTCTAACTGTATTAGTACCTCCGTGTCAGATCCAAAGTACTGTACATTTGTGCCCGCATAATTAGCACTAGCTAATTTTGTACGAATATCTTCAAGGTCTGCTGTCTGCTGATAACCCACCTCTATTAAGGTTCCACCAGTAAAGTCAATTCCAAGTTTAAGTCCTTGCAAACCAAGTGAGATGATTGACACAATCAACAACAATGCAGAGAACACCATTGCGTATTTACGCTTATTGATAAAATCTATTGTTGGCAGTTTTAATGATCTCAGGCTCATATTGCTAACTCCTCAACTTTTCTGTCACCATAGATCAGATTAATCACTGCCCGAGAGACAACGATTGCAGTGAACATTGATGTAATAATTCCGATCGAGAGGGTTACAGCAAAACCTTTAACTGCACCTGTACCAAAACTAAACAAAACCAATGAAGCAATCAATGTGGTAATGTTAGCATCGGCAATCGTTAATAGTGCTTTTGCGTACCCCGCAGAAATCGCTTTTTGAATATTTTTATTTAATTGTAATTCTTCTTTGATGCGTTCAAAAATTAGCACATTGGCATCAACTGCCATACCTACAGTTAATACGATGCCGGCTATACCTGGTAAAGTCAGGGTTGCCTGCAGCATAGAAAGGATGAAAACAATTATCACTAAGTTAAGTGTTAAAGCTAGATTTGCCACCAATCCAAACACTCTATAGCGCCAGCCCATAAAAAGTAAAACCAAAGCAAATCCAACCAAAACAGACAACAATCCTTTCTGAATATTATCTGCGCCTAGACTTGGTCCAATAGTTCGCTCTTCGATGATTTCAATAGGCGCTGATAGTGAACCTGCTCTTAGCAACAAGGCAAGATTTCTTGCCTCTCTGGCACTATCTATACCTGTGATCTGGAAGCGATTTGAAAAAGTACCTTGAATAGTTGCAGCATTAATAATATCCTGAGTTTTGCTACGTTTTTTTACTGTATTTCCATCTTCAACAATCGTCTCAACTTTGTTCTCAATGTAAACAACAGCCATACGATGATGTAGAAATTCCTTGGTCGTTTCAAGCATCGTTCGTCCGCCAGCGCTGTCCAAGGTGATGCTAACCATCGGGTTGTTATCTTGGTCAACGCTTGAGGCTGCATCAACGATATTCTCGCCAGTCACAATAACACTAGTTTTAAGAAGCAACGGTGCGCCGTCCCTAAATTTATAGAGCTTTGAACCTACTGGAATTTTTCCTGACTGAACAGCCGTCTGCAAATCATTTTTCTCATCGACCAACCTAAACTCAACCGTTGCAACTGCACCTAAAATTTCTTTGGCTCTGGCAGTATCTTGTACACCGGGCAATTGCACTACAATCCTCTCTGAGCCTTGCTGTTGGATAGTTGGCTCCGCAACACCTAACTCATTCACACGATTACGAAGCGTTGTAATATTTTGTTTTAAAGCGCTAGATTTAGCTGCACTTTGTGCATCGGAAGAAATCTCCAAACTCAACTGCAGATCGGTTTCACTTCCCTCAACAATATTTAAATCAGAAAGCTCATCCTTGATGAGCTTTTTAGCTTCAGTTTTAAGGTTTTCAGTCTTAAAGCTAACCACCAAGAGGTTGCCCTCTTTGCGAATGCTTTTGTATAAGCGGTCTTCACGAAGAACAGTTCTTAATTCATTATAGTATCGGTCTATAGCCATTGACACTACAGCTTCCATATCGACTTCAAGCAAAAAGTGTACACCGCCCCTTAGATCTAGTCCTAGTGACATAGCTTTACCACCAACATTTGATAGCCACTGCGGAATTGAAGGCGCAAGATTCAGAGCAACCACATAATTCCTACTAAGGGAATTTTTTAACAAAGCCTTTGAAGAGAGTTGCGATTGTGAATCCTCAAAACGAATCAAGATGCGGCTATCGACTAACCCCACTGATTTATAGTCAATTTCATTATCCAACAATGTGTTTTTGATATTTTTGACGTCTTGATCTTGGACAACATAATCACCAGTGCCAGAGATTTGGATAGCTAAATCCGAGCCATAAATATTTGGCAATGCATATAAAGTTGAGATAAATAGGAAAAAAACAATTAGTGCATTTTTCCAGATAGGGTATTGATTCATCTAAATTAATTATTTCTAAGTTACAGCTTAGCGCTACCTTTTGGCATTTTTTGATTAATGCCTTGTTTTTGTACTTTCACAACCACACCTTCAGCAATCTCTAGTGCTGCAAAAGACTCTTCAACAGAGTTAACTACACCTACAATACCTCCATTGGTAACGACCTCGTCACCTTTTTTAAGTGCTTTCAGTAAATTTTTGTGATCCTTAGCACGCTTTTGTTGTGGTCTGATTAACAAAAAATACATCACCGCAAACATTCCTATCAAAAAAACTGGTCCGAAACTTTCCATCTTTGACTCCAAAAAAATATAAAGGGGTTATTTTATAGTAGTTATACCACCCATGTAGCTTTGTAAGACCTTAGGAATAGCAATGCTGCCATCAGCTTTCTGATAATTCTCCATCACAGCAACCAAAGTTCTACCGACCGCTAATCCAGAACCGTTCAAGGTATGCAAAAATTCTGTTTCCTTGGTCTCTGGGTTTTTCCATCTGAGTTGCATGCGTCTCGCTTGAAATCCTTCAAAGCATGAGCATGAAGAAATTTCACGATACGCCTTTTGACCCGGCAACCAAACTTCTAGGTCATAGGTTTTAGCTGAAGCGAATCCCAGATCACCGGTGCATAAGTTAACTTTACGGTAAGGCAATTCCAATAATTGCAGAATACCTTCAGCGTGAGCAGTTAACTCTTCGAGCACCTCATAAGAATTATCTGGTTTAGAAATTTGCACCAATTCAACTTTTTCAAACTGGTGCTGACGAATCAAGCCCCTGGTATCTTTTCCGTATGATCCAGCTTCAGAACGAAAACACGGCGTGTGAGCAACAAACTTAAGCGGTAGCTCAGAGTCCTTAATAATTGATTCACGAACAATATTGGTCACCGGCACTTCTGCTGTTGGTATTAAATAAAGCGCCTTTGCTTCGCCTTCTTCACCGTGTAGATAGGTTTTAAACAAATCAGCTTCAAATTTTGGTAATTGCCCAGTCCCCGTCAAAGAGTCTGCATTAACTAAGTAGGGCGCGTAGGTTTCAGTGTAGCCATTTTTCTCGATATGATGATCTAACATAAACTGAGTTAAGGCGCGCTGCAGTTTTGCGAGTTTTCCAGTAATAACAACAAACCTTGCCCCTGAAATTTTTGCAGCAGCAGCCAAGTCCATTCCATGCATTTCACCCAATTCAACATGATCTTTTACATCAAAATCTAGCGTTAATGGGTTACCCCACTTGAATATCTCAATATTATCATCTTCACTATCACCTTCTGGTACAGAGCGATGAGGAATGTTTGGTATCACCATCACTATCTCATCAATCTTAGCCTGAATATCTTGTAATTTAGATTTTGCATCGTCAAGTTTTTTTCCTAAGTCTGAAA
>JYMV01019083.1_pt1 | contig 19359 bp, 20 predicted proteins | sample 338911 | NCBI WGS metagenome assembly JYMV01 (sample SAMN03354496, study PRJNA234377) | hydrothermal vent metagenome | biome: Deep sea; feature: Hydrothermal plumes at the Eastern Lau Spreading Center, Western Pacific Ocean; material: Seawater | place: Tonga | collected 2009 | depth 2000 m m
CATTTCGCGAGGGTCGTCAATGGAAATAGGAATTAGGTCATGGCGTTTGTGAACCAACCGTAAAGGGCGCTCATAATCCGTGGTCCGAAAATCTGAAATAATGAAACTGACCGAGCGACAATGAGTTGTTCGATGCAGAAACTCTATTGCCTTGCCAACATTAGTGCCTGGACGCTCAGCCTTGAACGAAAATAGTTCATGTATCAAATACAATGCACGACTGCGTCCTTTCCGAGGAGGAATGAACTTTTCGACTTCATCGGTAAAAAGAATCAAACCTACTTTGTCATTATTTTGGATTGCACTCATGGCCAAAACTGCTGCGACATCCCTAGCAATTTCTGCCTTCCGTCGTTCGGCACTCGTAAAGTATGTTGAAGCGCTACAGTCGATCGCTAACATCACTGTCAGTTCACGTTCCTCGACATATTGTTTTACAAATGGACGCCCGACACGAGCAGTTACATTCCAGTCAATTGTGCGGACATCGTCTCCGGGCGTATATTCGCGAACTTCGGAAAACTCCATCCCGCGGCCCTTGAAAATACTATAATATTCTCCAGCGAACGCACCATCGACCAGCCGACGCGTGCGGATGTGCATCCGCCGAACCTGATCTAATGTTTCAGCTGCCAACATGGGCGTCGATGAAATATCAAGGTACCGGCAGAGTTTCAAAAATTTTGTCGATTAAATCCTCGGAGACAACACCGGCCGCTTCGGCCTCATATGTCCTGATAATTCGATGTCGTAAAATATCGTGCCCAATGGTCTTAATGTCCTGCGGTATAACGTGGCCTCTTCCTTGCATAAAGGCATAAGCTTTACCAGCAATCGCTAGATATATACTCGCGCGTGGTGAAGCGCCGTATTCTATAAATTTTTTGATATCAAGATCGTAAGTGTCAGGCTCCCTCGAGCAATGAACAATATCAATAATATATCGTTTAAGCTTTTCGTCGATGTAGACGCCATCCACCGCCGCACGGGCTGCCATAATGTCCTCTGTGGAAACCACCGGTTCCACTGAGCCAACACTCTTGGTTTTCGCCACACGATTCATAATCTCAAGTTCCTCATCCTTGCTCGGATAAGTTATCCGGAGTTTGAGCATGAAACGATCCATCTGCGCCTCAGGTAACGCATATGTCCCATCTTGTTCGAGCGGATTCTGGGTTGCCAGCACCAGAAACGGTTGCGGCAGAGGAAAGCTCTCCTCTCCAATAGTCGTTTGGTTTTCCTGCATTGCCTCTAACAATGCACTCTGTACTTTCGCCGGCGCTCGATTAATTTCATCTGCGAGCACAATGTTGGCAAATATTGGGCCCTTTCGGACGCGAAAGTCCCCCGATTTTGGCTCGTAAATTAGCGTCCCGGTCAGATCAGCCGGTAACAGGTCAGGCGTGAACTGGATCCTCTGGAACTGGGCGTGAAGTGTCTGTGCTAACGTAGTGACCGCCAGCGTTTTGGCCAAACCCGGAGCCCCTTCAAGCAGAACATGCCCATTGGCCAGTAGTCCGACCAGCAAGCGCTCGATCATGTATTCCTGACCAACGATCACCTCGCCGATGGCACTCCGTACCTTATCTAAAAAGGCACTTTGGCCTTTAATATCGTCGTCAAGCTGGCGCGCGGAATCAAGCATATTTTTTGATGTTTCTCTATCTCGTGAGGTTGCGACTTTACAGGTTATCGGCTGCAAAAACACAGGCCGAATCACATTTTTTAAGCATGCTTTTACGAAGTCAAACCGCCGAAGGAGATCCCTTTAACTCTATCCGGTTCCCCTCTGGGTCGTTGAAATATATCGACGGTCCAAAACCTTCCGCCCCATAGCGCCTTTCTACCGGACCAGGGTTTATGCCATGAGCCTGTAGATGGGCCACCAACATTTTTGCATCAAACGGCTCTATCCGCAGACAAAAATGGTCCATATTGTGGCACTCGAAGTTTGAATTTTTTGGATCTTTTCGCGGAGTTGGGACATTAATGTCGACCAAGTCAATCAAGCTTGCACCAGCTCGAAGCTGCTTCAGCCCTGCGTCATCGACGCAGCGCTCAACTGAGCAACCCAAAACCTCACAATAAAATTGTGTCATCACAGTTTGATCCCGCACCCGTAATACAACATGATCTAAACCTTGGATTTGAAAAATTGCCATATTTTAAGTCAAAGCAAAATAATCTTTGCGAGTCCGAGAAAAGCAAAAAAACCGACCACATCGGTAACTGTAGTAAGCAATATTGCGGCGCTAATTGCAGGGTCCATTCCAATCCGCCACATTGCCACTGGTATCAGCAATCCTGATATGCCCGCCACTATTAAATTCACAATCATAGCAAGCGCTATCACGACACCTAACATTGGCTGATCAAACCATAAATAGGATAATGCACCCGCCAAAATTGCAAAGAAAATCCCGTTATAGCCGCCTACCACAGTTTCCTTCCAAAAAATGCGCCACGCATTTGCTCTAGTTAATTCCTTAGTTGCAAGGGCTCGAACTGCGACAGTCAGGGTTTGGGTGCCAGCATTCCCACCCATCGATGCAACAATCGGCATCAAAATCGCCAAGGCAACCATTTGCTCGATGGTATCTGCAAACAATGCGATCGTGATAGAGGCAAGGACCGCTGTAAACAGATTAACTAATAACCAACTGGACCGTCGACGAGCAGTCTGACCAGCGCTGTGGAATAAATCACCTTCGGCCTTAACACCACCGAGACGATGCAAATCCTCTTCATGCTCCTCCTCAATCACGTCAACGACATCATCAATCGTAATCTGACCAATCAATCGACCATTAGCATCGATAACGGCAGCAGAGGTCAAATTATACTGCTCGAAGTGGAAAGCAACCTCCTCCTGGTCCATCTCAACCGGAAAAAGTTTTTGCTCTGCACTCATAATATCAGCCACTGGAATAGGGCGTTTCGTCCGCATCGCTCGGCTCAGAGGCACCGCACCAACCGGCTTGTGCCCAGGATCTACAACAAACAGTTCGTAAAACTCTTCTGGCAAATCCTCACTGTCACGAAGCCAATCGATAATTTGACCGACGGTCCAATATTCCGGCACTGCAACATAATTACGCTGCATCATCCGCCCCGCGCTACTTTCGGGATACGACAGCGCCTCAACAACCAATTCTCGGTCGGCAGGCGGAAGAGCTTCTAAGACCCGCTTCTGTTCGGCTGCATCCAGTTCCTCAAGCACCTCGGCTGCATCGTCCGTATCCAACTCAGCTAAATGGGTGGCAAGCATTTCAGGCTCAATTTGCTCGAGCACCTCGTCAAGAACCTGATCATCCAACTCAGCCAGCATTTCGGGGTCGAGCTCTCGTCCGAGTGCATGCACCAGAGCGTCTCGCATTTCCGATGGCAAAGCCTCTGTGAGATCCGCGATATCCGCTGCGTGAAGTCGCTCCGTCAGCGCTAGCGCCTCATCTGTTTGCCCTTCCCGTAAGGCTTCCTCAACGTCCCGCACTAAGTCAGCCGAAACGACATATGCCTCCCGAAAGGTATCATCAGCCATAGCAAACTTCCCTGACACGCTGACATAGGCTTGCGTGCCAAATTACTCTCTGGGTACTACAATCTCTTCACCGCCAATGAAATGAACAGCTACCATCGGAGGTATCGCGTTAAAAAATACTCCGGGGGTGCACCTCAACCCAGGAGGAGCTTAGAATGCCAGAAATTTGGTGCGGTCGAGAAGACTCGAACTTCCACGGGATTGCTCCCACAGCGACCTCAACGCTGCGCGTCTACCAGTTCCGCCACGACCGCACGATTTAGAGTCCTAAGCTTAGCCTTGCATTTAGCGGGATAGCAAATCTCCCTTCCCCGCGCAACACGTGTTAGGTTTAACAAATGCCCATTATCGAATGGAAAATCACCGATTCATTGGTCCCCTATAAGAGTTCGGTGGAGGCCATGGAGCAACGGGTAGCAGCCATTAGAACCGGCGTAGCACGCGAACTCGTCTGGCTTCTTGAGCATCCGGAAATTTATACACGAGGCACTAGCGCCAACGAAGATGAATTGTTGCGTAAACCGCGGTTCCCTGTTTTCGAGACTGGGCGTGGTGGCCGTTATACCTATCATGGCCCAGGCCAGCGAGTGATTTATGTCATGCTGGATCTGCGCCGTCGCGGGTCCGATATCCGTGCCTATGTGAAAGATCTAGAACAATGGTTGATCGATAGCCTCGCTGATTTTGGCCTGAATGCCGAACGTCGTCTCGGCCGAGTTGGAATTTGGATCCCACGCGATGACGGATGTGAAGCAAAGATTGGCGCAATTGGTGTGCGCGTTCGCCGGTGGGTAAGTTTTCACGGAGTCTCGCTAAATGTCGAACCCAATCTTGACCACTATAGCGACATCGTCCCGTGCGGAGTCCTCGACCATGGCGTAACCTCCATCGCCGATCTTGGCTTAAAGATCAAAATGTCTGATGTTGACTTTGTGCTGCGGCAAAACTTCGAGAAAAATTTTGGTGCTACAATCGACACGGACAGGAAGTTGTAGTTAGCACTGTTAGATACCGTGCCCCACACCTAGCTTAGGCGGTAGCAGTTGGCTCCAACTCAAGAATAACCTGATCAACAGAGAGACTGTCACCAGCAGCGACCCGCACATCAGCTACCGTACCATCACGCTCGGCACACAGTACGTTCTCCATTTTCATGGCATCGATAACCAACAATTCTTCTCCTGCTTTGACGAAATCTCCAGGCTGAATCGAAATCGACACCACCCGGCCGGGCATTGGGGACAATACATACCGGGACATGTCCGGTGGCAATTTTTCCGGCATTTGCGCCGTTAATGCTGCTGCTCGGGTGTCACGAATCACAACTTGAGTTGTCGTACCTCTGTGGGTAAGGCAATAACCCTCAACTAGACGATCAATTTGCACGTTCACCGTGCGACCATTGACCTCCCCCGTAAACAAATGTGACCCAAGCATCCAGTTCCCTTGAACCTGCAGCGGAGCACCCTCCAAAAAAATATGACAACCCCCATCAGTCGGATTAATAGCGATTGCACACTCCTCATTGCCTATTGATACTACCCAATCCGAACTTGGACGATAGCGGCCGCCATCAGTGCGTCCTGATATCTTAGTCATGCGTGCGGTTTCACAAACATGCGCCAAAGCAGCAACTCCAATTAATACCTCTCGGACTGAGTTAGTCATCTCGATTGGGTTGAAACCATCCGGGTATTCCTCATTAATAAAATCAGTGGTTAGAAATCCTTTCCTAAAACGAGCACGATCTAAAACGGAACATAGAAAAGAGATGTTGTTTGATACTCCACGAATTACAAATGAATCCAAGGCCATCACCGAACGTGCAATGGCCGTCTCTCGATCTGGTCCATGGGTAACTACCTTAGCTATCATCGGATCATAGAAGACAGATACCTCATCACCTTCCTCAACCCCATTTTCAAACCGAACCGAATCCGACAGATCAGGGGGCACGTAGCGTGTCAATCGTCCTGTTGATGGCAGAAAACCACGCTCAGGATCTTCCGCATAAACACGCGCTTCAACCGCCCAACCTTGAATATGCACGTCGGTTTGTTGGACCGACAAGGGTTCACCCGCCGAAATACGAATCATTTGTTCAACCAGATCAAAACCCGTGATCATTTCAGTGACGGGGTGTTCGACCTGCAAGCGGGTATTCATTTCCAAGAAATAGAATTGCTTGTCGGAGCCAACAATAAATTCAACTGTACCAGCTGAGTGATAGTTGACCTTTCTGGCTAGCTTGATCGCCTGCTCCCCCATGGCGGCACGAAGATCGGAGTCTACAAAGGGGCTTGGAGCCTCCTCTATTACCTTTTGATGCCGGCGTTGGATCGAGCATTCCCGTTCGTTCAAGTGAATAATGTTACCGTGACTATCGCCCAATACCTGTATTTCTATATGCCGTGGCTGTTCGATATAGCTTTCGATCAACAAACGACCATCCCCAAAGCTAGTTTGGGCTTCACTTTGTGCTAAGGGAAACCCTCGGCGTAATGCTTCGTCATCTCGCGCGATGCGCATTCCCTTGCCGCCACCACCGCTGCTCGCCTTGATCATAACTGGGTAACCAATATCCCTGGCAATGCCAATCGCTTGGTTGGGGTCTTTAACCTCACCTAGATAACCAGGGATCACGTTAAGACCGGCCTGTTGTGCGATTTTCTTGGACTGGATTTTGTCTCCCATCGCAGCGATTGCATCAAGTGACGGACCAATAAAGACCGCTCCCACCGCCGCGACAGAAGCCGCAAAATCAGTGTTCTCCGACAGAAATCCATAGCCTGGGTGAACCGCCTGTGCCTTAGTCTGAACCACCGCGTCAATGATTCTATGGGCCGCTAAATAACTCTCGCCGGAGGCAGCAGGTCCGATAAACACCGCTTCGTTAGCCAATCGAACATGACGCGCATCTGCGTCGGCCTCAGAATAGACGGCAACCGTTTTTATCCCCATGCTGCTTGCAGTTTTTATAATCCGGCATGCTATTTCTCCGCGATTGGCTATCAAAATTTTGCTGAACAAGGACTATCTCCGGATATATTTTAGGATTACTGAAAAACAGTGCGCGAAGTACGCTCAAACGCTCTTCAATGATGATTTGCGACGAAAATGTCACGTTTTATCCACTGGTTGTAACATCTCCTGTAGCGACCACAAAACCGCCGGCACTGCTAACTAAACAGATATCAGCCATAAGACTATGATAGGAAAGATGAAAGGCTATAAAAACAAATATACCGCCTGGATACTACCTGCAAAAAATTCAATCGCCGCGCAAGTGCATGGTCCTGATCGTGCAATCGGGAAGCTATTGTTACTGTCAGCTACACTACTAATTCTTGGTTGGTTCGCGCCCATCATGACTGTGAGCCGACTGGTGTTCTTAGAAGAACAAGTTTCGATATTTGATGGGCTCGTGACGTTCGCACGTCATGAAGAATTTTTCTTATTTATGATCGTGTTTGTATTCTCTGTCTTATTTCCGGCTCTCAAATTGACCCTTTCCTACCTTCTGTGGTGTCGTGCTGATGTCACCGACGAAAAATTCCAACTTCGCTTGAGCCTAATCGAAAGTCTGGGGAAATGGTCAATGACTGACGTCTTCCTTGTCGCTCTCGTTGTGGCTGCGGTGAAAGTGAGCCTGATTAGTGACGTCCATTTGCACTGGGGTCTGTATTCCTTTTCAGCCAGCATTCTATTATCAATGCTCGCGCTTACACGCCTCACTACCCTTGCCCGCCGACTACAGGCCAATCCCTGATTTATAGTTAGGACTACGTTTAGGTTATACACGAAATGGGAGATTTGGAGCAGAGCCCCCATCTCATTTCTTTTTTCCTCTCTATGCCCGTGGGAAACATCTCCACCTCCGGTTACAAAGGGATGTTGTCATGCTTCTTCCATGGATTCTCGAGGTGCTTTTCGCGCAATAATCGCAATGAACGACAGATACGATGACGGGTATCTCTCGGCATAATCACGTCATCAATATAACCGCGCCGTGCAGCCTCAAATGGGTTGGCAAACTTGTCTCTGTATTCTTTTGCCTTTTTCTCAGCCACCTCAGAGTCATCTAATGAACCACGGAAAATAATCTCAACTGCACCTTTAGATCCCATTACTGCAATTTCTGCCGAAGGCCATGCGTAATTTACGTCACCGCGTAAATGTTTTGAGCTCATTACGTCATAGGCACCCCCATAAGCCTTGCGGGTGACAATCGTCACTTTCGGTACCGTCGCTTCAGCATAAGCAAACAATAGCTTAGCACCATGTTTAATAATCGCCCCATGCTCCTGGGTAGTTCCAGGCAAAAATCCCGGAACATCGACAAACGTTACAATTGGAATATTAAAACAATCACAGAATCGGACAAACCGCGCACCCTTGCGTGAAGAATCAATGTCCAGGCAGCCGGCCAGAACCATTGGTTGATTAGCAACAACGCCTATTGTGCGGCCCTCTATGCGAGCAAAACCTACAACAATGTTAGCCGCGTAATCAGGTTGTAACTCAAAAAAATCATCCTCATCGACAACTTTCTGGATCAGTTCCTTGATATCGTACGGCTTTTTAGAATTTCCCGGCACCAAACTGTCTAACGATGGCTCCGTACGATCAGCCGAATCCTGGGTCGGCCACTCGGGGACCTCGGCGCGATTCGATAATGGTAGAAAATCAAAAAATCGGCGAGCTGCGGCTAAAGCCTCGATGTCGTTTTCAAAACCACGATCGGAGACCCCTGACTTTGTCGTGTGAGTGATGGCACCGCCGAGCTCCTCGTGAGTAACTGATTCGTGTGTTACGGTTTTAACCACATCCGGCCCAGTAACGAACATGTATGAGGAATGTTTCACCATGAAGATAAAATCAGTCATTGCTGGTGAATAAACTGCACCACCTGCACACGGTCCCATTATCAGAGAAAGTTGCGGCACCACACCAGAAGCCAAAACATTACGTTGAAAGACCTCAGCGTAACCACCCAGTGAAGCTACGCCTTCCTGTATCCTTGCACCCCCGGAATCATTCAGTCCGATTACAGGTATGCCAACTTTGACTGCCTGATCCATAACCTTACAAATCTTTTCAGCATGCGCTTCACTTAGACTTCCACCAAACACTGTGAAATCTTGACTAAACACAAACGTCGGCCGACCGTTAATGGTTCCATGTCCAGTTACCACGCCGTCTCCTGGGACCCGCTGCTTATCCATGCCAAAATCATTGGAACGGTGTTCGACGAACATGTCGTATTCCTCAAACGAGCCCGGATCTAGTAACAGCTCCAACCGTTCGCGAGCAGTTAATTTCCCTTTGGAATGCTGAGCATCAATCCGGTCTTTTCCACCGCCCTCGCGAGCCGCAGCGCGTCTGGCTTCCAATTCCTGGATAATACGTTTCATACCGACTTCGTCTCTCAATAAACTCCGTAGACTATCCTGGGGGATAGCATTTCAATTCGACTGACTCTAGATTACTCGTCGCTAGCGCAAGTATATTTAGTTTCTTTAGAAAATTCTCCATCGATTGACCGTAAACCTCTTCAATGCCAAACTATTGCCATAAATTGCCCTGCTGCTTCGGGATCGATCCGCAACTCTGTCCGACGTTTGGATTTTTCCAAATCCTCACCCCAACGTTCCGACCGATAATTCTCATTTAGCATGCTGGCAGACCATGCTCCAAACGGCATTATATGAGATTCAGCTAACGCAAGTGCAATTACCACTGACTTGGTAACCATAGCGGCACTGCGCAAACCGGTACGAAGAAATGGCTCCTGTCCACAAATCACTGACCGAAGACGGAAAATCTGGTCGCAACGTCGCCTCATTCAACCACCTCATTAACAACTAGCTCACGTTGATTAGCTACATAATCTGCTGCGCTATTCGCCAGCCTAGTAAGCAGGAGAACGTAAAGTTCGACAGTGTCTCCTTGTGTCTCCCATTCTCTTGCGATTGCCTCGGCGAGAGCACATCCTGGTAAAATTAGAGTTCTCTTACCTGGGGTTCTAATGGGCTGCCCATTGAGTTCCACCAAATACCCACCATCTGGCGCTGGTGCAGAAACAGAATGCTGATAAAATCGCTTCGTGTTACCAACTCAATCAGGTTACCTGATATCCATTCCGATCGAGCAGGACCCGGCCCGGATAAACATTAGTCGTCAATATCGAAAGCAAGTTGATTCACGCTGGCCCGCATGTGATCTGGCAACGGCGCAACGAGGCGCAAAGCCTCGCCATCTTTTACTGGCAATTCGATAGATCGAGCATGCAAATGCAACCGTCGCGCCGAGGGCAAATTTGTTAAGAAAGAACCTCTGCCACCGTACTTACCGTCCCCCAATATTGGTGTACCTAGCGCAACACAATGGACCCGCAATTGATGAGTACGTCCTGTCTCGGGATATAATGCAAGGAATGTCGCTAAAGATCCGGACCGATCCAAGATTTTATAACGAGTGCGTGCCTGCCTACCTCGGTCGGACACAACAATCACGCGCTCACCACCAACACCTGCCCTTTTCTCTAGCTCGTTCTCTATCACCCCTGTTGTTAACGTCGGAACGCCCACCACAACTGCCCAATAGGTCTTCCGCACTTCCCCCATTTTGAATGCACGACCAAGCCGGCGTGCGGCGTCAGCAGATTTAGCCAGCAACAGCACACCACTCGTGTCCTTATCAAGACGGTGAACTAGTTTTGGCGGTGGCTCGTTTCCCTTAACCAGTACTCTAGAGAGTCCATCCACATGCCGGCGCTGCCTTGTACCGCCCTGAACCGGCATTCCGGCCGGCTTATCGATCACAATTAACTCATGATTCTCATATAAAATTCGTGACCGAAGAGTACGCGCATCCTCACAATCAATTCTTGAACTAGCACCCTGTAACCGTGGACCCGATTCGACCATAGGCGGGATTCGGATGTGTTGACCAGCGGACAAACGAAGATTGCCACTCGCACGCGCCCCATCAACCCGGACCTGACCCGTACGCAGAAGTTTTTGCACCAAACCGTGGCTTAGATCTGGGAAATGCCTTGCAAACCACCGATCAAGCCGAGTCTCGGCCTCAACAGAAGACACTTCTACCGTTCGCACTTCTGTCATGTTACAAGGCCGCGCAACAACATCATACCAGCCATTAGACCTAGTACCGACATAACTAATGATCCAAACGCATAGCACCCGGCGGTAGTCCAGGCACCACGCTCTATGAGAACTATCACGTCCAGAGAAAATGCCGAAAAAGTGGTAAAAGATCCCAGAATTCCGACCGTGAGAAATGCCTTAAACTCAGCGGTTGGCTGCCAAACTAACGTTCCGGATTCATACAACACACCTAAAATGAAAGACCCAATCACGTTCACCGTAAAAGTGGCCCAGGGGATATTAGAGCCCAACCAATGTGATACTTGAACTGACACAAAATAGCGCGCTAGCGCACCTAATGCGCCACCAAAAGCAATTGCAAACACGAGTTTCACCAAGCAGACCTCAACAGTTACGGTGTAATTTCTGTGGCTAAATTTCGACCACTACCAACCTTTCAATACAAACAACAAAACAATAACTAACCACAAAAACGTCTGAGACGGAGACGTATGGCCTAAAGCCTATATTGTTCAATATCCCTCCTCAGAGGCATTACCTTTCCGGGCGCGCAGCATTCTCCAATGTTGAAGCCGTTTCTCGATCTCTTGCTCGTAGCCTCGAGAACTTGGTGCATAAAAGGTCTCTCTGCTCATCCCCTCAGGGAAGTAGTTCTGACCTGAAAACGCGTCTTCACTATTATGATCATAGGTGTAACCCACGCCGTAACCGAAATCTTTCATCAGACGAGTGGGCGCATTTAGAATATGCTTTGGCGGCATTAGAGAACCCGTTTTCTGGGCAACCGAAACAGCTGAGTTAAAAGCCCTATAAACCGAATTAGATTTTGGGGCGGTAGCAAGAAAAATCACACATTGAGCCAAAGCTAGCTCACCTTCTGGGGAACCAATAAAATCATAGGCCTGCTTAGCGGCTAATGCTTGCACTAAGGCCTGCGGATCCGCTACACCAATGTCCTCGTTGGCAAAACGAACCAAGCGTCGAGCTATAAAAAGTGGCTCCTCTCCGCCGGCCAACATACGAGCAAGCCAATAAAGCGCCGCGTCCACATCTGAACCACGCAAGCTTTTGTGAAGCGCACTAATTAAATTGTAATGGCTATCTTGTCCCTTATCATAAAGTGGCGCACGCTTTTGCAATGTATCGGCAAGAGTAGCACTGTCCACCACTGTGTCCCCAGGTTGCTCTAACAATGCCTCCACTAAATTGAAAAGAAATCGACCATCTCCGTCCGCCATCTCCTTAAGACTCATGCGCGCTCCGACAGTTAGCGGCAAAGTACGTGCAACTAATCGTTCGCAAGATTCGAGAAGCCGCTCCAGATCCGAATCATCAAGTCGACGCAGAACCAACACCCGGCAACGAGATAACAAAGGGGGGATTAATTCGAATGATGGATTTTCCGTTGTAGCTCCAATTAGGGTAATCGTACCATCCTCAACATATGGCAAAAAAGCGTCTTGTTGTGAACGGTTAAACCGATGAATTTCGTCTACAAATAGCAAAGTACCCCGACCATCGGCACGACGTATGCTGGCAGCAGCGAACAACTTACGTAAATCGCTGACGCCGGAGAAAACTGCCGACAAAGGACAAAATTCAAACTCTGTTTGATCAGCGAGCAACCGCGCAATAGTGGTCTTGCCACATCCCGGTGGACCCCACAAAATCATTGAGGTCAGTCTGCCTATCTCTATCATGCGCCCAATGGGACCAGCGGGTCCAATCAAGTGATCCTGTCCCACGACCTGATCAAGAGCGGTCGGACGCAACCGGTCCGCCAGCGGGCGTGACATCTGTTCATTGGCTTCTGTCGCCTCAAATAGTGTCGCCATCACAAAGTGACAACCACGCTCATCGACTTACCGCCTCTCTCAATTACAACCCGCCATTGGGCTCTTTGTTTCCGCAACACAGAAACCAATTCCGCTGTACTCTTTATTGTTTTGCCATTAATTTCAGTCACAATATCACCCGGCCGAAGACCAAGCCGAGCCCCATAACCCTGACCGATCTGAAGCACAATTACCCCGGATTTATTGGAGTCAACATTAAGTTCCTCAGCGAAGGCGGGCGAGAGGTTTCCCACCACAGACCCCGCAAGTGGATTCTCTCCTGAGATATTGCGAATATCGCGCAGTGGCACCTCTGGCGGCGCAATAAGCGCCACCTCCAAATCAAAATCACGACCGTTTCGTATTACCCTAAGATTAACGCTTGCCCCAATTGGCCTGGTGACAAAACGAAAACGGAGGCCCTGAAGGTCAAAGACTTCGTGCTCGTCTACCGAAACCACAATATCACCAACGCGAAGACCAACTGCGTGTAATGGGCTATCGGCGTGCAATTCGCTTACCAACACTCCCATTGGCCGCGATAAACCAAGGGAATCGGCTATGTCTTGGGTCACCGCCTGCCCCTTAACACCTAACCAAGGACGAACTGCGCGACCACCGGAAACAATTCCATCCACAACAACACGAACTAAATTGGATGGAGTTGCAAATCCAATCCCGATCGACCCACCACCGCGGGAATATATCGCAGTGTTAATACCGATCAGCTTCGCATCCAGCGTAACGAGTGCACCGCCAGAGTTTCCCGGATTGATTGCTGCGTCTGTCTGAATGAACGAACTCAAATCCGATAATCCGACTCTGGTCCGCGCAAGAGCCGAAACAATACCACTGGTCACCGTCTGCCCGACACCAAACGGATTTCCAATTGCAAGAACCAAATCACCTACTTCAAGCCAGTCGGAGTCACCTAATTCCACAAATGGAAGCGGTTCTTGGCCCGCATCGATACGAAGCACGGCGAGATCAGTGGCTTCATCTATCCCCATTACTTCAGCTTCAAATTCTCGGCGATCAGCGAGAACTACGATAATTTGATCACTTCCTTTGATTACATGATGGTTGGTTACTATCACCCCGCCGGCTTCAATAATGACACCAGACCCAAGCGAACTCTGTATTCGCTCCCGAGGTAAGCCAAACGGCGTTGCACCGAAGAGCCTCTCAAAAAAAGGGTCATTGAACAAAGCAGACTGTCTTTGAGAAACCAATCGACGCGTATAGATATTAACCACACCTGGGGCAACGTCACGCACCACCGGGGCATAAGAAAGTTGTAACTCTGCGCGTGACTCTGGAACTAACCTCTGGTCAGCCCGCGCGTCGATACACTCAATGAAAGGTGACAGCAGTCCTATGGTACAAACCAAGAGCCCGCAGCGAGACAGCCATGCTCGATTTGTTGGCAACCGTAACATTTTTCAACTCAACCAAAAGCAAAGATAAAATACCCCTTAACGATACGGGATACTTGTACCAAGGCTAAAATTGAGCACACACAATTTTCGATTAATCGTTGAGATAAACTCAGCGCCTGCAAAATAAGGGAATCAGTCATTTTTGCTACCCCCCTTTTTTGGCCCACCTAATGGCCATGTAACGGCCTAAAGTATAAACAGGATTCAGCAAATTTGATTAGCACTGATATGAGGACAACCGATCTTCTAGCAAGCGGGGGTTCTCGTCTGGTCGGCTTCTTAAGCAGCCTCCTCTGCATCTTCTGCCGCCGCCAGAGGTCCAGAATCCTGGCCTTTCGCCTCCGGATCGCGGTCAACTAACTCAACAACCGCCATGGGCGCATTGTCACCAAAACGAAAACCAGCCTTGAGTACTCGCAGATACCCTCCTGGGCGCTCACGGTAGCGTTCACTAAGTGTCGTGAAGAGTTTCTCCACCAACCTAGTATCGCCCCCCAGGCCGGAGAATGCTTGCCGGCGCGCGTGAAGACCGCCTCTCTTTGCCAGGGTGATTAATTTCTCGACAACACCCCGCAATTCCTTAGCCTTAGGAAGGGTAGTCAGGATTTGCTCGTGCTTAACCAATGCGGCTGCAAGATTGCTAAACATCGCCTTACGGTGGCTACTAGTGCGGTTGAGTTTTCGCCCGCTTATACGATGACGCATCCTCCCGCGCTCCTCTATCAATGATCCGCCTAAAAAGGCTGGTCATATTGTTTGGCCATCTCCTCGATATTCTCCGGCGGCCAGTCAGCAACTTGCATTCCCAAATGCAGACTCATGTGGGCAAGCACTTCTTTGACTTCGTTCAGGGATTTTCGGCCAAAATTTGGCGTTCTTAGCATGTCACCCTCAGTCTTCTGCACGAGATCCCCAATATAAATAATGTTATCGTTTTTGAGACAGTTAGCGGAACGAACCGACAATTCCAATTCATCTACCTTGCGCAATAGATTCGCATTGATTTTAGGTTCTTCATCTCCCTCTATCACAGTCTCTCGAGTTGGTTCCTCGAAATTAATAAAAAGCTGAAGTTGGTCAGTTAAAATGCGAGCTGCCAATGCCACGGCATCCTCGGGAGTAACTGTGCCATCTGTCTCTACATTTAGCGACAATTTATCGTAATCAGTCACCTGACCCACGCGCGTATGATCAATCTTGTAACTGACCTGGCGTACAGGGCTATACAACGCGTCGATTGGCACAAGTCCAATGGGTGCATCCTCCGGAACGTTCTGCATTGCCGGCACGTACCCCTTTCCGCTTTCGACCGTGAGTTCAAAATTAATAGACGCGTCCTTGTCGAGGGTGCAGATGACTAAATCCGAGTCCATAATCTCGATATCGTGCCCAGTCTCAATCTCACCTGCAGTCACTTTCCCAGGACCATTTGCTTTCAGTGAAACCCGTTTGGGCCCCTCTCCATGCATGCGAAGCGCAATTGCCTTCAAGTTCAATACAACTTCGGTCACATCCTCGCGAACCCCAGGAATCGATGAAAACTCGTGCAATACGCCGTCGATTCGCAGGCTCGTAATCGCTGACCCTCGGAGGCTCGACAATAACACCCGTCGCAACGCATTTCCCAGCGTAAGACCGAAGCCACGTTCAAGGGGCTCAGCCACGACCGTGCCAGCCTGCTCTGCAGACTGACTTGTTTGCACCTCTAGTTTAGTAGGCTTAATAAGTTCTTGCCAATTTTTCTGAATCACCTGGCCAACCTCAATAGTTTCAAGGCACCGTACCTTCAATCCAATTTTTCCCGATAAACGAAGCGCCTAAAATTAGACGCCCAGAATCTCAGCCTTAATTTATACGCGCCGCCTTTTCGGAGGCCGACAACCATTGTGAGGGATCGGTGTTACGTCACGTATAGTAGTTATAGTAAATCCTACCACCTGCAACGCCCGAAGCGCCGACTCCCTGCCTGATCCTGGTCCCTTCACCTCGACTTCCAGCGTCTTTACGCCATGCTCTACCGCCTTGCGTCCAGCATCTTCTGCAGCCATCTGAGCTGCATAAGGAGTCGATTTTCGTGAACCCTTAAACCCCAAAGAACCAGCTGAAGACCAAGCGATGGCATTGCCTTGAACATCCGTGATGGTCACCAGTGTATTGTTGAACGTCGCGCTAACATGCGCAACACCCGAGGTTATGTTTTTACGTTCGCGGCGCTTTACACGCCCGCCCGATTCCTTTGCCATACCACACCCTTAATTAAGCTAACCGTTCTTCTTGCCTGCAACTGGCCGCTTTAAACGGCTTTCTTCCTACCTGTGACTGGTCGTGCTCGCCCCTTCCGCGTTCGCGCGTTTGTATGGGTTCGCTGACCGCGAACCGGTAATCCACGCCGATGACGAATACCCCGGTAACAGCCCAAGTCCATCAGCCGCTTAATATTCATCGCGCCGTCGCGACGCAAATCACCTTCAACACGGTATTCGCCATCAATAATCTCGCGCAGCCGAGTTACCTCACCTTCCGCTAATTGGTTGACACGGCTGGATTCGAATACGCCCGCTTTCTGGCAGATTTCACGAGCCTTGGTACTGCCTATTCCAAAGATATAGGTCAACGCAACCACAACCCTCTTGTTGGTCGGGATGTTGACCCCGGCGATTCGTGCCAATTTATCGCCTCCTCACGAAAAATTTCGCGCAAAAAAAGCGCTCGACCGCTTCTGCGAGGCGCCTGAATAATCAGGGCAAATTATAGCGCCCTCCCACATTACGTCAAGTTTTCACAAAACATCGAGAATTCTGCGAATCGCCGCCGTCACCTCTTCAATATTGGCCATGCCATCTACTGGAGCCAACAAACCTTTGCTGTGATAGTAGGGCAACAGAGGGGCCGTCTGAGCATGATAGTTATTTAGTCGCTCGCGAACGGTTGTCTCTTTATCATCTTCGCGACGAGTGAAGCCAGTTCCACCACATACATCACAAACGTTTCCCTGTTTAGCCTGCTTAAAACGATCATGATAGCTGGCCCCACAATTAGAACATGAAAAACGACCGGATATTCGCTCGATTAAGAGCTCGTCTGTCACCTTTATTTCAACAACACGATCTATTTTTAACCCTTTTTCTCTCAACAATTTGTCGAGGGACTCGGCCTGAACAACCGTCCGTGGAAATCCGTCAAGGATGAATCCATATCCGCACTCGGGTCGATCAAGACGCTCTGAGATAATTCCTACCACCACATCATCAGGCACCAGTGCGCCGCACTCCATAATCTCCTTTGCCCGCAGCCCAATCTCCGTGCCGTTGGAAACGGCCTCACGTAGCATGTCACCGGTTGAGAGATGCGCAGTCTTGAACTCGCGACACAGAAGCTGCGCCTGTGTGCCTTTTCCACAACCCGGTGGACCAAACAAAATCAGCCTCACCCGCGACGCCCCCGAAGCCGTGATTTCTTGATTAAACCCTCATATTGGTGCGCTAACAAATGCGAGTGGACCTGAGCGACAAAATCCATATTTACGTTAACCACAATCAGCAGACTTGTACCGCCAAAATAAAACGGCACCGCATATTGCGAAATCAAAATTTCAGGCAAAACACAGACCGCTGAGAGGTAGACAGCACCCGCAGCAGTTAAACGCCGCAGCACATAATCAATATACTCAGCAGTATTCTTACCTGGTCGAATACCTGGAATAAAACCGTTGTTCTTCTTTAGGTTATCCGCGGTGTCCTCCGGGCTAAATACGACAGAGGTATAGAAAAACGCAAAAAAGACGATCAGCGATACATATAGAAGTAGGTAACCAGGTGACCCACGAGACAACATTGCGGCAACATTGCCCAGCCAGTCCGGGCCCGTATTGGCGGAGAAGCTCATCGCAGTAATGGGCAACAAAAGCAAGGAGCTCGCGAAAATCGGTGGAATTACCCCGGCTGTGTTTAATTTCAATGGCAAATGAGTACTCTCCCCGCCAAACATACGGTTCCCGACCTGACGTTTCGGATATTGAACAAGCAATCGGCGTTGTGCGCGCTCTACGAAAACGATAAACGCGATAACGCCAACCGCCATCACCATTATTAAGATAATGAACAACGCTGACAACGCGCCCGTGCGTCCAAGCTCCAAGGTGCTTGCCATCGCCCCAGGGAGTTCAGCAACTATACCCGCCATAATGATTAACGAAATCCCGTTCCCAACGCCACAAGCCGTAATCTGCTCACCAAGCCACACCAGAAATATTGTGCCCCCCACCAACGTGATCACCGTGATTGCTCGAAAGGTAAGACCAGGGTCAAGTACCGCTGATCCCTGACTTCCAGTCATGCCCTCAAGACCAATCGCAATTCCTAGCCCTTGAAAAGTCGCCAGAACAACAGTGCCATAGCGGGTATACTGCGTGATCAGTCGACGGCCTGACTCGCCCTCCTTTTTGAGTTGTGCCAAATGCGGCGAAACCGTCGTCATCAGCTGTATTATGATTGAAGATGAAATATATGGCATGATGGTGAGGGCGAAAATCGTCATACGCCCCAAGGCACCGCCGGAGAACATGTTGAACATACCGATGATGCCGCCAGCCTGCCGGCTAAAAATGTCGTCTAGAATTACCGGATCAATACCGGGAAGCGGGATATAGGTGCCGAGCCGATATATAATCAACGCGCCAAAAGTAAACCACAACCGTTTCTTCAGCTCAGTCGCCTTGCTGATAGCGCCGAAGTTTATGCTCGCTGCAAGTTGTTCCGCCGCCGAAGCCATAACTGACTATCGCTCCATCGAAGGGAGACCAATCACACCGCTGGACTCGACTCTAGATCGGTCGCGCTGGACTGAGCAGCGCCAACATTCAAAAGATTTAACACTCCGCCTGCATTTTCAATACCGCTGATGGCACCTTTAGTTGCGGCAACAGCTTCAATTGTCACTTTAACCGTCAATTCACCTTTCCCAAGCAAACGTAAGCCATCGCCGACTCGCTTTATCAAGCCTGCCGCCAACAAAACCTCGCCAGTAATAACCTTTTTTGGATTGAGTTTCTTACAATCAATCGCCGCCTGAAGTTGGCCAATATTGACAGTGGCATAGCACTTAGGAAATGGATTAGTGAAACCACGTTTAGGCAAACGCCTGTAAAGTGGCATTTGCCCTCCCTCGAAACCCTTCATGCCGGAACCCGAGCGCGATTTTTGGCCGTTGTGACCACGACCACCAGTCTTTCCCAAACCTGAACCAATACCACGCCCTACCCGGACACGGTTACGGTTTGCATTGGGGTTATCGTGGAGTTCATTCAACTTCATGCCCGAAATCCTTCCGGAGGCTCACTCACTTCGCCTCAATTGACGTCCTCAACACGAACCAAATGATGAACCTTATCGATCATTCCGCGTATCGCTGGACTGTCA
>JYMV01030520.1_pt1 | contig 19342 bp, 16 predicted proteins | sample 338911 | NCBI WGS metagenome assembly JYMV01 (sample SAMN03354496, study PRJNA234377) | hydrothermal vent metagenome | biome: Deep sea; feature: Hydrothermal plumes at the Eastern Lau Spreading Center, Western Pacific Ocean; material: Seawater | place: Tonga | collected 2009 | depth 2000 m m
GCAAGTTCTGTTTTGTCTCTTCTACAAGAGCCTGGTTGAAATTCTGGACAGCAAAAAAGGTAATAGCAGCTACTGCTAAAACAATAGAGATAATTGAAAGCCCAATAACCTTAGTTTTAACCGACATATAGAAACCCTTTCATTTTTGGAAAATTTGATTTAATAATATCACATATAGATAGGAAATTTTGAGCATGTATCAATTTCAGAATATAGCACATTTCGGATATAGCACATTTCGAAAAATGGGATTTTAAACCAAAAACTACTAAAATAGGAGACAAAATATAGAAGGAGTGCCTATGAATCAAAACCATAGAGGTAAAAGGGTTGGAATAGTTGGAGCTGGAAATGTGGGTTCAACTGTTGCATATAGCTTAGCTGTTAGAGGGGTATGCCACGAGATAATATTAAGAGATAATAAGGTAGATGTGGCAAAAGGTAAAGCCCTTGATATGTCCCAAGCAGCCCAAGCAATTAGAAGCCATACAATTGTCAAAGTGGCTGAAACTATGGAGGAGTTGCGAGATTGTGATATAGTAGTTATTACTGCTGGTAGCCCGAGATTACCGGGAATGAGTAGAGATGATTTACTGCTTACCAATGCAAAAATTATGAAAGAGGTTGTAACGGGGGTAAAAGAGTATTCCCCTAATGCAATAATTATTGTTGTCTCCAATCCTCTTGATGCTATGGTCTATGTGGCTGCAAAAGTTAGCGGATTTCCTACAAATAGAGTTATTGGAATGGCTGGTATTCTTGATAGTGCCAGAATGGCTCACTTTATCTATGAAGAGTTGGGATATGGAGCTGGACAAATTCGGGCATCTGTAATGGGGGGACACGGAGATGACATGGTTCCTCTACCTCGATACTCAACAGTTGCAGGTGTTCCTTTAACTGATGTGCTTCCACAGGAGAAGATTGATGCTATTGTTGAACGGACTAGAAACGGAGGGGCTGAAATCGTTTCTCTTTTGAAAAATGGTTCAGCCTACTATGCACCTGCAAAAGCCACCGCTATTATGGTAGATGCTATTTTGAAAGATACTAAACAGATTCACCCTATCGCTGTAATGTTGCAAGGTGAATATGGATATAGCGATGTGGTTTCAGGAGTTCCAACTATGATAGGAGCTGGTGGAGCTGAAAAGATAATAGAGGTCTCTCTAAATGAGGTTGAAAAGGCTCAATTTGCAAAATCGGTTGCATCTGTTCAGAAACTGATTGATACTCTACATAAAAATAACTTCTTTGATGAATAGGAAATTAGATGAGATATATTCCATATGATGAGGTGGTCAAGGCGGTAAAAAATTTGATAGCTTACTCAGCAAGTAATCTCCCGCCAGATGCTATTGATGCACTGAAAAAGGCTATTGAAAAAGAGAAATCGCCAGTAAGTCGTGAAGTGCTTAAACAGATTTTGGAAAATGCCGACATAGCCTCCTCTGAAACTCGCCCACTATGTCAAGATACAGGATTGGCTGTCTTCTTTGTTAAAGTTGGAGAAGATGTCAAGATAGAGGGGGGAACTCTAAAAGGGGCTATCAATCAAGGAACAGAGGAAGCATATAGAGAAAACTATCTAAGAGCTTCAACATGCGAACCATTTTCACGGGCTAATTTGAAAGATAAGATTGGATATAACCTACCAGCTATTATCCATTTCGATTTAGTTGAAGGAGATAAGATAGAAATCGAATATGCAGCTAAGGGGGGTGGCTCCGAAAATGTGAGCCGGGCTACTGTTCTACCTCCTGCAAGTGGAAAAGAGGGAATTATCCAATTTGTCAAAGAGGTTGTATCCAATGGAGGGGGTAACCCTTGTCCTCCTCTCACTGTTGGAGTTGGAATTGGTGGAACTTTCGAAAAGTCAGCTATATCCAGCAAACATGCACTATTTAGGGATATTGGTTCTAAAAATCCAGACCCTGAATTGGCAGAACTTGAAGCTATCCTATTGGAAGAGTTGAATAAACTCGGAATAGGTGCTATGGGCATGGGTGGAACTCAAACGGTCTTAGCAGTCCATATTGAGGCTAACCCTTGTCATATCGCCTCTCTACCTGTATCGGTAAATATTCAGTGCCATAGTTCCAGACACTCACATATCACTATATAAAGGTTCAACATGGGAAATAGTTACCATCTCACTACTCCTCTATCTAACGATGAGGTTGAGAAACTTAAAGCGGGGGATATTGTCTATTTTACAGGTGTTTTATATACTGCTCGTGATGCAGCCCATAAAAGATTGGTAGAACTTTTGGAGAAGGGGGAGGAACTCCCTTTTCCACTTGAAGGAGCTGTTATCTATTTCGTAGGTCCTACCCCTCCAAAACCGGGCGAACCTATCGGGAGTGCAGGACCTACCACAAGCTACCGAATGGATAGCTATTCTCCAACCCTGATAAAACACGGCTTAAAAGGTATGATAGGAAAAGGTAAGAGAAACCAAGCCGTTAAAGATGCTTGTGTTCAACACAAAGCTATCTACTTTGGAGCCACAGGAGGGGCTGGGGCATTGCTTGGAAAGAGGGTAAAGAGTTCCGAGATTATCGCCTATCCTGAACTGGGTCCAGAAGCAATTAGAAAATTAGAAGTTGAAAACTTTCCTGTTACTGTAATAAATGACACCTATGGAAACGACCTATATCAACAAGGGCGAGAACTTTACGAAATTAAATAGGTGTCGAAATTACTCACATATTGGGAAGTTTTGTGAATATTTTTCATAGAAAAACCATTTTTTCAATTAGAATATCACTACTATCCAAAATCTCATAAAAGGATATAGATGTCAAACAAAATAGTTTGGACAAAAATTGACGAAGCTCCGGCTTTGGCAACCTATTCACTTCTACCGATTGTAAAGGCTTTCACCAAAGAGGGTGGAGTTGAAATCGAACTTAGCGATATATCTCTTGCGGGTAGAGTTTTAGCTAGTCAAGGTTTAGCTGATGATAACTTAGCAAAGCTTGGGGAACTAGTTCTAAAACCAGAAGCAAATATCATCAAGCTACCTAATATCTCAGCTTCTGTTAGCCAACTTAAAGATTGTATAGCAGAGCTTCAAGGGCAGGGATACAAAATCCCAAATTATCCAGAATTTCCTCAAAATGAAGAAGAGGAAAAGATAAAAGCTAAATATGATGTCTGTCTTGGTTCTGCTGTAAATCCTGTTTTAAGAGAGGGGAATTCAGATAGACGGTCTGCAAAAGTTGTTAAAGAGTTTGCTAAGAAAAATCCTCACCGATTGAAACCTGTTCCAGAAAATCCAAAAGCTTATGTCGCTCATATGGGTGGAGATGGAGATTTCTACGGAAATGAGCAATCTATCACCTGTTCCAAAGATGCAACAGTTGAAATAAAACTCAACGGAAAAACTCTAAAAACTATTCAAGCTGAAAAAGATGAGGTTTTAGATGGAACTTTTATGTCCATTGCAAAACTTCGCGACTTCTATCGTAAAACTGTCGAAGATGCAAAAGAGAAAGGGCTAATTTGGTCTCTCCATCTTAAAGCTACTATGATGAAGGTTTCAGACCCTATTATGTTTGGACACGGATTTGAAATCTTCTTTGAAGATGTATTCAAAAAATATAGAGATGTTTTCGATGAGGTCGGAGTAAATCCAAATTTTGGAATGAATGACCTTGAAAAGAAAATTGCTGGACACCCAAAAGAGGCGGAAATAAAAGAGGCTTTCAAAAAAGCAGTTGAAAGCGATTCGCCAAAAATAGCGATGGTCGATTCTGACCAAGGAAAAACCAATTTCAATGCTCCAAACGATATTATTATAGATGCCTCTATGCCTGTTGTAGTTCGAGAGGGTGGAAAACATTGGGATAGAAATGGAGATGCTGGTGAAACTGTTGCAGTCATTCCAGACTCCACATATGCAATGTTCCATGCTGAAATGGTAGAAGATATTAAGCGAAATGGTCAATTCGATGTCTCTACTATGGGAACTATGCAAAATGTTGGACTAATGGCTAAAAAGGCTGAGGAGTATGGTTCTCACCCAACCACTTTCGAACTACCAGAAGCTGGAACCGTGACAGTTGAGGCTGATGGAAAAGTTCTAATGTCTTTTGAGTGTGAAAAAGGCGATATTTGGAGAATGAGCCGAGTAAAAGATATTGCTGTTCGCGACTGGGTGAGATTGGCAGTAGAACGGGCGAGAATTGAAAACATTCCAGCAGTATTCTGGTTAGATGAGAAACGGGCTCACGATGCTCAACTTATCGCAAAAGTTAAAGAGTATCTTAAAGAACACGATACCGATGGGCTTGAAATCCACTTCATGAATGTTACAGATGCTACCCGATTTACAAATGAGCGAATTAGAAAAGGTTTGGACACTATCGCAGTTACAGGAAATGTATTGAGAGACCACCTAACCGACATGTATCCTATCCTCGAACTTGGAACATCTGCCAAAATGTTATCTATCGTTCCTCTACTTGCAGGGGGTGGATTGTTTGAAACTGGTGCCGGTGGTTCAGCTCCTAAACATGTTCAGCAGTTCCTAAGTTCTGGACATCTTAGATGGGACTCTCTCGGTGAGTTCTTAGCTCTTGCTGAATCTCTAAGACTTATCAACCGCAAAAATCCAAATGAAAAACTCTCAGCTATTATAGAAGCTCTCGATAAAGCTAACGGGGCTTACTTAGAGAACAATAAAGCTCCACTGATAATAAAGCTTCTCACTTCTATTTAGCTATGTATTGGGCTAAGGCTTTGGCTGAATCTGGTAATAGTGAATTGGCTGAAAAGTTCGCTCCTGTGGCTAAGGCTCTTGAAGAGAATGAAGAGAAAATCATCTCTGAACTTCTCGCATTTGAAGGAAGTGAGAAAGATATTGGCGGATATTTCCACCCAAATGATGAACTGGCTGAAAAGGCTATGAGACCTAGCAAAACTCTAAACGATATTATCGATAATATCTAATCCCCTTCACTCCATTCCCTCTTTTTGGAATGGAGTTCCCCCTCCTATCCGTTCCTCTATTGGAGCGGATTTGCTATTTTGTTTCTGTTGCCACCTCATCGATACTATCTACTATTTGGAATAGTTCCAAATCCTCTTTTGAAATCATTCCATTACTTAGCAACGATTTTCGTAAAAACTCCACCATAGGATTGAAAAAGTTGGAATCATATAGAAATATCTTGACCCTCTCCATCTTTCCAGTTTGGACTAAGACTAAAAGAGTAAAAAGCTCGTCCAATGTTCCAAAACCGCCCGGAAAAACTACAAAGATTTTGGAATGTTTGATAAGCATAAATTTACGAGTAAAAAACTTGTGAAAAGTATAGGAACGGGTTAGGTATGGATTGGGACTCTGCTCTCTCGGTAGTTCTATATTAAATCCTATCGATTCCCCTCCACTTTCAAAAGCTCCGCGGTTTGATGCCTCCATAATACCGGGACCGCCACCAGTAAGAACGACATATCCACTTTTGGAAAATCTTTCAGCTAACTTTTTAGCATCTTGATAATATTTGGAATTTTCGGCTATTCTGGCACTACCAAAGATAGTAACTATATTGGTGTATTTCTCTATCAGTTTATCACTCTCTACTATATCAGAGTGAATATGTTCTAAGTCATTTCTATCTATCACTATTTTTCCTCCAATAACCAAAATATAGAAGCTGTCAAAATCAAATATATCCCAAAAGGGATAAATCTATACTTTGAGACTATATGTAAAAATGTTTTTATTGCTATTACTCCAAATATGAAAGAGATAAAAAAGCCAATACCCAATAGCTCCAAGTTCTCTATATTGATACTCTCTCTACTTTTCCAAAGGGTATAGAGTGAAGCCACCCCCATAGTTGGAATTGCTAAAAGAAATGAGAACCTCATCGCTACTTCTCTCGAAATTCCGAGAGCCATCGCCCCTAATATAGTAGCTCCTGAACGGGAGACACCTGGGATTAGTGCTATCGATTGAAACAGCCCTATTGTAAAAGCCTGTCTGTATGTAATATCTTTTTCATCTTCGATTGCAAAATTTCCACTATGGAGTAGTTCAAATAGAATGAATAGAATTCCAGTGATTGCTATCCAGAATAAGGTTGATGAGGTTGAGAAGAGGGACTCTATATAGTCATTGAATAGAAATCCAATAACCCCTGTTGGAAAAAAAGAGGTGAAAAGTTTAAGCCAAATATCAGACGACTGAACCAATCTTTTCCAAAATAGGAGCATTACCGAAAAGATAGGAGCTATCTGAATAATGATTTCAAAACTTTTTAAAAACTCATCTTGTTGAAGTTGCAAAAGTTGAGAAGTTAGCACAAGATGGGCAGTAGAGGAAACAGGTAGAAATTCAGTAATACCCTCTACAACTCCTAAAATAAAACTATCGAAATAATCCAATATAGCTCTCCTAAATTTTTTCTTTATATACAAAATATCAAACATCTAAAACTTAGATGGAATATAATAGCAGTTCTACAAACAGAAAAGGAGAGCAAGTGAAAATTAGCGGTGCAAAAATGGTAGTTGAAGCTCTGAAAAAAGAGGGGGTAAAAACTATCTTCGGCTATCCCGGCGGTGCGATAATGAATGTGTATGATGAACTATACAAACAGAATGATATACAACATGTTCTAACCCGACATGAACAGGGGGCAGTTCATGCAGCTGAGGGATTTGCAAAGATAACGGGAGAGGTAGGAGTAGCTCTCGTTACAAGTGGTCCCGGCTTTACCAATGCAGTTACAGGATTGGCAAATGCATATATGGATTCCACTCCAATAGTTGTTATCTCTGGACAGGTTCCTATGTCTCTCATTGGGACTGATGCATTTCAGGAAATCGATGCAGTTGGTATTAGTCGAGCCTGCACAAAACATAACTATTTAGTTACAGATGCTAAGGAGCTACCTCGAATTATCAAAGAGGCTTTTTACATAGCTAGAAGCGGACGACCGGGACCAGTCCATATCGATATTCCAAAAGATGTAACCGCTCAAATTGAGGAGTTCCACTATCCAGAAGGTATATCTATTCCAACCTACAACCCTGTAACAAAAGGGGAGATGGAGCAGATTCAGAAAGCTATCCAACTTATTAAAGAGAGTAAAAGACCACTCCTATATATTGGTGGTGGGGTAATCAATTCCAACTCCTCAAATCTTGTTAGAGAGTTTGCTAAAAAAACTGGTATTCCAGCGGTTGAGACTTTGATGGCTCGTGGAGCTATGGGATATGATAATCCTCTGCTAATCTCTATGGTTGGAATGCACGGAAGCTATTCAGCAAATATTGCCATGAGTGAGGCAGACCTCATCATCTCTCTCGGTGCTAGGTTTGATGATAGAGTTACAGGAAAACTTTCAGAGTTTGCAAAAGGGGCTAAGGTAATCCATGTTGATATAGACCCAAGTTCTATAAATAAACTTGTTAAAGTTGATGTTGGAATTGTAGGCGACCTAAATTTTGTCCTCTCAGATATGTTACCTCTATTAGATGAGGTTGAGCCTGAAAGATTTCAGGAGTGGAGAGAGACAATAGAGAAAAATGAGAAATTACACCCGTTGAAATATGAGAAGGTTCAGGGAGTTCTTAAACCGCAGGAGGTTATAGAGAAAATCGGAGAGATGTTGGGCAACGATGCAAATATTACTACCGATGTTGGACAGCATCAGATGTGGGCTGGACAATTCTATCCATTCACTCGCGGACGACAATTCAATACAAGTGGTGGGCTTGGAACTATGGGATATGGTTTTCCAAGTGCTATGGGTGTAAAGGTAGGAGACCCTAATAGAGTTTCAATAAATATATCAGGAGATGGCTCTATCTTGATGAATATTCAGGAGCTTATGACTGCGGTTGAATACAAAATTCCCGTTATCAATGTGATATTGAATAATAACTATCTTGGAATGGTTCGGCAGTGGCAAACTCTCTTTTACGATGATAGGATTTCTGAAACCGACCTATCAGCCCAACCAGACTTTATAAAGTTAGCTGAAAGTTTTGGAGGTATTGGGTATAGAGTTGAGACAATAGAGGAGTTTGAAAAGGCTTTAAAAGATGCTATATCGAAAAATGTTGTGGCTCTAATCGATGTAAAAGTAGATAGAAGAGAGAATGTAATGCCTATGGTTCCAGCGGGTGGCTCTCTCTACAACATGATACTAAATTAGGAGTATTGAGATGAATCAGAATCAGAGACATGTAATTTCAGTAATAGTAAAAAATGAATCAAATGTTTTAGCGAGAATTTCTGGACTATTTGCAGGTAGAGGATACAATATCGAATCTTTGACGGTTGCCCCTATACCGGGTGAAGAGCTATCGAGATTGACGATAGAGACTTATGGAACTAATGAGATAGTTGAGCAAATTGAGAAACAGCTCAATAAGCTTATTCCAGTTTTAAAAGTAATTGAAAGAGATGATTTTATAGAGAAAGAGATGGCTATCATAAAAGTTCCAATAGAGGAGAACCTAAGCGATTTTGATGCCCTATGTAGAGCATACAATGGAAAAATTGTCAATGTTGGAACTAATGCTATTATCGGAATGGTTGCCGACGACCCCAAGCGGGTAGCCTTTTTCATAGAAGCGGTCAAAAGATTTCACCCTCTCGAAATTATTAGAAGTGGAGTAGTAGCTATCGAAAGGTAATTTTTTCCTCCTCCCCCCCCTTCTAGGGGTCGCCCCTCCAAGTTTCCAATATCAGAATTCCGAAAAGTTTCCGAAATAGTGCCAATATCGAGGATTTCGCAAAGTTTCCAATATAGATATTTCCAAAAAGTCTCTAATATCGAAAATTTACAAAAAACATGAAATAATTATCTAACCATATTACAATATAGGAACAGGCCTTGTCTTGTAAAAAAGTATATATTACTACTCCAATCTACTATGTAAATGATTCGGCACATATTGGACATGCATATACAACCATCATAGCCGACACAATCGCCAGATATTCGAAACTTCTGGGTTATGATACCTTTCTACTAACTGGAACAGATGAACACGGACAGAAGATAGAACAGAGTGCAAAGAAGAAGGGAAAAAGTCCAAAAGAGTATGCTGATGAAATTAGCAAAACATTTAAAGATTTATGGGACGACTTTGGGATAGAGTATGACTACTTTATTAGAACAACAGACGACAAACATAAACAAGGGGTGAAATTCGCTTTTCAAAAGATGTTTGAGAAGGGGGATATATATAAAGGGAAATACTCTGGTAACTATTGTGTTAGTTGTGAATCTTTTTTCACTGATACCCAACTTATAGACGGTTCAGGCTGTCCAGATTGTGGAAAAGAGACCTCTATTATTGAAGAGGAGAGCTATTTTTTCAGATTGTCCAAATACCAAGATAGGCTATTGGAACATTATAAAAACAATCCAGACTTTATCCTACCAGCTTCTAAGAGAAACGAGGTGATAGCTTTTGTTGAGAGTGGATTAAAAGACCTATCTATCACCCGAACCAGTTTCGATTGGGGGATAAAACTACCTGAAAATATGAACGAACCAAAACATGTGATGTATGTTTGGCTCGATGCTCTTCTAAACTATCTCACCGCCTTGGGATATGGTGGAAATGGCGAAAAAATGGACTACTGGCCTGCAAAAATACATATTGTAGGAAAAGATATTCTTAGGTTTCATGCTATCTATTGGCCTGCCTTTCTTATGAGCCTCGACCTCCCTCTACCTCATCACATAGGGGCTCACGGCTGGTGGACTCGCGATGGTCAAAAGATGAGTAAATCTATTGGTAATGTTGTAAAGCCCCGTGAAGTTGTTGAAGCCTATGGACTTGATACATTCCGCTACTTTCTATTAAGAGAAGTTCCATTTGGACAAGATGGAGATTTTTCCGAAAAAGCCCTAATCAATAGAATAAATGGGGATTTGGGGAATAGTCTTGGAAATCTTCTAAATCGAGTAATTGGAATGGGTGGAAAATATTTCAATTACAAATTTTCATCAGACCTATCCCTATTCCAAAATGAGTTGGAGAAGGTTGATGATATAGTCTCCAAGTTAGAAAGCTATATTTTTCAAATGCAGACCCATAGATATTTAGAAGAGATTTGGGAAATTCTCGCTATCGGAAACAGAACTATCCAAAGCTCTGAACCTTGGGTAAAGATAAAGAGTAACCCCGATGAGGTTGAAGCCCTCTTAGTCTTTGTCTCCAATCTGTTGGTTAGAGTCTCTATTCTTCTCTATCCTGTAATGCCTAATAGTTCGAAAAAGATGGCTGAGGCTTTGGGAATTGAAATATCACCCGAGAACTATGATAGATTTATTCGCAATAGAGAATTGCTAAACAGTTTCGAAATTACAAAAATCCCGGCTCTCTTTCCAAAAGTGGATAAGCCTAAGATGGGACAAGCTCCAAAGAGAGAAGAGAAAAGAGAGATAGCAGAAGAGGGGCTAATCACAATTGATAAGTTCTTTGAAGTCAAAATTAGAGTTGGTGAGATATTAGAAGTTGAAGAGATTCCAAAAAGTAAGAAATTATATAGATTACAAGTAAATCTAGGAGAAGAACGACCGAGACAGATAGTAGCAGGGATAAAAGAGTTTTACAAAAAAGAGGAGTTGCTCAATACTCTTGTTTGTGTAGTGGCCAATTTGAAACCTGCAAAACTTATGGGACATATTTCAGAGGGTATGCTACTTGCTGTTAGAGATAGTCAAGGCTTATCCCTAATTCGTCCTGAACATAGAAGAGAGGTAGGTAGTCCTATTAGTTAGAGAAGGAGAAGGGGAGTTGAGTAGAAAAAAGACCTATTTAAAAGATTATAAACCTCTAAATTTCGATTTAGAATCTATCTTTTTAGAGTTCCAATTAGACAGAGAAAAAACAGAAGTTTTATCTAAGATGGAGTTTCGAAACTTTCAAGAAGAGGAACTAATCCTATATTGTGAAGATTTGGAATTGGGCGATATTCGATTGAATGGAGAGAAGGTGGAATATGAGCAGGGAGAGGGATTTATCAAGTTTCAAAATCTTCCCCGCGAATTCTCTCTAACTATCTACTCAACTATATACCCTTCAAAAAATAGCCAATTAGAAGGATTGTATATATCGGGTGATATATTGGTAACTCATAACGAACCAGAAGGTTTCCGCAGAATTACCCCATTTCCCGACCGCCCCGATGTAATGACCAAATTTACAACCAAATTGATAGCTGATAAAGAAGAGTTTCCTATCCTCCTCTCCAATGGAAATCCTATTTCTAGCGGTGATTTGGACGATAAAAAACATTTTGCTATTTGGGAAGACCCTTTCAAAAAACCATCTTACCTCTTTGCAGTCGTGGCTGGAAAACTCGATTTACTTCAAGATAGATATACCACCTCATCAGGTAGAGAGATAGAGCTAAGAATATATACCGATGTGGGTAAGTCGCAACAGGCATTTTTTGCAATGGAATCTCTGAAAAATGCGATGAGGTGGGACGAAGAGAGATTTGGATTGGAATACGATTTAGATATTTATATGGTCGTAGCTGTCGATTCATTCAACATGGGGGCAATGGAGAATAAGGGATTGAATATCTTCAATTCAAGCTATCTCCTTGCCGATGAAGAGACGGCAACCGATAGCGACTACCTCGCAATAGAATCTGTAATAGCTCACGAATATTTTCACAACTGGACAGGTAATAGGGTAACTTGTCGCGATTGGTTTCAACTCTCTTTAAAAGAGGGATTGACGGTATTTAGAGACCAACTATTTTCAGCAGACATGAGAGACCCAACTATTCAGAGAGTTCAAGATGTTGAGAGGTTGAGAAAATACCAATTTCCAGAAGATGCCTCCCCAAATGCCCACCCAGTCCAACCTAAGGAGTATTTAGAAATCAACAATTTCTATACTTGGACTGTCTATGAGAAAGGGGCGGAAGTTATTCGAATGATTCATACAGTTCTAGGAGAGGAGCCATTCCAGAAAGGTATGAAGCTCTATTTTGAGAGACACGACGGACAAGCTGTAACTATTGAAGATTTCCTAAAAGCTATGGCTGATGCAAACGGAATAGACCTATCCAAATTCTCTCTATGGTTTCATGAAGTCGGAACACCTCATCTAAAAATTAGGGAACACTTTTCAGAAGGTCTCTACTCTTTGAAGATTGAGAAAGATAAAGAGGCTGAAACCCCTTTACAATTTACTCTATACAATAGAAATGGAACGGTTATAGATAGTTTTGGAATTCTCTTTTCCAATAGCTTCAATTTGGAGATAAAAACTATCTCTAAACCTATATTGTCTCTAAATCAGAACTTTTCAGCCCCAATAAAACATAACTATATCCCTTCTCTTGAAGATACTATATTTTTAGTTCAGAATGATATTGACCTATTCAATAGATATGAGGCGGTGCAGTCTATCTATATGGAATCTATCCTAACAGGAGAGTTTGAGAGTAGTTTAAAGGTCTTTGATATTGTTCTCCGTTCCGATGTCAATGACTATCTAAAATCCTATATGTTGAAATTACCAGAGATAGCTACGGTCTTTGATAAATTCAAGGAAAATATTCCAATCAAGGAGATTTATAGTAAAGTTGAAGAGCTGAGAGACAAAATAGGAGAGGTCTTTGAAGATGACCTATTGGAACTATTTGAAAGTCGCAGAGGAACAGAGAGATTAGATTTATCTATTGAAGCTATGGGAAAAAGAGCATTGAAAAATAGAGTTCTCTATTACCTAAATTCCAAAGAGTTGGGAGAATTCGATTACAACGATGCTAAGACTATGACAGAGAAACTACAAGCTCTAAGAATAGCAAGAAGTGAAAAGCTATTTGAGGATTTCCTATCTAAATATAGAGATAATCAGAAAATGGTAATTGAATATTTCAAAATAGTAGCAGAAGATGTTAGAGAAAATCCGGTTCTCAAAATTGAGGAGTTGCTAAAATCTCCTATGTTTGACTACAAAATCCCAAATCTCGTTAGGGGTCTGCTAGGTAGTTTTGGGAGAAACTATCTATATCTATTTACCAAATCTGGTATAGAACTTTTTGTTAGAGAGTTGCAGAAGATAGATAGTATCAATCCCCATGTCGCTTCTCGTCTTTGTGAGACATTCAATCTATATCCTAAATTGCAACATGAAACTAAACATCTTGTGCAAACAAAATTAGAAGGGTTCTATAAGAGCAGTGAAATATCTAAACATAGTTTTGAGATTTTGAGTAAGGTATTTGGAGAAATTGAAAAAGATTAGTTTTCTCCTCTTTTTCCCTATCTTTCTCCAAAGTCAGACAGACTTTATAGATATGGTTCAATCTATTACCAGAGAGATTGAGCAACCTAAAAGAGGTTTGGGAAAGGCTATTCCTGCGGTAAATCCTTTTATTTCAATAGATAAAAAACTTCAAAGGAATACCCCTAAACCTCCTGCTAATGTAGGGTGCCACCCCTTCAATATCCAAACAGCATCTGTATCAGATTTCACTCAAATAGATGGAATTGATAGATTTCTGGCAAAAAATATAGTTACCTATCGCAATAGATATGGATTCCGTTCAGTTGATGAACTTCGCAAAGTATGGGGGATAGATGACCTCCTATTTACAAAAATAGCTAACTATATTCTAAATAGCCAAGAGTGTTTAAAAGAGAAAAAAAAGAGGGTGAAAAAGAGAAAGAAGAGATTTGGAAGAACTCTCAGATTGGAGGCGATACTCAACGATAGGGTAAAAATATCTAATCGATGGTATAAAAAAGGGGATAGAGTAGGGAGGTATATAGTCCAAAATATAGATTTAGATTCCGTCCAACTCTCCAATAGATACTCTAAGAAGGTCTTGAAATTCTCCACCTCATCGAAACGGCATATCTCAATAGAGATTAGATAATATATTTCCAAATTTTTACAAAGGATTACTATGTTTATTCAGAGAAGGCTATACCACCTATCTCACATAGATTTAGATGGGTATAGTTGCCAACTACTCACTAGCTATATTTTCCAGAACCGAAAATTCTACAATGCCAACTATGGTAAAGAGGTTCTATTTAGGATAGATGAAATATTTGAAGATATTGAGAAGTTGGAAAGAGGGGAAAAGGTATTTCTGCTAATCACAGATTTGAATCTCACAATAAAAGAGGCGGAATATATAGATAGCAAAGTGAAACAATCTCCATACAATATCCACCTCCAACTACTCGACCACCATATTACAGGAGCAGAGGTAGCCGAAGAGTTTTCATGGTATTACATGAATACTGATAAATCTGCTACTAAGATAACTTTCGAATTTATTCAAAAAAATTTTCCCTTTCCAAAAGAGAGCGACAAAATAGCTAAGTTTGTAGAGGCAGTCAATGCTTTTGATATTTGGTTGCAAGATAGCGAACACTTTGAATATGGAAAGGTGATGATGAGGTTGATTGGTTCGGCAAGAGAACTTGCCCGGACTATGTTTGCAGAAGAGGATACATATTACAAATTGGAATTACTAAAAGGGGCAATGGAGATATACAACGATGAGAGCATAGAGAAAAAACATATCTATTTAGATGACCAAATTCACTATTTGAAAAAACGATTTTTTAGAGGTAATAGAGAAGATGATACGATAGATAATCTGATGACAAACTATATTGTAGAACTCTTAGAGAAGAGAAAAGAGGAATTGACAATCAGATATAAAGGATACAAAGGACTGCTAACTTACATGATAGGTAGTATCTCAGTTATTGGAAATGCTTTCCTAACTCGCAATAGTGATTACTGCTTCTTCTTAGATGTCTCCAACAAGGGTAATATTAGTTTAAGGGCTAATGGTGATGTAGATGTAGCGGTAATTGCTCAGGAGATAGGAAATGGAGGGGGTCATTCCAATGCGAGTGGAGGACGAGTCAAGGGAATGAGAGAGTTTTACAGATATGGAGATGTAAAGAAATTTATTGAAAACCTTCTAATTGAAAAAGAATATACCACAGACCTATTATTACCTCAATCGGAGAGTAATTAGATGGAGAATCTAGCTCAAATCAATCTCACTCTATACCTTACAACCTACCTCATCGCCTCAATCCCTTTCGGTTGGATATTGGCTAAGATATTTGCAGGGGTAGATATTAAGAATAGCGGTAGCGGAAATATAGGGGCTACTAATGTATTAAGAGTTGTGAAGGAGAAAAATCCAGAACTGGCTAAGAAACTATCAATTATCACAATCCTATTAGATGCTTCAAAAGGGGCTATTATGATATTTGTAGGTAAATATCTTGGAGTTCCTGAGGCTACCCTATGGGCGATAGCAGTTCTTGCTGTTATGGGACATGTCTTTTCAATCTTTCTGATGTTTGAAGGGGGGAAAGGGGTAGCAACAGGTTTCGGGGTTTCTCTTGTAATGTTGCCCCTTGAAGCTCTCTTAGCATTCGTTACTTGGTTTATTGTTGGAAAGATTTTCAAAGTCTCATCTATCTCATCTCTAACGGCTCTACTGGTTCTCTTTGGAAGTAGTTTCTATATCTCTCCCGATATTACCCATGTTCCAATCGGGCTTATCACCTTTTTCATTTTCTATAAACATGTTCCAAATATAGAGAGATTGATTAGAGGCGAAGAGAGAAAAGTAATTTAGAAGGAGTCAAAATGGTTATTACAAGGTTTGCACCAAGTCCAACGGGTTACCTCCATATTGGAGGGTTGAGGACAGCCCTATTCAACTACCTTTGGGCTAAGAGAAACGGCGGAAAATTTCTATTGAGGATAGAGGATACCGATAGAAGTCGTCATAATGAAGAGGCTGTTAAGGCTATATTAGAGGCTTTCGAGTGGGTAGGTTTAGAGAGTGATGATGAGGTTGTCTATCAATCTCAACGACATGAGATATATAGAAAATATATAGACCAACTTTTAGAAGAGGGGAAAGCATATAGATGCTACATGACAAAAGAGGAATTGGATAAGTTACGAGAGGAGCAGATAGCGAGAAAAGAGAGACCTAGATACGATGGACGATATAGAGATTTTCAAGGAACTCCGCCAGAAGGGATTGAGCCAGTAATTAGAATCAAAGCCCCATTAGATGGCACTATTGTAGTTGATGACAAGATAAAGGGAAAGATAGAATTTAGAGTTCAAGATACATTAGACGACTTTATTATTGCTCGGGCTGATGGTTCTCCTACCTACAATTTTGTAGTGGCTATCGATGATGCTCTAATGGGAGTTACCGATGTTATTCGGGGCGATGACCACCTTTCCAACACTCCTAAACAGATAGTGATATATCAAGCCTTAGGGTTCGATATTCCAAACTTCTACCATGTCCCTATGATTCACAACGAAAAGGGCAGAAAACTATCTAAACGGGACGGGGCAACCGATGTAATGGAATACAAGAGAGAGGGATACCTACCGGAGGCACTCCTAAATTTCCTTGTTAGATTAGGTTGGAGTTATGGAGATAAGGAGCTATTTTCCTTAGATGAAATGGTAGAGCTTTTCGACCCAAAAGAGATAAATAAATCAGCTTCTATCTACAATATCGAAAAGTTGAATTGGATAAATCGAGAATATATCAACCAGAAAAGTAGTGAAGAGTTGGCACAACTTCTAAATATCTCTCCTACCCCTGTAATAGAGTTGGTAAAAAATAGATGTTCCACTCTGGTTCAACTGGAACAAGAGGTAAAAAAGATAGTTGAGAGACCTACTCAATACGATAGCAAATCCCTAAAAAAACATTTCAAAGAGCTAAATCGAGAACTGCTAAAAGAGTTCTTAGAGAAGATACAAAATAGCAATATCTCTTGTGAAGATGCTCTATCTTCTATCTTAGAGAGTCGCGGGGTTGGAATGGCGAAACTGGCTCAACCAATTCGAATTGCCTTAGTTGGAGTTGCCCAAAGTCCATCGGTTGTAGATATCATGAAAATTCTTGGAAAAGATGAGGTGGTATTTAGAATAGAAAAACTATTAGCAGAAGTTCAGTAGGAACGGGGGCATTTGCCCCCCAAAAACAAAAAAAATAGGAGAACGGGGGAAATCCCCCCAAAGAGTTAGCAGGAGAAAGTGGATTTGAATTCGTAGGCAGTTGGTCGAGCTTCGTCTGGAATAACCTGAGTTTCAAATTTATAGTGTTGATAGGTATCTAGGAATAGGTCGGTCATTACAGGTTTAAGGAAATCATTATCTCTAATTAGAGATTCTAAGCTACCTCGTAGAGTGTGAGGCATCTGTTTAATTCCCTTTTCTCTAATCTCGTCAAGAGTAAGAGCAAATAGGTCTTCTTCCATTGGTCCAACTGGAACATCTTTATTTTTAATTCCATCAAGTCCAGCAAGTAGAATAGCAGTGAATGCAAGATATGGATTAGAAGAGCTATCAGGGAATCTAAATTCAACTCTCTTAGCTTTTGGAGAAGCTACATAAGGAATCCGACAACTTGCACTTCTATTTTGAGCAGAGAAGGTTAGAATAGATGGAGCTTCAAATCCTGGAATAAGTCTCTTATATGAGTTTGTAGAAGCATTAGTAAATGCAGCAACTGCTCTTGCATGTTTGAGAACACCACCGATATAGTTGAGGGCTGTTTCAGAAAGTCCAGCATATCCATCACCTGCAAATAGGTTTTCACCATCTTTCCAGATAGATGAATGGACATGCATTCCGTTTCCATTATCTCCATAGAGTGGCTTAGGCATAAATGTAGCAGTTTTTCCATGCATATGAGCCACATTTTTAACTACATATTTCAACTTTTGAACATTATCAGCAGCCTCTACAAGAGTTCCAAATCTAACTCCGATTTCACCTTGCCCCTGAGCCACTTCGTGGTGGATAACATAACATTTTAATCCAACCTCTTCGGCAACTTTTACTATCTCATTTCTCAAATCAACCATAGAATCGGTTGGAGCTACTGGGAAGTATCCCCCTTTTGTTCCCGGTCTATGTCCAATATTGGTTTCTAACTCGTTTGGCTCTTTATCGCTATTCCACTCACCCTCTTCTGTATCTACTTTGTAACATTGGGTATTGATTTCATCTCTAAATTGGACATTATCGAAGATAAAGAATTCATTTTCTGGACCAAAATAGGCTACATCACCAACACCAGACTCTTTCAAATATTGAAGAGCTTTTTTAGCAATGCTTCTCGGACACTTCTCATAAGGTTGTCCTTTGTAAATATCGAAAACATCACAAATCACAACCATAGTTGGGTCGGCAGTGAATGGGTCGATAAATGCAGTAGGCAAATCAGGTTTTAGCAACATATCTGATTTATTGATAGGTTGCCAAGCTTCAATAGAACTACCATCAAAAGGCAATCCATTCTCTAATGTCTCTTCATCGACGGAGCGTCGAGTATAGGTAACATGGTGCCAAGCACCCTTAATATCTGTAAATCTGAAATCGATGAACTCTATTTCATGTTCATCACATTTAGCTAAAAACTCTTTTGGAGTCATGCAACACCTTTTGAAAGAATTTGATATACATTCAAAATATTACCATTATCTATCTTAAAAAATTTCTATTCGAAAACCTCTCGGCCGTTGAGCGGTTGAGTTGGGCGGTTATTTTCAAACCCTAAAAGATTGAAAAATTTCTCTTTCTGTTCTTTGGAAATTGTCAAAGGAGTTTTAAATACCTGCCACTTCACATTTTCAGAACATGGAGGAGTTGTGAGAGAACCTATAAATTTGTAATAGTCTCTATCTCTTGGAAAAAGTTCAGTAATTTCAGTTGGTGAGAGACTTATTGCTATCTTCTGCCCCTCTTTTAAAGGGAATTTGTCCCATATCTTTTTAATAATAGGATTCTCTGCCCCTTCATTGAACATTACTCCAACTACTGCAATCTGTCCATCATCGGCAACATGGACGAAATGGGCTTCTAAATCGAACTGTTTTCCATTGATTTTATTTTCACTTGGGGTGTGAAAGTGGAACTGTTTGAGATAGAACTTTTTCCCGTCAATCTCTACAAAACTACCTGAATCGATATTCACTTGAACGGTATGACCATTATTTATCACACTATGAGAATTAGATGTATAGCTGAATTTCAATTCAGGTAGTTCTATATCTTTGGTAGGGACTATATCGATAGGGCTTTGGCTTTTTCCAATACCGCACATCTTATATTTTTCATCTAATTCACCCCAATATCTCGGGCTTTCTTTTCCGGTATATCCCCATTCATGGTCTATGTGATGGTGTATTGCATGTATCTCTTCTATATGATGTTCAGACTTCATCTCTTTCGGTTCATTCGAACAACCGAAAAAACCAAACAAAGCAATAGCGGTAATAGCTGAAAGAGATTTTTTACTCATCTGAGTATCCTA
>JYMV01021175.1_pt1 | contig 19338 bp, 14 predicted proteins | sample 338911 | NCBI WGS metagenome assembly JYMV01 (sample SAMN03354496, study PRJNA234377) | hydrothermal vent metagenome | biome: Deep sea; feature: Hydrothermal plumes at the Eastern Lau Spreading Center, Western Pacific Ocean; material: Seawater | place: Tonga | collected 2009 | depth 2000 m m
CCGTGAGACCTTTGAAGAAGCGGGTGTGTTACTCGCCACCGACGCTGACGGCCGGATGGCCACACTGAGTCCGGATGCCATTAGCACCTATCGCACGGCCCTTCAGAAGGGTGAAAACTCGATGTTCGAGGTCATGCAAGCACTCGACCTGAAAATGGACCTGGGACGATTGCGCTATTTTTCGCATTGGGTCACTCCACCCGCAGAGCCCAGACGCTTTAGCGCCCGATTTTTCTTGTGTCCGGTGTCCGCGGAACAGCAGGCGGAATTTGATGCGATTGAGACAACTGCTGGGCTTTGGCTCACGCCTCAAGAGGCCCTGGATCGTTATGCTGAACGTCAATTTCAGACGGCGCCACCCACGCTCCGCCTGTTGGAGCAAATGAGTGTATTCTCGTCGGTCGAAGAGGCTCTTGCTGGAGCGCCTCATTGTCCTGTCCCAGAGAGCGCGCCGCGTTTCTCCAATGGTGATGGTTTTATCAGCCTGGTGCTTCCGGGTGATCCGCTACATCCAGATGAAGCCGGTGAAAACAAGCACCGCTTTGAATTGCGTGATGGCCGGTGGTGGAGTTTTTTCTAGGCGATTGGTCGTGCGATCTTTTGTGCCATCTTGAGCAAGCTTTTGGCGTTGGGCACCGACTTGAAGGTGTGAACAGGTAGTTTGAGATTGGGGCAACTTTCCCGGCCGTTGGCGTCGCCGGTGCAGATAGCAAGAATCAGATTCTTGGGAGCTTGCTTGGTGAGCACTGTGTCCAGTCGTTTGAGAGAGCCTTTTCGCCACCGCCAAATGACTTCCACAAAGGCACTTTTCTCATTCTTAGGACAGCGGATTTCGAAATCCGGGATGATTCCACCCTGAGAACCCAGGTCGATAATTTGTTTTGCACTTTGGACGGTCCACGGCTTTGCCAACTCCGACAAGCGCTGAAGGAGAGCCGTCTCTTCGTCTGCCACCCACATTCCAGTATCTTTGTAGTGAGATTGTAGATTCATGCTGGAATCTACAAGCAATTGACCCCGCCGGGTTCTGGGCGCTCGTTGATATTCGGCACTCATGCGCCACGACTCGCATAGGACCAGTGCTGGAAAAAAATTGGCCAGGTTGAGACCGTAGCGCGTGCTCTTGCTCACCACAGAGACCGGTCCATCAATCGTGAATCGATAGCCTTCGTTTGTGCGTTCTGTTGAGTACATGAGGCGATAAAACTTGAGGAAGCGCATGAGCTGCCGAAGCCGCTTGGTATTTGGATTGAGCAACTCCACTACCATATTGTGACTGCGCAGAAGGGCGCCTTGAACCAGGGCCACGTTGTAGCGGTGAATTAGCGGACTTGCTGCAATGGGTTTGAAGTCAACAATTCGTTGGTTGGATGCCAGGTCGGCATAGAGCCCGTTTTCAATCTCCGAAATGCTTGTGTCTAGTATTTCGGCGGCTTTTTGCATGACCTGTGTTCTGGTCTCGTCACTGATGGGGTGTTCCTCGGCCGCCAGTTCAAAAACAGTTTCTCGAACCAACGCGGGATCCAACTCGGAGGCGACCTCAATTTTTGCACGGTCGATAAGGAGCTTGGCCAGACCACGCTTAACTTTAAAGTCTCGTCCCTGGCCGGTGGAGATTGTGAGTGCATCGTTGAGTTGCCCTCGTGAGTGACCCACATGGCTCTCAATCAATTCAATGAGTTCTCGTGCGCGCTTCAGGTCACGTTCTTCATTGGGTTTGAGCCAGCGAGGGACGGCTAGCTTTCCACGCACATCAACCCGCAGCAAATCTCGTGTCAGCATTCGGGTTTCTCCTGCTGATAGGCTTCGTGAGTTCGTCGTCTTTCGCTCGTGTCAGCGTCAAGGGTATCTACGGTAACCAATTCATAAAGCACCGCTCGCTTGCCTTCGCGGCGCCTCAAGATCCGTCCCAGGCGCTGCACATGTTCTCGGACGCTGCCCGTGCCGCTGATAATAATGCCCACCGAGACGTCCGGCATGTCGACGCCTTCATTGAGAACACGGCTGGTACCAAGCACCCGCCAACGGCCTGTATCCAGGCCATCCAGAATACGACGCCGTTCTTTGGTTCCGGTTTCATGGGTGATTACCGGCACAAGAAATTGGCGGCTGATTGCGTGAACGGTGGGATTGTCATTGGCAAAAAAGAGGGTCTTGTCCTGACTGTGATTCGCGAATAGCTGAGACAGGACGGCCAGTTTGCTGTTGCTGGCCAATGCGATTCGCCGCTGCTCCCGATAGGCCGAAAACGCTTGCCGTCCCACGTTGGATCGACAGGTTGCTTGAATGAAGCGCTGCCAACCTTGAGGACTCCCCATGCGGATTCCGTTGCTACGAACAAAGTCCAGGTATTGGGCGCGATTTGCATCGTATTGGGCGCGTTCCTCGTCGCTCAGATGGATATCGACTCGGATGACCTCATAGTCGCTGAGATAACGGCCGCGCAATTCAGTGACACTTTGACGGTGTACTACAGGGCCGACGAGCTCGTCGACAAAGGTATGAGCTCCATCGCTACGCTCCAGGGTGGCTGTGAGCCCGAGCCTGAAAGGAGCAATGGCCAATTCCGCCGCCTGAGAAAATGATTCCGACGGCAAGTGGTGCACTTCGTCAAAAACGATGAGTCCAAAGCGATTACCCAGCCGGTCCATATGCAGGTAGGCTGAATCGTAGGTGGAAACGGTCAAGTCCTGAACGTCGAAGGTGCCGCCGCCAATTGTACCCACATGGGTATCAAAGGCCAGACTCAGGCGCCGTGCCCACTGCGCGACAAGATCCAGGGTAGGTACGACTACCAGGGTTGAACGTTGAGTGTGGGCAATCGCCATTTCTGCCAGGTAGCTCTTCCCAGAACCTGTGGGCAGCACCACACTTCCTCGTCGTTTGGCCGCAATCCATGCGTCAAAACCTGCCTGTTGATGAGGAAAAGCTTCTCTGACCATGCGGTGTCGCAAGTTGAGTTCATTGTAGTTGCGTGCCCGGTCGGTGAGTTTGATACCGGCGTTCAGAAGATGATGGATGGCGCGACGATAGGCGATAGCGGGCGCTCTGAATTGCCCGTTGATTCTGAGGTCCCTGACAAAGCCCGGTGGAATCTGCTGCTCATTGAGCTTCGGATCCGATAACACCAGGGTACCCTGGTCAAAGCTGAGACAGACGTTATTCACCCTAATGGGTTTTCCATGGTGACAGGTCGCGGTCAAGGAACACCGAAGGAAAGCTCTGCTCAGCAGTTATCTTGCCGTTAAGAGAGATAAGATTGCCCTGTTGATATCTGTTTGAAATAATAGCGAACGTGTCAGAGACCACGCGCATACTTAAAGCCTGTCCCCAATGTTTGCGAACTTTTCCAGAAGAGATTCGTTTTTGCGGTCTCTGTGGCGTCAAATTGGTGGAGCGGAGCATCGAAGACAAGTTGTCTATGCAACCTGCCCTGAAGTCTGAGTCCTCATATATCGGCACGATCATTGATGAACGTTATCGCATCAAAGAGTTGGTCGGTCGCGGCGGTATGGGCAGCGTATATCTCGTAGAGCATATTCATATGCAACGGGAATTGGCCATGAAGCTGCTTCATGAAGACTTGGTTGTTCGCAAGCAGTTGGTCAGTCGTTTTACTCGTGAAGCACGGGCCGTCAGCCGCCTCAACAACAAACATACTGTTCGGGTCTTTGATTTTGGTCGCCACGCGGCCGTCTTCTATTTGGTCATGGAGTATTTGGACGGCGAGGATTTGGAAATGATTCTGGAACGTGAAGGAGCTCTGCCGTGGCGGCGGGCACTGGTGCTTCTGGATCAAATCTGCCAGTCGTTGGAAGAAGCTCATGAAGCCGGCATTATTCACCGCGATTTGAAGCCCGAGAACATCATGATTATTGAAGGACCTGATGGCGAAGAATTCGTGAAGGTTCTGGACTTTGGTTTAGCCAAAATTCGCGATACGGAAGATGTATTCACGATTCACAGCCAACGAGATCTTTTTGGCACGCCTTTCTATATGTCGCCGGAACAAGTGCGCTCCAAGGCCGTGGACCATCGTGCCGACATCTATGCTCTGGGTTGCTTGTTGTATCGCTTGTTGACGGATCAACATGCCTTTGACGCACCCTTTGCTTTTGATGTGCTTCGTCAACATCTCAAAGCGCCCATTCCCTCGGTCATTGGATGTATGCCGGACGCCGATATTCCTGAGCGAGTGGATCGATTGATCGCCACCACACTGGCCAAGAGTCCAGGTCACCGTTTTGTCGATGCGGCTGCACTGAGAGCCGAGATTGCAGGTTGCCTGGACGATCCGGATGCCGAATCAAACCCAGTTCCCGTGATGGAGTCTGCGGACGATGAGGCGGGTGTCATTGATGAGGCTCTGGAGGCAAGACTCAGAGCCTTTGAGGCTGTTCACAATGTGGCGTCAGTTCGTGCGAATCAGTCCATGGACGATGTGGAACTGACCGTCCCCAAGCGTCTGATAGAGAAGCGAGGGGTCGACATTCCCGTGGGTATCGTGGTTGAAGAGGACACGGTTGCGGGCTTCGCTATCAAAGGTGGCGGCACCTATGAAGGCACCGATACCATTGTCGACCAGAATATGGGCTTTGCAGACAATGATGGCTCTATTCAGGAAGCAGCGCCGAAGCTAGGAATACGCGTTGATGCGGTGACTGCTGATGGTCAGGCGGGTTCATTGGCCGAGCAGCTTGAACCCGAATTTTCTGAGATGGATATTGATGACGCAAATGAGTTTTTTGAGCGGCGATTGAAACGCGGTCGACAGTTGAGAGTTGGAGTAGTGGCCATTGTGGTGGTCATTCTGAGTATTGTTGGAACAACAATGTGGTCAACTCAGACTTCGGTTGTTAGCGGCCTCCAGGAACATGAGCCCAACAATTTGCTCAAACAGGCCAACTCAACGCAAGAGGGCAAGGTGGTGAGTGGTCATATTGGGAAGCGCATTGGGCGTTTTGAGTCAGACCGCGATGTCTATCTGATTGAGACTGCTGCTGCGGGCGAATTCCTCTCCATGGAATTGTCGGGTATTCACAACTTGAATTTGGCGGTCGATGTGTTGGATCCGAGCGGACGGCCGCTGACGCGCGTGGATTATGAGGGTATTGGCCAGGGAGAGAGCCTGCATCGTTTTCGCATGCCGACAAGCAATGTGTATTTGGTGGTTTTGGAAATAAAAGCGGGCGAGGTTCAGCCCACCGAGAATATTTCCGACGAATACAAACTCGTTTATCAGTTGGATGCGGCTCCCAAAGTTGCCGGTGAGGTCGAGCCCAACGATGTAGGCCCGGCGGCAAATGCATACAAACCAGGCACGCAGTTCTTGGGTTTCTTGGATGGCCGCAAGGACGTGGACTATTTCCGGGTGACTACAGGCGGTGTTCTTGACCTCCGGCGCTGGGAATTTGACCTGACAACCAGCGGTTCACTGGTCCCTGAGTTGCGACTCTACCGGGTGGTCGGTGACGACAAGGTTCAAGTGTTTTATGAAGAAGGAAAGAAGGGCTTGCTCAAGAGTGCCTATGAGGAACCATCCTTTCCCAATCCAGAATATCTTGTGGAGGTGGCTCACGCGGGCCGAGGCGATATTCGCGGAGAATATAGTTTTACCTTTGATCTCCTACCTTCTCGGCCGGCTGTTGCTCACGAGCCTGACGACGACCGTGCTCGTGCGACGCCGATTATCATTGGTCAGGAAGTGAATGGCGTCTTAGAGGCGTCGCGTGATCAGGATGTCTTTGAGATTCCTGTGGCCGGCTCTAAATACCGCACCGTTGAAATTAAGATGGAGCGCGTATTTCGTGACCGCGTTCAGTTGGTGTTTTCTGACACTAACAATGTGACGCGCAAGCAATATCCGCCACGGCGCCCAAAGGCACGTCGAATGCCTCAACCTCAATGGGGCCAGTCCTCAATTCGTTTTAGCGGTCAGGGTGAACGCTACTATTTGACCATACGTGCAAGATCGCGTCGGGCGCGGGACGTGGCCTACACATTTAGAGTTCAGCGCCTAATGACCCATACTCAGATTCCTGTTGGCGGGCCCGGTTATTGACCCGTCAGGGTCACCACAAGCCGGCGAGTGTGTCCTCGACGTCGATGTTCCCACAAGAACAGTCCCTGCCAGCTTCCCAGCCCCAGGCGCCCATCACAAATGGGAATCTGCTCAGAACTGTTGGTGATAGAACTGCGCAAGTGGGCGGGCATGTCGTCAGCCCCCTCCAGAGTGTGGGTGTAGGCCGGATCGTTCTCAGGCGCCAGCCGAGCAATCCACTGTTCTAGATCGTGCCGCGCAGACGGGTCCGCGTTTTCTTGAATCACCAATGAACAACTGGTGTGCTGCACAAAGACATGGCAGACCCCACTGCTGAAACCCGCTTCACCCACCACCTCATCGACTGCTCGGGTGATGTCGAGCAGCCCCTGTCCTTTTTGACGGGTGTCCACTCGGATGACGGCCTGGTGTTGTCTTAGACCCATGGCACTCCTATTGGACTTCAATCAGGTTGCTTGTGAGATTGCTCAGGACATCAAAGAACCCGGGGTAGCTCACATCTGCGCAATCGGCTTGATGAACAAGCGTGAGTTCACCTTCTTTGGCGATTGTTCCGGCAATTGCCGCTGCCATTGCAATACGGTGGTCGCCATGAGGGTCGACTTGTGCCGCATGGAGTTCTGTGGGGCCATCGATGATGAGTCCGTCGGGACGCTCTTCCACCCTGGCTCCCATTGCGTTGAGAAAGTCCGCTGTCGTGGCCAGACGGTCCGACTCTTTGACACGTAACTCGCCCGCATCAGAAATGATAGTTCGGCCCTGTGCCTGAGTGGCGAGCACTGCAATAATTGGTATTTCGTCGATAGCTCTTAGCAGCAACTCTCCATTGAGCTCAATGGGCCGGATTTGACTGTGATGTGCGGTGACTGATCCCATGGGCTCAAATGGGTGTGGCGTGTCGTGAATGACCAGCTTGACCCCCATGTTTTCCAGCACTTCCAGAATTCCGGTTCGAGACGGATTGAGACCCACGTCATGAAGGTCGATGCCCGGCCCTTTCATTAATGCACCCAATGCCAGGAAGAAGGCTCCCGACGATAAATCTCCAGGAACATGCAGAAACTCCGGGGCGATCAGTGACCCAGAACGTAGCGTGATGGTGTTACCCGAGACGCTTATGGGGGCGTCCATATGAGCCAGCATCCGCTCGCTGTGATCGCGGGACTGAAATTCTTCGGTGATCTGTGTTTCTCCGGTGGCCTGGAGTGCCGCCAACATGATTGCCGACTTGATTTGCGCGCTCGGAATGGGAGTGCTGTACTGCATTCCGTGTAGTTTCCCGCCGTTGATCGTGACCGGTGGTCGCTCGTCTTGACTGAGCTCAAAGCTGGCTCCCATGCGCGCGAGCGGTGTCGTTATCCGGCCCATTGGGCGCTTGTTCAGGCTGTGATCGCCAAAGAGCATGGAAGGCCATGGTCGTCCGGCCAGGAGTCCCATCATCAGGCGCATGGTTGTCCCTGAGTTACCGCAGTCCAACGGCGCTTTGGGAGCGGTCAATGCTTCAACGCCACACCCGGTGACAATACAGGCGCCGGTGCTATCCGTTGAAATCTCTACTCCCAGTGCACGAAGTATCGATGCGCTGGATTGAATATCCTGTCCCGGCCCCAGATTGGTGATAATGGAGGTGCCGTGGGCCATGGCGTTGAACATGAGCGCGCGATGACTGATGGACTTGTCGCCGGGAGGATAAACAGAGCCTCCTGCATGAGTTTTGGGGCTGACGGCGACAGTTCGATTCACGAGAGTGTGGTGTCCGGCTAGTTACTGTTCAAGGCTTGTTTCAGGGCGGCCAGAAAACGGTCATTTTCTTCATTCAAGCCCATGTTTACTCTGAGGTGAGATGGCAACCCATAGGCGTTCATTGGCCGTACAATGACTCCTTGTTTTAGCATGGCCTGATACAGGCTCTTGCCGTCACGAAAGGTGTCAAAGAGTACGAAGTTGGTCCATGAGGGTGTGTAGCGCATTCCCATGGATTCGAGGCCGGCGTAGATTTTTTGTTTGCCGGATTCTGTGAGTTCAATCACCTGCTGCAGGTGATCGGTGTCGTCGAGTGCTGCTAATGCACCGACCTGGGCCAGTTGATTCACGTTGAAGGGTTGCCGCACACGGTTGACGTAGTCGGCAATGGCCTCGGAAGTCATTCCGTAGCCAATTCGTGCGCCGGCCAACCCATAGGCCTTAGAAAAGGTCCTGAGCACTACGGTACGGGGCCGTTTGGCGATCAATTCCATGGCTTTGACACGTTCGGCCTGAGGCACATATTCAATGTAGGCTTCGTCCAGCACCACAATGGGGTCGTCACCGATTCTGACTAAAAAGCGGTCGAGTGATTCCTGATTGAACTTGGTGCCTGTGGGGTTGTTTGGATTGCACAGGAAAATAAGGCGCGTGTTACTTGTGACTCGTTCCGCAATGGCGTCCAGGTCAAAGTGGAGATCTGTCATTGGCACGGCTTCAAACGGGACTCCCGCCGCCTGTGAGACGAGACGGTAGACAACAAAGGTGGCCTCGCTGGTAAGAACGCCCGCGTCCTTGCTGCAAAAAGTGCGAATGAGCAGCTCGATGATTTCGTTGGATCCGTTTCCAAGCAGCAGCTCATTCGGTTGGACATTGACGTGTTTGCTCAGTCGTCGCCGCAGATAGAAGGCGCCGCCGTCAGGATAACGATGTAGCTCAGGCAATGCGTTTGCAATGGCCCGGGTAGCTTTGGGTGACGGTCCCAATGCGTTCTCATTGGATGCGAGTTTAATCGCGCTTGAAACACCCAGTTCGCGCTCAAGTTCACTGAGAGGTTTACCCGGCGGGTACGCCGTTAGGGTTCGAATGTTCTCTGGAACAATGGAATCTACCATGTCTGTCTCCTGCTCTCGTTAGAGGCGCCCGCACTATCACAAGAGCGCAGTCACTTGACAAGAGGGGATTCTCTCCCAAAGATCAATTGTATGTTCGTGGTTCGACGGCTTTCACTGATCTTAGCGATTCTGCTTATAGCGTTACCGATCGTCTCTGCACAGGCACAAAAGAAGAATACTGCAAAGCGGAACACTCCGGCTGCTCTGTCGGTCTACACCACCCATTATTTTGTGATCAAGAGCGACTCGGACGCTCAATTTGTACGCGGTCTGGGTGTGAAGCTCGACGAATATTTCACGCAGTTGATTCAGAAGCTTCCCACCGTGTTGGGGGAGAAAATGGTCACCGTAAAGGCGTCGGTCATACTCTTTGAAAAACAGGACGCTTATCAGCGTTACGCCCGCCGGAATGCGCCCCAACTGGTCAATAATGGCGGCTACTACGATGGTGCAACTCGAACCATTGTGACCTACCGTTACAACAATTCAATTCAACTTTACTTCCACGAGATCTTGCATGCCGTCATGGGTGAGTTTTTCAATGACCACTATTTCTTCAGATATTCCAGAAGCAACTGGCCCATTTGGTTTGACGAAGGATTGGCCGAGTATTTTGGTTCCTTTGAGACCCAGGGGAGAAGTTTCAGTATCGGCGCCAGAAATAAGACCAAGATTGCCTATTTGTTGAATGCCTTGTCGTCGAATAGTTTTGTGCCCCTGAAAAAACTTCTAACCGCTCCGAGTGACCGCTTTAGTGGGCCATCAATGAACCTCTACTATGCTGAATCCTGGGGATTGATGGACTTTTTGATCAAGAACGAACCCTACAACAAGAAGCTTCCGGAATTTTTCAGGGCCATCAGGAAAGACATGGATGGAATGGCGGCATTTACCCGGAGTTTTGGAAGTGATCTGGAAGATTTGGAGCGCCGATGGCGGGCTCATCTCTGGAGTCTGGGTGCGGTCGCTGATGGTTGGCAGTCTCTATTCAATGGTCAAGGCATTGATATGTGGACGGTGCACGAAGGGGGCCGATGGCAGGTCAAAGGCGGCGTTATTGATGGGGTAGGTGACGAGAATTACAACTACCTTATCCGGAGCGAGCTGCCTCTCACAGCGTTCACATTCGACCTGGAAATGAAGGTCATGAACGGCACCACCGGTTTGATTCTGGGCAACAATTTCCACGGCGAATATCCCTACTATTATCTGGTCGACATCTCTAAGGACCATGTCACCTTGCGCCGTTCTTACTCCGCCACACGTATTGCCACCATCAAGGAAATCAGGCCTTTGTTCCCCGAGAAACAATGGCTTCCGGTCTCAGTGCAACTCCTGAATGATCGTCTCAAAGTCTGGGTCAACGGTCAGTTGGTGCTCAATGAAGTAGAAGACAAAGATCGATACTCCCTCTTTGGGGTCTATCTCTATCAGGGACACGCTCAGTTCAGGAATATCCGAATTCGGAAAGAGTCACCGGTTCCACCGGCAGCACCCAAGCGCCGGTAGCCCTGGGGTGATCCCAAGCCCATTGATCTTGAATAAGTGCGTCAGCATTCTGGAACGGAAAGCGGGCACGGGTTAGCTCTACCAATTCTGAGTGCGACTGTTACACTTTGGCCGTGGACGCACTGAAGCAAGAACTCAAGCAAGGTCAAATCAAGCCCATCTACATTGTTTCGGGGAGTGAGGACCTGCTCAAGCGTGAAGCCGTTTCGCTCATTATGGCAGCGGCGCTCGTGGGTGGCACCAAAGAGCTCAATCTCACCAGTCTGCTTTGGAAAGAAAGCAAGGTTGATGACATTCTTCATGCCTGTCGTTCAATTCCCATGCTGGGTCCTCGGAACGTGGTGGTTGTTCGTCACGTCGAATCACTCAGCTCCGAACAGTCGGGTCAATTGGCCGATTATCTGGCGGATCCATCGCCTCATGCCACCCTCATATTCTTGTGCTCGGGCAACGCCGATATGCGGCTCAAGTTCTTCAAGAAGGCCAAAGATGTCGGCACCATCACTTCGTTCAAAACCCTTTATTCAAATCAGTTGCCGTCCTGGGTGAACAGCCGCATGCGCGAGCAGGGCTTTTCTATTGATGCAGATGCAGCCTCCTTGTTGGCCGACACGGTGGGTAGTGATCTGGCGGCACTCAATGAGGCCATGGAGCGCTTGATTCTGTTTGTTGCCGGAGAAGATGGTACCGGCCGCGTTGCTTTGGCCGACGTGGAACAGTGTATTTCGCGAACGCGTGTCTATAGCGTGTTTGAGTTGACTGACGCCCTGGGTCGACGCCGTGCAGACCAGGCGCTTCAGATCCTCATTTCAATGCTCGATAATCGCGAGCAACCCATACGCATTGTCGCCATGATTGCTCGCCATTTCCGTCGTTTACTTCAAGCCACGGATGCTTTGGCTCAGGGGGAACCCGGGGATTCGATTGGCAAACATCTTAACGTCCATCGCTTCTTCCTGGACGACTTTTTGCGCCAGGCTAAAATGTTTGCGCCGGCTGAATATGCGTCTCTATTTCAAAAGCTTTTTGCAACGGACAGGGCTCTCAAATCGAGCCGTGTTGATCCTAAGCTTCATTTGCATAATCTGGTGTTGAGTATTTGCGCGGGTGAGGCCTCAGTTGGGCAGCACGCTGGGTACTCGAATTGACACCTATTTTCCTACCCCAGTAGAATCGGACACTCGTGACTCAAGACATCACCGGCCTTTCAAGAAACGACATCATCAGGCAATACGCCAAGGTGGCAAAAGTTGTGGCCTACAAGCTGATCAAGCGATTGCCGGCCAGTGTAGAGCTGGATGACCTGGTGAGCGCCGGCATTCTTGGATTGATTGATGCCATTGACAAATACGACCCCGAAAAGAGCGACAACTTCAAGAAATACGCTGAGATCCGAATACGAGGCGCCATGTTGGATGAATTGCGGTCCATGGACTGGGTGTCTCGCACGATCAGGCGGCAGAGTTCTCAATTGGAAGGGACACGTCAACACTTACGCCGCGAATTGGGTCGCGATGCTACCGATCACGAAATGGCCGAAGAGCTGGGTGTCGACCTGGACCAGTACTTTGCTCTCATCAACAAGCTGCGGCCGGTCTTGTTGGTGTCGTTTGAAAATTTGCGACCGGGGTCCGATGGTGAGCAGCGTTCCTTTGCTCAATTCTTGAAAGATCCCAAAGCGCTTGATCCCTCAGAAGTGACCTATTTCCGTCAACTGCAAAGCCTTTTGGGTAAGTTGGTTCAGGAATTGCCTGAAAAGCAGAGAGTCGTAATTTCCCTCTACTATTTTGACCACGTCAACCTCAAGGAAATCGGCAAGGTTCTGGACGTGACCGAGTCCAGGGTGTCGCAACTTCATTCCCAGGCAGTCACCTCACTAAAGAGTAAAGTCAAACGGCATTTCAACAAAGTCCGTCCGACTCGTTAACCCGCTTTATCGTTTTCTGGTAGCCTGCGGGCCTTGAGATTGTTGCCGACCGTCATAAATTGGGTATGTACTGCGCTTTTTCTGGCGGCAGTGTGCACGCCCGCGTTCGCTCAGGAACTGACGAGCGACGACAAAGCGACCGAGGTTGACGATGGTCCGACCGATCCCATGACCTTGCTCATGGATTTTGAACTCAATGAGCGTTTGGTTGTTGAGGCGGCTGCCAAACTCAAGACCACCATTCAGCAGGTCCCGGCGGTCATTACGGTGATCACGGCTAAAGAGATACGTGATCGAGGTTACCGCACGCTCAACGATGTGCTCCAAACCATTCCCGGCTACGAGGGAGATCGTTGGGAATATTTTGGCTGGTACAAAGAGAACCTCACTCGTGGCAACCCGCGAACAGCATTGGTGCTTTTGAATGGAATCAACGTGGTGGGACCCATTCGTAATACCCTGGACCTGGAGCGCAGACTTCCACTCGATATCGTCAAACGAATCGAAATTACCAGCGGCCCCGGGAGCGTGCTGTGGGGCAGCAATGCGTTGTTGGGTGTGATTAACATCATTACTCACGACGGGCGTACTCAACCCGGTTTTCATTTGCGACTCGGATCCGGTCATGGTGAGGGTGAGCAGAACGCCGTTCGCAGTCACTTCTCCTATGGCGGAAGTTTTGCTGACGAATTTGTGCACCTCTATCTTAGCGCCACCTGGTTTAGCAGTCGCGGTCCTTCTCTGACTATTGACCATCAGAAAATATTTGGTGCGCTTCCCGAGCCGGCCGGTGACGGCGTCAGTATTTTCCAACCGGGTCCAGCCACGGTTCAGCCGAAGGCCCGGGACCAGATTCTGTCATTCAACGCCGCTTTCGATGTGGGACCCGTGAGCTTGGTTTGGTTTTCAGGCATTGACCTGATAGCGCGTGAAATTGGTCCCGGCGGTTCAATACTCTCTCAGGATTACAGGACGGAGCCCGATTCTCGGATCACCGATGATCGCCTGATCACATCCACCGATGATCACTTTCATTCGCTGCTCCTCCGTTACAACAAACGTTTCTTGAACCAACGTTTCGGCGTGAACGCTCAGGCTAATGGGGTGCTCTGGCGCTCCGTACAAGATCCGTTTGGGGTGTTTCCACGTTCTGATTACCTTCCCTTTGGTGCCACCACTATTTTGAATGCTCCCAACATCACCCGAATGGGCTTGAATGTGGATTTCGATTATCAGCTTCCATGGAACAATCATCTGCTATTTGGCGGTGAGGTGTTCAACGATGCAATTGAAGATGTTTCTTTGACCACGTTTGATCCCTTCAATGGGCCGGCGGCAGGCCCCGATAGTTGTTTTGAGGCCCTGGGCTTTCACTACCGTCCTGATTTGGACTCACAACGACCCTGCTCGGTGACCGAAACGGCGCTCAAAGACTTGAATAGAACGATTGCCGCGGCCTATGCCACAAACGAGTGGCGATATGGACGCCGCCTGGCGGTCAACGCCGGCGTGCGTGGCCAGTTCTCCACCACTTATGATCCGGCTCTCCTGGTCTCCAGTGGTCTGGTGGTTCAATTGTCAGACAACATTTTTGCCAAGGTCACCTATGGTGAAGGATTTCGTCCTCCGGACTTCCAATCCACGACCAGTAGCTCGGGCATTGCCAGCGGCATTTCCGTCAAGGCCAACAACAATCTAGATGTGGAGCGCAGTCGCGCGGTTGAGGTAGAACTTAACGCCCGCCTGTTTGAGAATCAGTGGCCAATCAAGCAGTGGTACATTCGGGCCGATTACTCTTTTTCTCGATTGACCGGAATGATCACTTTTCCTGCTGGGGAGTACGAGAATAGCGGCGGCCGCAACGTTCATTCAGTGGAGCTGCTCAGCAAGCTGGCGTTCTACGGCGACCATGAGTTGTGGACCAGTTACTATTTTGTGGACGTGGTTGACTCGGATACGGGCCGTCTTAGGAACATTGCAAATCACATACTCAATGCGGGCGCGCGCTTGAGTTTTCTGGACAGCCACCTTCAGCTGTCATCAGTACTCACGTGGCGCGGCTCAATGGAGGACCTCAACCGGACACCGCTGCTTCCGTGGACAGGGCCTCCATTTGCTCTGGATAATTCGAATTTGGTTCAGGTGGCCGCCACGGGCATTGAGGTGACCGAAATACCGTCAGCGGTCTTGTTGCGACTGGGAATTTCCGGGCGAAAATTGTTTGGACGTTGGGACATTAGCGCATGGGTCTACAATGCTCTGAACACTCAATATAGTGATGCAGATTTCTTTTTTGATGATCGAATTACAAGTCGTCCACAACCCAAGCCAGGAATGAGCTTTTTCGTGGAAACGGGGGTTCAATGGTAGCGTTTAGAAGCTTGATTTTGATGGCTGTTTTTCTGTTGGCGTTGGGATGCCAGATACACGAGGAGAGCATGGTCACTATGACGCTCACCGACAACAATGGTGCAGCCCCCGAGGGTCGACACTATGAAGTGTTTGCCATTATAAATGGTGGAGCCGTCTCACTTATTAAGTTCGATATTCGACTCACGAGTTTGGGGGGCGGGGCTTTTCAAAAACAGGTTTTGAACCACCTCAATAATGACCATCAACTGGGGGTGGTGGATGGATTTGGAAGTCCTCCCAGGCCTGTCGGCGGCCTTCGTTTTTACGTGCCAATTGATTTGAGTCCAGCCACAGAACTCTTTATTTCCTTAGAAGATGATGGTGATACTGATCCGGTTCCCAGCACAGATGTCGTTATGGACTGCAAACTTGAGGCAATCACTCGCGGCACTCTCAATTGTCTGTTGACCTCCACCGACGATAAGGACGTGGTGATGGGTTCCGTATCTCTGGTTTTACCCGATGACGGAATCAACTCGTTCTAGTTCCATGCAGAGACTTCTTCTTTGCTGTGTAGCCATCTGCCTATCCGGGTGTGCGACCACTCTTAAACACGCCAATCAATTTGACGATCTTACTCATGGCAACGCAGTCAAAGCACTCGGCCTACCGGATTTTCAGGTGCACACCTTTCCCAACGGCTTGCGTTTGGTGACGGTGGAAAATCACTCTCACCCGATTGTGGGTTTGACAGCTTATGTCACCACCGGCGGCCGTACCGAAACGCCCAAATATGCGGGTGCCCTGCATTTCATTGAGCACCTGGTATTCAAGGGCGGAAGCAAGCGTTTCAAACCCACTCGATTCAGACAAATCATTGCCGAACTGGGCGATGAGAACGGCGGATGGACCTGGGATGATGAGATTCAATTTGGCTTTGAAGTCCCCCGAGAGAATTTTCCAAGAGCGCTGGATGTCTTTGCTGAATCACTGCTGGAGTTAGAGTGGAACGACGCTTGGTTTGAGGCAGAGCGCAAAGTGGTGCTTCAAGAGATCGAAAAGGTCTCCGAACGCCCCTGGCACCGCCTTTGGGATGTTTGGGACGCACAGGCCTTCAAGCGTCATCCCTATGGTCGTTCCGTTATTGGTGATGCGGCCACTATCAAGGCCCAGAGTATGAAGGAATTACACCACTACTACTCCGAGCGATTTACGCCCAATCACCTCATGCTCATTGTGGTGGGTGACTTTGAACGGGCGCAACTTGTCGCGGACATCGGCCGGCGTTTTGGTGGATACAAGGCCGGGCCTGCAAGCTTTGAATTGCCCGATGTAAAGGAATTGCCTCAGACAGCGGTTCGGCGGTCTCGAATTGTGGATGCGCAGGTCAAAAACACCCGTTTTCTGGCGGGATTCAGGACTCCCGGCGCCTCCCACCCAGACACAGCTGCGTTGCTATTGATAGCTCACCTCCTGTCGTCTCGGAGTGACGGATTACCGGCCTACTTGCAGCGCGGGCGCCAGTGGTTGACGGCACTTCAAACCAACTACAGCTACATGGTTGATTACGGGCATCTGGTTATTGAAGGCGAAATGCCCGCCGAGAACGAGGGTACAGTTCTCGAATGGATGGCATATTTCATGACTCAATTGCGGGTGAATCACTTTTCGAAACGGGCCGTTTCTGAGGCCGCCCGGAATCTATTGGTGAAACGAGCGCGTTCATGGGCGGGCTACGGCAAGCAGGCTCAAGAAATGGGCTTCATGATCGAACGCATGGGGGCACCTGCGGCTCGTGCACTGACGCGGCGCATATTGGCACAAACCCCGCAGTCACTGGCCGACGTGGCGGCACGTTATTTCAAACCCGAGCGTTGGGTCGAAAGTGTCCTCAGCCCACTCAAGGAACGTCCTTTGCCGAACGGTATTGTGGAACAACGAAAAGTATCTGTAACACTTCCCCGCCTGGATGTGCCGGGCTTGTTGAATGCATCCGGTATTCGCCCCTGGCAATGGCGTCTCACGGGAAGTGACGGCAATGTTCAACGATTTGATTTTGATTCGGGGCTGACACTATTGGTGCGCCACACGCCCGAAAGTCCCCTGTTGGCTGCCGCCGTTCATATTCGCGGGGGGCAGTGGGTCGAATTACCCCAACAAGCCGGGATTTCCGTCCTTACATCCAAACTGCTGACAGCAGGCTCACGTCATCTCACCGGCTCTGAGTGGGACCGATTACTATCCCGACATGCCATCAGCTATTCATCCAAGTTTGTAGGGAGCAGTCGCGCTAATTTGGAGCGCAACGTCTATGCTCGTGACGGAGCCAATATTCATATGGAAGGCGTTCGTGACCAATGGGAAATGATTGTTGCGCTCATGGGCGAGTTGCTCTTTCGTCCCATTTTTCCATTGATTGATCTGAACAACCAAAAGAACTCTCAGCTTGCCGAAATTGAGACCCTGTTTCAGAGCAATCTGGAATACATCAAACAAGAATTTTACCCATTGGCGTTCAACGGCCATCCCTATGGACGACCAACGATTGGTAGTAAGGACAGTGTGTCCGGACTGACTCGCGACACGTTGGTCGCTTTCCATGCCCGTAATTATCGGCCCAATCGCATTGTCCTGGCTGTGTCGGCAAATGTGGAGGCTAAGCTCGTGGCGGACTTCATTGCCACTCGATGGGCGGGGATCAATACTGCGCCCAGTCCTAAACTGACGGCCCCGGAGTTGAAGCTCCGACCCAGGAAGGAGCGTTCAAAAGTACTGAATCTGGGCCGAAAGCAGCGCTGTATCAATTTTGGTTCACCCACCTTGTCTATCAGGGATCAGCGTTTTCCAGAGGCACGTGTCCTGTTTGGTGTGGTTCGTGGGCTTCACTTTTATAAATATGTCTATAAGCGCGGCGTCAGTTACCGTTCGTGGATCAATATCTGGCCTCAACGTGGTCCCAGTGCCTGGATCATGGAAAATGACGTGGCCACTAAGGGATTCAAAGAGACTCTCAAGGAAATGGAGAAGGATTTGCGCCAATATGCGCTTGGGCGCTTTACAACAGAGCAAGTGATTCTGGCTCGGAAGCGTTTGATCAATCGCTCCATCCTGGACGCACAAAGTGCGCGGCGCATGGCCTTTGAATTGGCGCTCAGTGAAGGCTTGGGTGCCGGCTATGAGCGCGTGACACAGCGAACTCGTTTGCTCAGTCGCGTGACTCGCGACGAGGTGAACCGGCTGGCCCGCCTGATTTTTGGGCATGACGGGCTCTACCGACTCGAGTTGCGTTAGTTTCAAGTCACTGCGGCCGGCACCGTCTAATCCGCAAAAATATCTAACTCCGGTCCACTGGTTTCCAGCGGATACGCCTTGGCGAGTGGATGGTCCGTGATATTGGCCAGCTTTCGAAGACCCTGATGAATGTGAGCCGGTGTCAGGCGAACCGCAGTGGGGTCGTCATCGCTGACTGTCTCCATAATGGCCGGCTTGATTCGCATGGCTCCCTGTTTGTCGGTGGTCCCACCGACGACTTTTCCGCCGGGAATACCCGAACCCATGGCCAGCATGCTGGTAAATGGCCAGTGGTCCTTGCCCATTTTGGCGTTGTAGCCCGGCGTTCTGGCGAATTCAGAGCTCACCAAAATTACCACCTGATCGGCCACATCCATGGCGGCGGCCTCCTCCATGATGTAGTCCACGCCTTCAAGAAGTTGCTTCATGGCCTTACCCTGCTTCATGTCGTGATTGTCGTGGGTGTCAAATCCACCGATAACCAGATTGGCGCTGATAGCCAAGCCCGCCTTGTACGCTGCAAGAGCCAGCTTACCTTGCTTCTTTAGTGGGTTATTTGTCTCTTCGGGAGCGGTCAGATACTCCGTGAGTTGTTTGAGTTCCTCCTGACCAATACGAGCCGTAAATAGACTGCTCATGGAGCGTTTGATCCGTGGCAGATGTTGGCGGTCATGGAGTGTGTCCAGGCGCTTAGTCCGTGTGTCTCGAATCAGTTTCTCTATTTCTTTTTCAAAGTAGTGCTCGCTTCCATCTGCATCAATCCGGTTCGGATAGGCAATCTTCTTTATGAGGTCCAAATCGGCGCTTTCCGCACGACTCGGAGCCACCAGATTGGCCGTGAATTCATATCCTCCCTGGCTGATGAAGGCCAACGGCAGCTCGGGAGCTTCAGCCGCGGCCGCTAGCGCACCAAAGGCCGGAGAACCTTCGCCCAACTTATTGTTTCAGATGAAGCGTTTGCCCGGCTTGTGATTGAAGGTGGAGGTATCAATTCCGTTCATCACCATGAGCTGGTCTTTGTACTTGTTGAAGAAGCCTGTCACAAAATCTAAGGGCGGAACTTTGAAAGGTCCAATGTCCACGATCTCGTCCGCGCCAAAGCTATTTATTTCACCACCTTTGGGGTCGCAGATCATGGTCGGATCCCAACCTCCGTCGGCGTTGATCGTAATCCAAAGCGGCCCCTCGTATTTGGAAAAACTTTTGGCGCGCGCCAGGTTACTCACACCCCAGGGGGTGGTGACAGCCAGGCCGGTCAAACTTGCTAATCGAATAAAATCACGTCGTTTCATTTTTGTTTCTCCTTATTCGTACAAGAATTTGTAGTCGCTGAGTAAGTA
>JYMV01018720.1_pt1 | contig 19333 bp, 16 predicted proteins | sample 338911 | NCBI WGS metagenome assembly JYMV01 (sample SAMN03354496, study PRJNA234377) | hydrothermal vent metagenome | biome: Deep sea; feature: Hydrothermal plumes at the Eastern Lau Spreading Center, Western Pacific Ocean; material: Seawater | place: Tonga | collected 2009 | depth 2000 m m
CATGATGTGCCATTCTCCGAAATTGGGAAACATAATGGATGGCAAAGTCCACGCCGACACCGATGATTATTGAGGACAGAATTGCCGTAATATGACTTAAGTCTATACCAAATATTCCCATCATTCCATAATTGAGAATGACAGCCGATGCCAGTGGAACCACTGCCAGGGATCCCCAGATTAAGCGTCTAAAAAAAAGAGATGCAATCAATGCAATTAATGCAATGGAAACGGTGATACTGATAAAAGAGGATCGCACTACCAGCCGTACTAAATCCCTGAACACCACCAGCATTCCGGTAATTGTAACCCGGGTTTTCTGTCCCAATTTATTCGCAACAAACTCTTCTGTTTCTCCTACCATTTTCACAATTTCAGAGCTGGACATATTTCGTAGCATGGTAGTAGTCAATCCAGAAGAATAGTCATAATCTACAAGAGAACTGAAATCATTCGGATCACCGGACATTGAGTACATAGTGAAAAGATTATTAACTTTTTCTCTTGAATCCGGGATCGTTTCAAAGGCAGGGTCGTCATCCATGACCGACCGGTGCATCTGCTGAATTATTTCAGCTATGGAAAGAGTGGAACTTACTTGGGGTTTTTCCTCCAGAAATTTACGCAGTTCAACCATTTGGTTTAACACTTCAGGAGATTTCATATCTCCCTCCATATAAAACTGCATATCCATAGTGCCCAGCATTTCCCGATCCAAAAACTCCAGACTTTCCCGTATTTCTGTTCCTTTCTTAAAAAACGATTGAATATTCACTTCCACATTCAACCAGAAAATACCTGCAAGTCCTACGAAAACTATTGTCAAACCTGTCATTAAAACCTTCCGGGGATACTGCAAGACAATCTTTCCAATCGTGTTTGCAAACCGTTCCAGGATACTGGATGAGGTCAAAGCCCTGGAACTAATATTCCAGGATTTCATCATGATCAAAGAAGGAAGCATAAGGGAAGAAAGAATCCAGGCCCAGGTGATACCAATAGCAATGGATACGCCATACCCTGTCATCACTTCGATGGGGGCAAAGATCAAGGAGAGAAATGCTATTGCAGTTGTCAAACTCGTGAGAAAAATTGGCAGCATCAAAGCATCCATGGTTTGCCGGACAGCTTCTCTTTTATTTCCTGTTTGCCTGAATTTCTTGAAAAATTTTGCTAGGACATGAACACCATCAGAGTTTGCAATAGTTAACAAAATAATCGGCATGGATGTATTCATGAGCGTGAACAGAAATTTATCCGATCCGGTTAATCCCCGAATCCAGCCCATGCTCCCGGTCATGGCAAATAATGATAAAAAAATGACGGATAAAACCATACCCACAGCGGGGACACTTCGCAGGTTTAATAATAAAATAAGTACCATTACAACCATTCCCGTTCTTACAAGCATCATCACATCGTTTCGGATTAATTCAGAAATGACTCCTGTGAGATACGGCGCTCCGCCGAAATGAGTTTCATACCCGTCTAAATATGTATCTGCTTCAGCCAACAGCTTTTCTGCTAAAATATCATTGGATGCGCCATCCAATGGACGGACGATAACGTTTAAAAAATCCCCATGCTGGCCAATAACCCTGTTTTTCACATTTGGATGGTTATCTAAGTATATCTTTATTTCCTCCAATTGATTTACGTTCAGCACTCTGTTCGGTAGAAGTTCATTTATTTCCAGAAATCCATCTTCACTATCCATGCGATTCATGCTTGCCATGGAGATGACCTCCTCAACATCAGGTATGGCTTCCAAGGCAGCAGTAAAATCCCAAAGTGAGGTCAAAGTAGTTGGATTATAAATCGATTCGCCCGTTTTGCCAAAGGCGATAAAAATCATTTCAGTATTTCCAAATTCTTCTTTCACTTTATCCCAGGTTTTCCTGGATTCCATGTTTTGCGGTAAAAGTTTCATCATATCATCTTCAACTTTGAAAAAACGCAACCCGGAGCCCAGGACAAGGGTTAAAATCAGGCTGATAAATACCGTCCGCCGGGGATAATCAAGAGATTGATTTATTAACCAGTTTTTCATTTTTTGAGTAGTATAATTTTTATAAGGCGTGGAAATTAAGTCGATTCCTCTTTATGTAACTTGATTAAATTAATCACTGAAATCATCTACTTTATTTTCATCCAATATGAATAAATTATATACCGGAAAAAATCCTGTTGTGATCGTAGGGAATGGAGAGTTTCCCGCCCACCCGATTCCGTTAAACCATTTGAAAAATGCAGGAACAATTATCTGCGCTGATAGCGGTGCGGATCAGATCATTTCACATAATTTCACACCTGATGCTATCATTGGTGACATGGATTCCACAAAATTCAAAAAAGAAGATTTCAAAGGTCTTTGGATTTCATCTCCGGACCAAAACAGAACCGATTTGCAAAAAACCCTGGATTGGTGCATTGCCAATGATGTAACTGAAGTGACTGTTTTGGGAATCATGGGAAAAAGGGAAGATCATAGTTTGGGGAATCTTCATATTTTAGCAGAATTTTCTCAAAAGATGGACATACAGTTTATAACTAATTACGCTGTGATTTACTGTACTCAAGGCAAGAAAATATTTTCATCATTAGTAGGTCAACAAATCTCAATCGTTGCAATTGAAAGTATTCAATCCATTTCAACTGTCGGGTTAAAATACGAATTGAAAAACGAACCCTTCCCACCGGCGTGTAATGGGATCAGTAACGAAGCAATCGGTGAAACATTTACAATAGAATCAACAGAGCCAATCTGGTTATTCATCAATCATTTAAACTAAGATTCCTGTGCATTATCTAGATTGGTTTGCCATTGGTGGATATTTCATTCTTCTTCTGGGATTGGGATTCTATAAATCATCAAAAAAGGAAAATGATTCGGATTTTATTTTAGCAGGCCGGAAGCTAAGCCTGCCCGGATTTATAGCAACCCTGGTTGCTACTTGGTACGGCGGAATTTTGGGCGTCGGAGAAAACACTTATCATTATGGAGTCCAGACCTGGTTTATCTTTGCCTTTCCTTACTATGTGTTTGGATTGCTCTTTGCAATATTCCTGGCGCCAAAAATCCGGAACCTATCCCATCGTTCTATTCCGGATCATTTTCGTAAACATTTCGGACATAAAGCAGGAATTTTCAGCGCTGTACTGATTTTGTTCTTAGCGTCACCGGCTCCGTACATTTTAAGCTTTGGGATATTACTTCAGCATACGCTGGGTTGGAATCTTCTTCCTGCAATCCTCTTTTCAACGATTGTCAGTTTGATCTACATCTGGTATGGTGGATTTCAATCTGTCATCAGAACTGATATACTGCAGTTTATTTTCATGTTTACCGGATTTGTATTCCTGCTGGTTTTTTCCTGGAATTATTTTGGTTCCCCAAAAACATTATTCACAGAATTACCGGAACACTATTTTGATCCCACCGGGGGAAATTCCATCCAATACATCCTGGTCTGGTTTTTTATTGCATTATGGACATTTATTGACCCGGGCTTTTACCAGCGAACAGCTGCTGCGAAATCACCGGAAACGGCACAAAAAGGAATATTGATTTCTATCGGGTTCTGGTTTGTTTTTGACCTCCTGACCATTTCCACCGGATTATATGCTGTGGCAATTCTCCCAAATCAAACTGCTGCCATGGCGTACCCGGAATTAGCATCGCACATCCTCCCGCCGTTTGTGTACGGCATTTTTCTTGCAGGTTTGTATTCGACGATTATGTCAACTATTGATTCCAACGGGCTCATCAGCGCTATCACTTTTGGAAGAGATATTTTAGGAAGAATTCAGAACAGGGAAAACGTCGGTGATACCACAGCCAATATTCGAAAAGGTCTGGTTGTCATGGCAATTATTGCTGTTCTCTTATCGGTGAGTATTCCTTCCATCGTGCGTTTGTGGTATGTCATTGGTTCCGTCATCGTTCCGGGGCTTCTCTTTCCGTTCCTGCTCACATTTTCAAAAAGAAAATTGTTACCCAGAAAAATAATTCAGGTCATGGGAATTCCTGTAATTATAAATTCATTATGGTTAATTTGGGGAAACATAAACGGTGCATATCCATTACAGATTGAACCATTTTATCCGGGATTAATTATTTCAGGTATGCTTTTATATCATTTTGCAGAAAAAGATCTTTAAATAAATCCAGTCACATTTATTTTTTCGGATTACTCATTATTAATTAGTGTATTAATGTGGTTTACATTTCAATATTACAAATATGTAATTCTAGTGATTTGCTGATTATCAATAAACACACTTATTATGCACATTAGGAGTTAAAATGGGGAAAGAAAAACTAAAAGTAGGTGAAATATCCAAACCCAGATTTGAATTTCGATCCTTTGGGCAGGATTTTAATAAGCAAGCCGAACGAATGGCAAGATTATCTGTTCTTATTCCGGAGAAACTCCGGGTTCGTCATTCCCCGGAATCCTATATCATGTCACGTACCAATGATATTAACAATACTAAAATCCGTGATGGGAAAATGGATATTAAAACATACGTCCAAACTGTTGACGGATTGGAACAATGGAATCCACTGACGAAAACAGAATTTCCCATATCAGTTAATTTTCTTAAAAGTGATATCTTTCCTGCATTTCAAGTAGAGTTGCCCGTCTTCGAAAAACGCGAATATACCATGGATGAATTTCTGGCTATGGTTAAGGAACATCCTGATTTACAAGCTGTCAGTGTGGTGAAAGAACGGTTTGGATACATGGTAAATGACACCATTTGTGAAATGGGAAATATTCTGATTAACGGAGCAAAAGTAATAACAATTAATTCTGAATCCACAGAGTTAGACGATATTAAAAAAACTGTGATTGATATAGGCCTTGATGACTTGGAAAATATCAATTACCTCCAGGCCATTAAACGCGTTATTGGATGGATTGATAAATCACTAGCAAATTAGAAAGGAATTGTAATGGGCAATGAAATTGAATGTAAGTTTTTGGTTTCTTCCTTACCGGAAGGCATGAGTGGTACCACCATGCATCAAGGTTATCTTCAACCGGAAAAAGAACGAGCGGTTCGGATACGTACAGTTGAAAAAGATGGTTCGAAGAAGGGTGTCCTCACAATCAAAGGTCTCAGTGATGCCAGCGGAATGAGCCGCTATGAATTTGAGATAGAAATTCCAGTTTTGGATGCAGATCATTTACTCTCATTATGTGATCAACCTCTCATTGAGAAGACACGATATAAATACGACTATGAAGGTGTGACCTGGGAAATTGACGAATTCCACGGTGTTAATGATGGACTTGTTGTAGCCGAAGTTGAACTGGAAAGCGAAGATCAACAATTTGAAAAACCGGGTGAAGAAGTGACCGGACAAGTAAAGTACTACAATATGATGTTGCTGAAAAATCCTTTTTCAACTTGGGAAAAATAATAGTCTTTGATTAAAAACTTTCTAACAGGGGGCATGCCTGTCCACATTTGCATTGCACTAAAATTATCCAAACCCGTTTAACCCGGTAACATCCATCAGGTATCAGATTCCGAAAGAATCTTTCGTGACAATCAGTGTATATAACTCCGTGGGACAAAAAGTTGGAGATTTAGTAAGTAACCTGCATCCGGCGGGCTATCACAATATCATGTGGAACAGCATGGATAGGAGAAGAAGTCAAAGGGGATTCCCGGTATTAAAATGCCACTCTTATTCAAAATCCATTTCAATTTTGGATGAATAAAGAAGAGTAAATACGGTTACTCTTGTTGTAATTAATTAGTGTCCTTACTTTAAACCTGATTTTCCATTTCATTACTATAATGCCCCAATGCTGCGGCGCCATTGCATTGTGCCCGGTGGTAAAATGCTTTTTGCGCTTCAGGGATGTTTTCTGACTTCCCGCCCCAGGCATTCAGAGCAGCTGCCTGGAGGGCACGTCCATAGGAAAAGCTCAATTTCCAGGGCAGGGCATCGTTCATGGCATTCATTGAATTAAGATGCTGTGTAGCAACCAGATCACTCTGCCCGCCGGAGAGAAAACAGATCCCCGGAACAGCAGAGGGGACAACCCGCAGGAAGCACTCAATGGTTGCTTCCGCTACTTCTTCCACTGAGGCTTGCTCAGAGCAATCCAAAGCAGAAATGACCATGTTCGGTTTCAGGATCATTCCCTCCAGCATTACTCCCTGTTTAAATAATTCATGAAAAACAATGGTAAGAGTTTCTTCCGTTTCTTCAAAACATCGGTCGATGGCATGGTTGCCGTTCATGAGCACTTCCGGTTCAACGATGGGGACAATTCCAGTCTCCTGGCAAAGGGCTGCATAGCGGGCAAGAGCATGTGCATTAGACTCAAGGCATGCACGAGTTGGAATTCCATCTCCAATGGTAATGACGGCACGCCACTTAGCAAACCGGGCGCCAAGTTCATAGTACCCTTCCAGACGTTCCCGCAATCCATCTAATCCTTCTGTTACCTTTTCTCCCTCATGTCCAGCCAATGGTTTGGCACCAGTATCGACCTTGATCCCCGGAAGCACTCCCTTATCCGATAGTAGTTTTGAAAATAACTTTCCTCCATTTAAAGTTGACTGCCTAAGTGTCTCATCAAACATAATGACACCACTGATAAATTCTTCCATCCCCTCCGTTGTAAATAATAGCCCCCTATATTCAGCCCGTTTAACTTCTGAACTTTCAGTACCAATCGAAGTAAATCGTTTCCCGATAGTTGGTGTGCTCTCATCTGCTGCTAAAATTCCTTTGCCATCAGTAACGATTGCCTGAGCAGTTTCAATTAATTGAGTTCTATCCATATTTTTTCCTTACTTCATTTGTTTTTATTCGTTTGAAATCTTTATCAACTTGCGACTGGTTGTCTGATGTGGTTCAGCAAATCCGTAAACCAGGGAACGTGAATATCAAACGGTTTGCCGCCTTTGATTCTCGAAAGATCAATCAAGGTTAACTTCCCGTCTTTATCTTCATCCATTCCTACAACACCGCTTTTCCCCTCTAGCGCATATTCAGCAGCCAGAAAAGCCGATCGTTTGATCAGATCAAGGTCTTTATCATTTGGTGTTGCGGAGCGGGCAAAATATCCGCTTTTCTGTACGAGTGTTTTCTCCGCACCCAATCGTTTTGCAAATTGTTTCGTAAACCACTGCCCCGGATTTATTTCATCCAGACGGACATGCCCAAAGGCATCGCGTGGTACGGCTTCACCCCTGGCTTCTATTTCGTGCACAATTGTATCAATTCCTGCTCCTTCACTGAGAAAGATATTCACTCCGTCTTTTTCGTCCATTCTTTTCTTCAGGCGCTCCACTTCCCGTTCAAAATCAATTGTCAGTTCGGGGATATAAATAGCATCAATATCCCACCGTTCTTTGTTTATGAGCAGCTCCGGTAAAAACTCTTTTGTATCTAAATGGTTTCGGTATGCTTCAGCAGTAGCTGCTGTGAGCCATCCGCAATGGCGTCCCATAACTTCATGGATTATTAATTGTCTTGTACTGGTGGTATTTTCATTGGCGATATTTTCAAAAAATACTGCTCCCTGTTCCGCTGCTGTCCAGGCACCTAACGTTTGAACGATGGGATAAATATCATTATCAATGGTCTTTGGTAACCCTACTACGATGAGCTTATGACCCGCTTGAGATAAATATTGTGCCAATTCTGATGCGGTAGTATTGGTGTCATCACCTCCTATGGTGTGCAATATATCCACTTTATCCTGAACCAATTGATTTGCAGCAATCCCCAGCGGAAGATCACCTTCCTTTATATAACCATGTTTTTTGCAATCCTCAACATTGGTTAATTTCACTCGGCTGTTCCCGATAGGGCTTCCACCAAACCGATATAAAACATCAGGGTTTTCTTTCACATATGATGGAATTTCAATACTATTCCCTAATAAGAGACCTCGGTAACCATTCAGGTATCCAAGTAACTCAGCCTTTGGAACAATCTCATTATATTTTTCGATCAGTGCACCAATGGACGCAGAGAGACAGGGAGCAATACCTCCGGCTGTAAGAAATGCAATTTTCATTAATGAAATTTTTCCAAAATAATTAGCCATAAATTTAATTAGATTTCAGAATAATGAATTGTCTTATTTTTTTACAGTTCCGTAGAAACTCTAATGATAAAGCAACCTATCTGGATTCCATCACAAAAGCAAATTGACCGATCACAGATGACCAAGTTTATGAAGTATGTAAACTTATCCCGCCATCTCTCACTGAAAAATTATGATGACTTATATTCTTGGTCCATAAAGGAGATTCCCTCATTTTGGGAATCCCTCTGGAAATTTAGTGAAGTGAAACACTCAACTCCTTATTCAAAAGTTGTAGATGATACTTCTAAAATGCCGGGAGCTAAATGGTTTACCGGTGCTCAGTTAAATTACGCTGAAAATTTACTGCGATTTAAAGATTCTAAACCGGCCATTATGTTTAAGGGAGAAAATCAAAATCCCAGAATTCTTACCTACCACGACCTAAACGAAGAAGTGAAAAAAACAGCATATGCATTGCGAAACATGGGAGTAATTAAAGGGGACAGGGTAGCCGGATTTATACCAAACATGCCTGAAGCCGTTATAGCAATGTTAGCAACTGCTTCTATCGGAGCAATTTGGAGCTCCTCTTCCCCGGATTTTGGAATTAAGGGTGTTCTGGATCGATTCGCTCAAATTGAGCCGAAAGTCCTGTTTGCTGCAGATGGGTACTTTTACAATGGCAAAAGATTTAACTCCCTTGACAAACTGGAAGGAATTTTGAAAGCCTTACCCAGCATTGAAAACGTGGTGATAGTCCCTTACACCAGAGACCAGGCAGATATTTCTTCAATTCAGAATGGTATCCATTATAAAGATTTTCTTCCTGCAGGTATAGTTCCAGAAATTAATTTTGAGCAACTTCCATTTGATCATCCTCTTTATATCATGTATTCCTCCGGTACCACAGGATTGCCAAAATCGATTGTACATGGGGCGGGGGGAACGTTAATTCAGCATTTGAAAGAATTATGCCTGCATACCGATCTCACAAGAGATGATACCATTATTTACTTTACAACGTGTGGATGGATGATGTGGAATTGGCTGGTTTCCTCTCTTGCAATCGGTGCCACAATTGTACTCTACGATGGATCACCATTCCATCCTGATTCTGGAGCAATGTGGAAAATGACTCAAGATTTAAAAATAACTGTTTTTGGCACCAGCGCTAAATTTATCGCATCAAGTCAGTCAATCGGTGAAAAACCAAAAAAAAAATATATTCTAAATAAACTAAAAACTATCCTTTCCACAGGTTCTCCATTAATAGAGGAGAACTATGATTTTGTATACGAAAATATTAAAGAAGATGTTCAACTTTCTTCCATCTCTGGCGGAACCGATATTATCTCCTGTTTCGCTCTTGGAAATCCAATTCTTCCAGTCTATCGAGGAGAATTACAATGTCGCGGGTTGGGAATGGATGTCCAATCATTTGATTTAGATGGAAACTCAGTTACAAATAAAAAGGGTGAGCTGGTCTGTGCTTCAGCTTTTCCATCCATGCCAGTTTATTTTTGGAACGATCCTGATGGAACAAAATACCAACAGGCTTATTTTAACACCTATCCCGGTGTGTGGCATCATGGAGATTACATTATGATAAATGATTTGGGAGGTGTAAAAATATTTGGCAGAAGTGATGCCACTTTGAACCCGGGTGGAGTTCGTATAGGTACATCAGAAATATACCGCGTTGTGGAAAATCTTCCAGAAATTGCAGATAGTCTTGTTGTCGGGCAAAAATGGGGAGATGATGAACGAGTTATTCTGTTTGTTAAATTAACTGAAGACACATCTCTCCATCATGAATTTATTCGAAAAATTAAAAAGACCATTCGATCAGAATGTTCACCAAGACATGTCCCAAAAAAGGTTATTGAAATCGCAGATATTCCTTACACAATCAATGGGAAAAAAGTAGAAATTGCTGTCAAAAAAATAATCCACGGAGAGGACGTGCCTAATCGGGATGCCTTAGCGAACCCGGAATCATTACAATTCTATCAGAATCTTCCTGATCTCCAGACATGATTATAGATTTTGCCTGAATAATAAGGAATTAAAAAAAATCATTTTTAGCCCCTTCCTGTTTAATAATTTGTAAATTGAAATAAATTTTGCGGCGCTTATCCCCACCAATGGAATTATTCTTTCTGTAGGTGTTTGTGATCAACAATAAGCGTCGCTTTTTTATTCCTTCTTTTCCGGTTTTACTAACCTCAAATTATTCGGAACTTAATTAATCTATTATTGTAAGACAGGTGTTGATCACAAAAAAACAGAAGGGAAAACATACTATGAAACAAATAGATAACGAAAACAGAAAAACGCTTGTCTTCACTGTTGTACTTGGATTCATTATATTGGGAACTGTTGTCTACCAACATCTTTCTTCCCCCGGAGAATCTACGATGGATGATTTTTCAATAGTGGAGCAGGAATTCGTGAAAGAAATTCCTGTTCCCATAATAGACACAATAGAGCCGGATGAATGGGATAAAGAAGTTAATTCAACTGATGACTTTTTAGGAAATGAGGCAGTATCAACTCTAGACGAAGAACCTATAAAGTCATTTTCTGAGGCATTTGCAGAAGCACGCTCATTGCTCGGGTCGGGAAAAGCCTTTAGCTGGAACGGATCAGAATATTCCACATCCTATGCGGAAGAAGAAAATAGCCGGGAACAACTTATGACACCTGGGGTACCAAAAGATGATAACAAAACTGAAAACTTTGCTGAAGAAAAAAATCAGAACACTCTAAAGAGCCAACATTCTATTGTTGTCCACAATAACCAGCAATAAGTGAACACGATCGATAAGTAAAACCGGGCATTCAAATTTGCATGTCCGGTTTTTTTATTTTAAAAATTCTTGTCTTCATTAAATTAATCTTATATCTTCTGTCCATGATTTTTTAAATGTAAACGAAAAAGATATGGTGAGCTACTTTTTAATAGACTGTTAACCAATCTAACTTGGAATTCATTCCGTTCGTTTTATCTTAAAGAATAATAATAAATATTAACACATACATAGAAAGAGGTCAAATTTATGGCTGAACGTGAACAAGGAACCGTTAAATGGTTCAGCTCATCAAAAGGATATGGATTTATAACCCCCGAAGAAGGCGATGACATTTTCTGTCATTTTTCTTCCCTATCAGGTGATGGATATCGTACTCTCAAAGAAAACGATAAGGTGGAATTTGAGGTTGCCACAACCGATAAAGGAAAAGAAGCAAAGAACGTAGAGAAAATATCTTAATTCCCATTTATTTATAATAGGCATCGAGTCGCAGATTTTCGTCTAAGAAAATCACAGTAATTTCCCAAATAAAAAATTCACTTTGGGTCTAATTTCTGCTATAAAAAAAATAGATTATATGTTATTTCTGCAACTCGATGAATCTGATCATCATTTATAAGTATTTCATAAAGGATACAAACAAGTTAAAGCTGTACCTTAAGGTAGATTTACAATTCAGTTTGTTTTGCTAAGTATTTCAGTTACCTTTTGTTGAAGTGCTCTAAGATTAGTTTCTTCACCATTTATTAAAAATTTTGGCACGGCAAGCCGAAGTTTGGTAGATCTCAGTTCACTCACTTCAGTATTAATCTGATTTTGTAGCGCAGGATCTTTAATATCTGATCTTAACTGATTAATATTTAATCCAAGCTCACTGGCTAATTCTAAAGGTAAATGTTCGTTATTCTTTAACTCCGTATAACGACCCATTATTTTTTTATGCATCTCATTATACATCCCCTGATTTCCAGCAGCCAAGGTATATAATGCGGCTAAATTAGCCTGTTTGTGGGAACGAAGAGGAAAATTTTTATATACAACTCTCACATCTTTCGGGTATTTTTTTAAAATTCTATCTACCGTACCGGTAGATCTTGCACAGTAGGGTCATTGATAATCCATCCATTCTATGATTGTGACTTTAGCATCTGCGGGACCTTCATAATAAGAATTTCCAATGGGGATATTAAAAATTTCTTTTGGTTTTTCTTTCCAGGTACCATCATCCAATATCAGTACTTTTGGCCCATTTTTTATCGTGCCTTCCCCAATAACTTTCACTTCCTGGGGAAAAGAAAAAGAACACATAAATACAAGCAACAAGGTGTTTTTAAGAACTGACTTTCCCATAATGAGATATCACTTTCCTTTCTTTTGGTTTATTTTATCTAAAACTTTTCCCAATACAGTTCATACTGAATACCAGCATTTAAATGCTAAGAAAATTGTTTGTCATCTGTTCTTACTTGTTTTATTAAACAGGTTAAATGTATTACAAAAAACTCTTGTTGTGCAATTTATTGTAACCATTCAAAAAAATAATGAGGGATATTTTCTGTATTACTAAGTCATTGAAGAAATTTCTTAGGTTCCTTGATTAAAAAAGAAACAAAATTTATGCTAACATATTACATAATTTCATATTTTAAATTTTTGATTCAAGGCACCTGTTTTCTTCTCAGAGATAAACATTTGGTGCAACTATAAAACTCAAATTAATTTATATATGCAGACACCGGAAAAAATATTACTAGACCGTATAAAAAAATCCAATAAAACTGCCTTCAAAGATCTTTATTATATACATTATCCAGTCCTTTTTCGATACGTCGTTTACCGGATTGGTGACAGAGAGATTGCGGAAGATATTGTCCAAGAAACATTTGTTCGGATATGGAATAATCGATCTCGTTTGGATTCGAATAAGTCATTTTTTTCTCTCATTGCCAGAGTAAGCAGCAACCTCTGTTACGATCACTTTCGTCATCAGAAAGTCAAAATACAACATCAGAAAAAATTACCGGGATTGTATAGTAAAAATAAGAAGAATCCTGAATCCGATCACGATCTGAACGAAATGAAAGAAGCAATCTGGAATGCAGTAAATGATCATTTGCCTGATAAATGTCGTGAAATCTTTTTGTTAAGTCGTAATGAGAGAAAAACAAATCAGGAAATTTCTGATCTCCTTAATATATCAAAACGAACAGTTGAAAATCAACTCTATCGAGCACTAAAAATTTTACGGAAACTACTGAAGAATTATCTGTAAGTAACAAAGTGGCTTCATCCGTTATATGCACAGAAAAAGAATATTTTTTGAAATACTATGAAATCATTTGACAAAAAAATAAAGAAAGAATTCAAATTACTCTGGGAAATGAGTTCTGAGATACATTTGCCGGAACCGCCCAATACCGATGATGCCTGGATGGAAATGGAACAGCTGATTGAACAAAATGAAGTGAAGGGGAAGCTTTCACCTGCAAGGTTTTATCCCAGGAGAAAATTTTTACCTCAACCACGTTTTGCATATGTAATAGCGGCAGTACTCATTTTCACATTGCTTAGTCAGCCCGCTTATTTATGGCTGACTACTGAATCATTTATAACTGACCGCGGTGAACAGATATCTTTTAACTTGCCGGATGATTCCAAAATTCGTTTGAATTCAGAAAGCAAACTCACTTTTCGATCATCCTTTAATGAAAAATCCCGCCTGGTTACCTTAAGTGGCGAAGCATATTTTGATGTGCAACCAGGATCACATCCTTTTATCATTCAACACGAAGATGTTTCTATCAGGGTTATTGGAACACAATTCAATGTACGAACAATTGAGAATGAATTCGAAGTTGCCGTAAATGAAGGAATAGTTCTGATTTCAAATGATCAAACCAACGACAATCCGGTTCATATAAGAAAAGGACAATTTGTTTCCTTCAGTAAAAAAGAATCTCCTGGAACTCCGGAAGCAATCGGACATGACCAATATCCAGGCTGGATCTACAATAAATTTATTTTTGATCAGGAAAATCTTAGCGTCGTTTGCAAAGAAATTGAACGTAAATTTGATGTTGATATTGAACTTGAAAGTGATGGATTAGAAACAATTACCGTCACTGGAGTTATAGATGCTAAAGATCTAAGCCGTGTCTTGCATACGCTTTCTTCGCTGACAAACCGATCTTACAAATTTGACAATAAGAGGTATACGTTCTACTAATTTCCCCCTCCTGACAACAGGACTTTTCCTGTCTCTTTTTATAGTATTTTCCAACACAGTTTTTCCCCAAACCCATAGTGACAGTCTCTCTTTTAATTATAAGAATTCTCCTCTAAAATCTGCTCTAAACTCTCTGATACATCAACACCACATTGTAGTTGTGTATCAAGACCGTCATCTAAAAGACAAACAAACCTCAGCCCGCTGTTCAGGCTGTACAACTGAAGAAGCTTTGGATACCCTGCTTGCAGAGCATAATCTGAACTGGGAAAAAGTAGGCAATCAGTACATAATCTCCACACCAGATTCTAAAGAGGAAATGTATACAATTCATGGATATGTTCGAGATTATATTTCCGGTGAATCTATTCCTTACGCCAATGTATTCTTCATGAACACATCCACTGGCGGTGTTACCAATCAAAATGGATATTTTTCACTGAAAGCACCAAGGGGGAAGCATACGCTTCAAGTATCCTATATAGGATACGAAATGGTTAGAAAAATCGTTACAGTAATGGAAAATATCATATCATTTTATTTAATTGAACTTCACCCCACAGTTCTCAGAGGAAAAAGAGTCACCGTCACTGGAGGTAATCTTGAATTTATGGATCAACCCATTAAATCCGGGCGGATATCCTTTTCTCCTCGACATATTGCTTCCCTGCCAAAGTTGGGGGAAACAGATGCATTTCGATCCATGCAACTGCTGCCCGGTATTCATATTGGAAATACTGGTTCTGCTGGACTATACATTCGCGGTGGGACGCCGGATCAAAACCTGATCCTGCTGGACGGTATACCTATTTATCAAACTGATCACTATTACGGTTTTTTCAGTGCCATTAATTCAGATGCAGTTAAGGATATACAGATATTTAAAGGAGGATTTCCAGCAAAATATGGTGGCCGCACCTCCAGCGTCATTGAAATCACCGGAAAACAGGGAAGCACGAAATACAAACGTCTAAACATATCCACCAATTTACTCACCACAGGATTCACTTATGAACAACCTCTCTTTGGAAAAGGAAGCCTATTTCTAGCTTACCGAGGCTCTTATTCTCACTACTACAAAACTTCTCTCTACCACCATATTTACAATTTTCTAACGAATGAAGGAGGATCAGAAAACAGTACTGCAATATCTATTCCCGATTCCACATATACACCCAATTTATCCTTTTCAGACTTTAATGGAAAAATTACTCTTATACCCACTAATAAAGATGTTCTCTCATTTAGTTACTTTTCCGGAAAAGATGAAATTTCACGGATGTTTGTGTTTCCAATCAATAATAGCATAGAAAAAATAGAGGACGGAATTAAGTGGAATAACACAGGTGCAAGTGTTAACTGGTCCCATGTATGGGGAGGTATGACTTATTCATCTTTTCTTTTGAGCAGTTCCATCTATAACAGCTATTCTTTTAGTGAATGGGCATACCCCTCCCCACTCCCCACAATAGAATTGACAGATGACAATCAAATTGAAGACATAACCATTCAATTAAATAATATAAGCAAATTAAATAGTAGCCATACTCTTGAGTTTGGGGTTTTTTACAAACGATATTTAACAAAATTTATTAGCAAACCCAAGTTCTCAGCTATTGAAAGGTCCTTAGTTCCTGAGAGAGGAATACTAAGTTCAATATATTTCCAAGATAAATTAAATACAGACAAACCTCTTAATGCAACTATTGGATTCCGGGTTTCCAACTATGACTTAACCAGTGATTATTATATTAACCCTCGTGCATCCCTCACTTACGCTTTTACAGATTGGTTTACTTTGAAAGGATCAGCTGGTCAATATACACAGTTCTTGCATCGTTTCAGTAATAACTTTATGATCGGTGGGAAAAAATTCGTCTGGATCCAATCCAACGAACAATTAAGACCTCTCACTTCACAACAATTCGATATAGAATTCCAGCATGAGAATGATTATTGGACCACAGGTGTAAGCATCTATCAGCGTAAGTATAACAACTTGCTTGATTTCTCCCGACTGGTGAGTCCCATGCATCCTTACTTAGCTTTGAGTGAAGGAAGTGATCAAGATAATTTACTCATGGGTTCGGGCAATTCTAAAGGGCTGGAACTGTTTCTACATAAAAAATCTGGTCCCCTCCATGGTTGGTTGAGCTATACTTTTGGGAAAATAGAACATTTATTCCCTGAATTAAACAACGGAAAACCATTCCTCGCTGACCATGACCGAACCCATGAATTCAAAGCTGTCGCCATCACGTCTCCTGGAACCTGGAATATCACTCTATCCTGTATATTTTCCTCTGGAAAAACTTATACCCCAAGGGGGAGAAAAATTGAACCTGGGACCGGGTATGTTTTAATACATTCAATAATCCCGGAGGATTCTTCTGCCAACCGGAACACTGAAAGGTTGGATCCAATCCAAAGAATTGATCTCAGCATTACCAAACACCTGGAACTTTTCTCTTCACATTGGGAACTTGGATTTTCTATCTTTAATCTTTTCAATAAAAAAAATATCAGTCATACCAAATTTGTTGACTCCGAGGGGAATATACTTCCTACGGAGGTTCACATGCTGGGCATTACGCCCACTTTCCATATACGTCTTTCTCTGTAAAAAACCATAATACTTGCATAAAATGTGATTCTTGTCACATGAAAAATATTTTTACTGGATTTTTATGTTTTTTTTCTCTAAAGTGTTGACGGAAATGAGGTTATTACTCTTACTTTGCGAATAATATAATGAGAAAAACACTGATATCCAGTCTATTCATGCTCAGTATTATGTTTTCTGGCCCCTATGAGGTTGGTGCCCTTGTGGAGGACTTCTCAGGTGAAGAATGCTTCCCGGAAAATGGTGACGAATGGTCACTCTATGATTATTTGAATGAGAATAACGAAGGAAACTATCAGATTATCTGGCTGGTTCTTTTTGATGCTGATAACTTCACCAGCCGAACTGAGGCCCCATTAACAGAATCCTTATATAATCTTTACAAAGATCAAGGACTCACTGTTGTTGGTGTTGGAGCCAGTTGGGAAAGGTCCTATTCTTGCAGAGCCTGGGGCGAAGAATTTGGTATTACCTATCCTATTCTTGATGACAGTCAATTAGATATCCGTTCTTTATTCACTGAGGGAAATCCTCCGCACCATGTCTTGATTAACTATGACATGCGTTTGATATATTCCCAGAGTGGCACCGTGCTCGATCCGGACTTTCTTACTGATTTCCAAGATGAGCTTACCATTGCCCTGGATGAACTTGCTATGCTTTCTACACGATATAATATAACCATTCCAAAAAGCCCACAATTGAACCAGTGTTACCCGAACCCGTTCAATCCAACAACCACTATAAGCTATAATTTATCTAAAGATGCTCATGTTTCTCTTATGATTTACGATTTGAAGGGCAGACAAATAAAACAATTGGTTTATACAAGGCAAGAACGGGGGCTAAATAGATCAGTTGTATGGAACGGTCTTGATTCTCAAAATAAACCCGTCAGCGGGGGTATTTATCTATACCGAATTCAAATCGGAGATTATTTTAACACACAAAAAATGGTTCTTTTAAAGTAGTTGTTTTTTCGCATTTTTTTCTTGATTGAGCACAATTATTTTTAGTTTTCCATTCTTATAAGTATCTTCATACCATTTTGAGACCACTCTTATTTTAGATGATTTAATCTCTATACCTTTTTTCTGTTATGTGCAGGGGTGATATAAAATACTCTAACCCTTCCAAGTCTATATCTATCTTAAAGACCTCTTCTTTATAAAACATTAATTAGAGATCCACCTGATATTGATTGTTTGTCTCCTCTTGAAGTAAATTGAAGGTGTGAAGCGCACAGCATAACATGCACAATGCATTGCAAATTTGCAGTATAGTAACTGGTTAGAAAACAAAATAGACACTTTAATGGAGAAAAGAATGAAGACATCAATTGTAGTCATCACAGCACTAATGGTAGCTGGATTCTTATTTCTAATCTTTGCAAATCCACTTGAAGACAGGGTAGAAAACCTGGAGAATGACCTGGCGAAACAAGAAGCATTAATTGATTCTTTACAAAAGAAAAATCACGCTCAAATTAATTCCCTTAATATATCAATGAATCAACAATTGGATTTGATTGATTCATTGGAAAATGTGATGAATAAGCAAAATTCCACTTTACAGGCATTGATAGATTCATTGGCTCATATAAATAAAGAGCAAAATTCCACACTTCAAACAATGATTAATTCATTAAAAAATATGATGAATGAGCATAATGCCAATGTTCAGATAATTGTAGATTCGCTGGCTCATGTAAATAATGAGCAGGATTCCACATTCCAAACAATGAGTGATTCATTAGAAAATGTGATGAATGAGCAGGATTCCACACTACAGGCATTGATTGGTTCATTGGCTATGAACATTGGGAAGGATATAATGGTATTGGGAAACTTGATTACTCAACAGCAATACTATGCAGATTCATTGAACTTGGATATGGGAGGGTATATTGATTCATTATTTGCACTTCAACAATCAATGATTGCAGAATTATTGGAAAGTGGAATCAATGCACTATTCACGGATACAGAGGTGTTTAGTGGTGCAATGCCATCTTCTTGGACAGATTTGGACTTGTCAAGCGTGGTTGGTCAGAAACAGTCTTTAGTTATGTTAAGGTATAAATATAACTTTAGTGATTCAACTTATTCATATGTTGCTGTTAGAACTAATGATAGTAATTTTGATTCAGGTTCAAACACCAGTATCAACAGCATTTTACTTAACTCAACAGATAATCCATCTTCATTTATGCTTCTTCAAACAGACTCTGGCGGCATGATAGAACAAAGAGAAACTAGTACAAATAATGCAAATGTTACAGCTAGCGTGGTCTTCTACCTCAATCAATAAACCACAAATCGATGAAGAATATTATAAACTGATTTGGCCTACAAATTGATCGAGGTAAATTGAAGAGATAAAGAAATAAAATGAAGAAAGATGAGTGTATTGCTTACCTAAGAAGGTGGGGTTTATTTACATCCTCTCCACAAACCTGCATGACACTCCCATTTATTCCCATCCTTTTTGCAACATTTCTAAATCTAGTATGTCCCCATCCTTGTAAGTTGTTTCTCCTTTTATCTGTCCATTAGCATGCCATTCAGTCCATTTTCCATCTTTTTTTCCATTCTTGTAAGTCCCT